>Ga0160423_10002520_pt1 | contig 15279 bp, 12 predicted proteins | sample CRUFie14St8metaG_FD_108191 | JGI IMG/M metagenome (GOLD analysis project Ga0160423, IMG submission 108191) | Marine microbial communities from the Costa Rica Dome - CRUD Field 142mm St8 metaG | ecosystem: Environmental > Aquatic > Marine > Oceanic > Photic zone | place: Costa Rica: the Eastern... | reverse complement strand
GGGGGGGGTTTTAGGCCGCTGTCTCGGGCGGCCGGGAACGCCGTGGCGTGGGTGTGAGGAGGGCCGGAGCGGGTGGAAGGGAAGGGGCAAGGCCTTGGGCTTGGGCGTCGGGCCGAGTGTGCTGTGCTGGCGCTGTCGGGCCAGTGCAGAGGCGGGGTGGCTCGGGGGTGGCGCCGGTGCAACGATGGGCCGAGTGGGATGTTTGGGGAGGACGAGCGTGTGGGGAGGGGACCCCTATTGTTTTTTCTATTATATTTTTTTATAGTACGCAAGCGTTATTTATTGTTATTATAAAATACAAAAGGTAGTTCGTTGTAAGTATGATGAGCTGGAGGAGAGTTAAATACTCATTCTAAAGTTAGAAGCAGTCATTTTACTGTTTTGAAATTATATTTTAAATTACCCTGGTCCTTTCGTACTGAGAGTTTTTCTTTGTTTTATAAACTGTAGATAGAAACCTTCCTGTCTTGCGACGGAATGAACTCAAATCATGTAAGATTTTAAAGGTCGAACAGACCTACCTTTTATAGCTTCTGCACTATATGGATATCTCAATTCAACATAGAGGTGACAAACTTTACCTTCGATAAGATCTCTAAGGTAAAATTATCCTGTTATCCCTAAGGTAGCTTTTATTTATTGATCGTTAACTTTTCTACTAAATATTAACGGGTCATTATAGCCTATTTTCATAACTGTTAAATATATTTATTATACAATAAATTTCTTATTAATATTGCTTATCTTTGTTATATTTAAAAGATAGTCGCCCCAACTAAACTACCTATCTATATTGGTCTAAAGACTTTCTCATAATTATAATATAGATTATAGTTAAGCTCTATAGGGTCTTTTCGTCTTACAGTTTTAAATAGCATCTTTACTATTATTTTAATTTCATGATTATTTTACCGGAGACAGTGTAATATTCGTTCAACCATTCATACTATCCACCAATTAAGTGGCGAGTGATTATGCTACATTATCACAGTCAGGATACTGCGTCCTTTAAATTTTATTATAATAATTTCTTATTATTAACTCTAAAATCATTGGGCAGGTTACACCTTTGAGAATTTCAAGGGCTATGTTTTTGGTAAACAGTCGATATTAAATTTGCCGAGTTCCTTAGGTAAAATTGTAATCAATATTAATTCCTTCTTGATTTAGATAAATACAGTTTTTATATAATTTTTTTCTAGAATAAATTTATTTTTTTCCTTTTTTATTGAGAAACTGTTTAACCTTATTCATATATTAAAATAAGAAATCTTAGGAATAAATGAATTTTACTTATGCTTATATTTTTTCTTCTATGAAATTTCTTTTTATATAATAGAATATTCTACTACTAATTTTTTCTGGAATTGTTGTTATTTAAGAGTTTAATTATATTTATAACTCATTTGATGAATGAACTATTACGTAATCTTTTTAATGTGGCTGGTTCTAAGCCTATATTTTTATTGTTACTATGATTTAAAATTTTCAAATTTATTATCGAACACATTGATTTCCAGTTAAATTTATTTATCTTTTGACTTAATATATTTGCACATAAAGTCTGACTTATTACTTTAATAGATTTACTAATATAATTTTCGTAGAAAACCAGCTATATCTAAGCTCGTTTAGTTTTTCGCTGCTAATTGCAAGTTCTTCAAAAATTTTTTTACATTTATTGATTAGCTCTATAAGCTACTCACAATTAGATCGCTTAGTTTCGGGTGTAATTAACTTTTTTATTTTCATTGGCCTTTAAGCTTGCTAATTATTTTTCTAATAAGCCCATTATACAAAAGGTAAATGGTATTCATTATTTTTTAAGGTTATTTAATTTATTTCCTTCACAGTACTTTTACTATAAATAAGAAACAATATTTTTATATGGAGTTATTTTCTTTTATAAATATATGTGATTTCATTCGCCATTACTATCATTTTTTTTTAATTATAATTTACTAAGATGTTTCAGTTCGTTTTATTGATGAATTTTTTCTAAATTTATTAATTCTTATGTATAACGTTTTAAACTTTTTATTTCTTTTTATTTAAATAACCTCAATATCTATTTATATCTATCCTATAGAACGGTAAACTTTATTCATATAAAAAGTTTACCGTTCTATAGGATAGATATAAATAATGATTAATAATTTTTTCATTTCCTTTTATGGAGATGCAATGGAACCATCTCAATTGTATTTTCCTGATGTTGGTTCTCCAGTTGCAGAACAGTTAATCTATTTTCATGATAATGTAATGTTAATAATAATATTAGTATTGTGTTTTGTAGCTTGAATAATGATTTCAGCTATAATGAATAACCATTATTATAAGTTTCTAGTCGAAGGAACTCTGATAGAAATAATTTGAACCATTATTCCTGCTATAATTCTTATATTTATTGCTTTTCCTTCACTTCAAATTTTGTACTCAATGGATGAGGTTGTAGATCCTTCATTGACTATAAAAGCAATAGGTCATCAATGATATTGATCTTATGAGTACTCAGATACTGAGGGAGATTCAATAGAATTTGATTCTTACATGATGCCAACTTCTGATTTAACAGAAGGGGAGATAAGATTATTAGAGGTTGATAATAAAGTAGTAGTACCAGTTAATACTCAAGTAAGAGTAGTTGTAACTGGAGCTGATGTGATTCATTGTTTTGCAGTTCCTTCATTAGGAGTAAAAGCTGATGCCATACCGGGTAGGTTAAATCAGGTAAGTTTCTTAATCAAAAGACCAGGATTATATTATGGTCAATGTTCTGAGATATGTGGATCAGATCATTCTTTCATGCCAATAGTAATTGAAGGAGTATCACAAGAAAAATTTGTTAATTGGATCTTAAATAAACAAGATGAAATGTAAATTAAGAGTTAAACTCGCTAGGGAACTCGATTAAGTAGATCAAATAGTCTTCAAAATTATTAGTGTTGGTTCAAATCCAACGTTCCTTGTATGTCTCAATTAGACGTTTCAATTTCCTTTACTCATTTATGTGGGTTTATTTTTTGTTTTTATATTTTTTTACATTATGTAACTGTATTTTTGGTTAGATTTTGATATAATTATAAATTACGTTCTTTAGAATATGAAGAATTAAGTAAACAATTAGAAAAATTAGATAATACGATTTTTATTAAAAGAATTTTAAAATTATAATGGCTTCTTATTTTGATCATTTTATAGTTACAAAAGTTTTATCTTCTTATATAACTGATTCTTTTTTTATTTTAATATTTGTTATTATAATGTATATGGTTATAAGTAAAAGTTTTTTTATTATCCCTAGTAGACTACAATCTATAATAGAAATAATTATAGAGCACTGAGTAACTGTAGTAAGAGAAAATTTAGGAGAAAAAACTGATTATTACATTTTGCCATTAACTAGTTTGTTTATGTTTTTATTAGGAATTAATCTTTTAGGTTTTTTTCTATATACATTTCCTTCAACAACTCACATATCTTTAACCTTCGGTGCAGCTTTGAGTGTGTGGATAGGTGTAATGGTTTTTGGATTTAAAAACTTTAAATCGTCCTTTTTTAGTATGTTTATGCCTAGCGGAGCGCCTTTGGGTTTATCGCCTTTATTAGTAGGAATAGAAATAGTTAGTAATATTTCTAGACCAGTAGCATTAGGTATGCGTTTGGCAGCAAATTTAACAGCTGGTCATATTCTATTAGCAATTTTGGCAGATTTTGGTTGTAAACTTTTATTTTATTCTTGAAGTATGGTTAATTTGTTTCCGATCTTAATAATTATATTTATGACTACTTTAGAAATAGCAGTATTAGTCATTCAAGCTTATGTATTTAGTTTATTATCAATGATTTATTTGAGAGATAGTATAATTTTACATTAATATGGGAAAAGTGTATCATCCTTACCATTTAGTTGATCCTAGTCCTTGACCATATGTAATGGCTTGTGGAGCATTTTTAACAACTTTGGGTGCTGTTGTTTATTTTCATTATAGTCAATTAGTAATGATGTCATTAGGCATAATAATTATAATTACTTGTATGGTAGTCTGATTAAAAGATGTAATTAGAGAAGCAACTTTTCAAGGATATCATACAAAAGCAGCGGTTACTGGTTTAAAATTAGGATTTTTGCTTTTTATAGCATCTGAAATTTTATTTTTTTTCAGCTTTTTTTGAGCTTTTTTTCATAGTAGTTTATCTCCTAGTGTTGAAATAGGAGCGATGTGACCTCCTTTAGGAGTTGATCCTTTAAATCCATTTTCAGTACCTCTTTTAAACACAGCTATACTTTTAAGTTCTGGAGCTACTGTAACCTGAGCTCATCATAGTATTGTGATGGGTAATAGAATTGAAGCAGTAAGAGGCTTATTTCTAACTGTACTACTGGGTGTAATATTTACAGCTTTACAAGCTTTTGAATATATCGAAGCTCCTTTTTGTATAGCTGATTCAGTTTATGGTTCGACTTTTTTTGTAGCAACAGGTTTTCATGGCTTACATGTAATTATAGGAACTATTTTTTTATTAATATGTTTAATTAGGTTGAGTAATTCTCACTTTACTAGATCTCATCATTTTGGATTTGAGGCCGCTTCTTGATATTGACATTTTGTTGATGTTGTTTGGTTATTTTTATATGTATGTATTTATTGATGAGGATGTTAATTAGCCGTAAGGCATCAGTAAAGTAAACTAATGGTAAGTTATTAGGCTCATAACCTAAATATAAAAGTTCGATTCTTTTCTTTACAAATGACCAATATATTTTCAATATATTTATTATTATTTTTATCCTTATCTTTAATTTTATTAGAATTATATAAATTTAAGAAATTAACCTTTTTAATGAATTTATTTATATTTTATATCATTATAGAATTGTCTATTAATTTTGATTCTTGACATTTAATATTTATATCAAATGAATTTTGGAAAAATATTATAGTTGTGTTACTATTTCTAAGCTTTATAATAATAATAAACTTAATTAAAGATGCAAGATTTGAAACGGTATTTTTATTTATAATGACATTTATAGGATCATTAATGATAATACTATGTGATAATTTATTAATTATTTATTTAGGTTTAGAGTTGCAAACATTTTCGCTTTTTATATTAATCGCAAAAAATAAGTCTTCTATTAAAAGTTCAGAAAGTGCTTTAAAATACTTTATTTTAGGTGCATTATCTTCGGGATTATTCCTTTTAGGAGTGTCATTGATTTTTTCTAGTGGTTTATCATTAAACGTAAAAGAACTATCATTAAGTTTAAGCTTTAATTTAACAATTATAGAAATAGCAATATTTTTAATTTGTATATCATTATTCTTTAAATTAGCTATATTTCCTTTGCATTTTTGAATTGCAGATATATATGAAGGAGCTAATTGAGAAGTAGTTAGTTTAATATCAACTATACCAAAAATAAGTGTTTTATGTATTATTATGCAAATATCAAACTTTTCTAATTTTTTTATATTATGTGGTATTGTTTCTATAATAATTGGATCTATAGCTGCAATGAATCAAACTAAAATGAAAAGATTATTAGCATATAGTGGTATAAGTCATATTGGTTTTATATTATTAGGAATAATGTTATTATTTAATCAAAGCTATGAAGCAAGCGTTATTTATTTATTTATTTACATTCTAACGATTTTAGGTATATTTATGTTAATTTATCATATTAGTTTCAGTAAAAATGATTATATTATTGAATTAGGAGGATTAAGCTTAACAACTAAATTAATTGCTCTAAGTTGATTATTATTATTTTTATCTATTGCTGGTATACCTCCTTTGTCAGGATTTATAAGTAAATGATTTATACTTATTTCTCTAATTAACAACCAGTTCTTTTTTATAGTAATAATCGCCATTATTTTTTCAGCTGTAAGTGCTGGATATTATTTAAGAATAGTTAAAATAACGTATTTTCAGAAATCATCCTCTTATATGAATTGAAATTATATTTTAAAACCTAAAAATATTCCTAATAAAATTTTAAGTTTAATGTTGGGTTTAATAATTTATATGACTTTAACTTTGATAATTCATCCTACAATTATTTTGACACCCATTCATGTTGGATTCAACTACTTTTTTTAAATGTATATACTGATATTGTTTTTACCTCTATTAAGTTTTATTATTTCTTCTGTTTTTGGGAGAAAAATTGGATTTAAAGGATCTTCAATTATATCTACTATTTTTTTATTTCTAACTTTATTTATTGTAATTGTAGGATGAATTGAAGTAGTTATTTTTCATTCAAATGTAGATATAATATTGTGGAGCTGATTTGACTTAGGATTATTATCCGTAACTTTTACTTTAAAATTTGATAACATAGTTTTATCAATGTTAATTTTAATAACTTTTATATCATCTTTAGTTCATTTATATTCAACTTCTTATATGTATGGAGACCCACATTTATCTAGATTTATGTCATATTTATCTTTATTTACTTTTTTTATGATAATTTTAGTTACAAGTGCGAATTTACCGCAATTATTTATAGGATGAGAAGGAGTTGGATTATGCTCATACCTATTAATAGGATTCTGATTTACTAGAATTCAAGCTAATAAAGCTGCAATAAAAGCTATGGTAATTAATAAGGTCGGGGACATAGGAGTGTTATTAGGAATGATATTAATATGGTATACATTTGGGTCATTTAGTTACGATACTTTTTTTGCTTTAGGTTATTTTAATTTAGAAACAGAAAGAATTTTGAATATAATTTCTGTTTTATTATTGATAGGAGTTATAGGAAAATCGGCTCAAATAGGTTTACATATGTGATTGCCCGATGCAATGGAAGGCCCAACCCCAGTATCAGCTTTAATCCATGCAGCTACGATGGTTACAGCAGGGGTTTTTTTGATAATAAGATTATCTCCATTTTTTGAACAAACTCCATTAATTCTTCTAATAATTATTTTGGTAGGAAGTATGACAGCTTTTTTTACTTCTACTATTGGTTTAACTCAAAATGATTTAAAAAAAGTTATAGCTTACTCTACTTGTAGTCAATTAGGATATATGGTTATGATATGTGGGTTTTCTCAATATAACGCTGGATTATTTCATTTAATAAATCATGGATTTTTTAAAGCTTTACTTTTTTTAAGTGCAGGTTCAGTTATCCACGCTTTAAATAATGAGCAAGATTTAAGAAAATTAGGATCAATGAAATTAATTACTCCATTAACCTTTATTTGCATAGTTATTGGTTCTATTTCTTTAATGGGATTACCTTTTTTGACTGGGTTTTATTCAAAAGATTTGATTTTGGAATTAATATATAGTCAAAGTTATTTATCGTATGCTTTGTGGTTGGGGTTGATAGCTGCGTTTATTACAGCTTTTTATTCTTTTAGATTGATATATTATACTTTTAATAATCTACCTCAATCTCCATTGAAAATTTTAAATCATTCTCATGAAGGAAATTGAAATTTATATTATCCTTTAGTTATTTTATTAACAATGAGTATAACTATTGGTTATGTTATTCAGAACACCATAATGATAGATGAATTTCCGATTATGATACCTAACTTAAATAAATTTATGCCTTTGTACTTAAGTGTGTTAGGGGCACTATTTTCTATTTATTTAGGTAAAAATCTTATAAACTGATGAAAATTAGGATTATTAAATTCAACAATGAAGTTTTATAGCTTTAGTAATGGAGCTTGATACTTTGATTCATTTTTTAATCATTATATTGTTATACCAGTTATGAAAATAGGATTCTCCATTACATATAAACTATTAGATAATCAATTATTGGAAACTATAGGACCAACAAGAATTAGTAATAATATATACTCTTCTTCTAATATTTTAAGTAAATTTCATTCTGGAAGTATATCTACTTATACTTTTGCTTTTATAATGTTTATTTGTTGTTTTATTTTTAAATTTTAGGAATCATTCCTATTTCTTTTGATTTTGGAGAAGTAAAGGTTAGAAATTTGTTTATACATGTTAGTGAAAGCGAATAAGTGAGTTCATGTTGATATTTAATCAATCTATATCAGGTTTAAAGAATTCAAACTTCTTTAATCCTAAGACATAAAGCATAAGTCACGTTTCAACTGAAACAAAGTGAAATCTTTGACAGCAGTAAAGAAAACTATACAATTAATTTACATTAGATATGGGAATATTTCTTAAGTCTTGTCTAATTAAGTGCCAGCAGACGCGGTTAAACTTAAGAGGCAAACCTTTACAATAAAGTAGGTAACAATATGTTTAGGAATACATATGAAAATATTTCAAAAGTTTTTGAATTGGTTAAATAAACAAAAACTAGTTGTTTAAGAAAGAAGTTATAATATTAAAAAATCTGAAACATGAAAATTTAGAAATTAAATAGGATTAGATACCCTAGTAAACTTTTTTGTAAATAAAGATTAATTTAATCTACCTGAACAGTACACTTTAGAGTGAAAATCAAAAATTTTGGCTGTTTATTTTCTAATTAGAGGAACATGTAATTTAATTCGATAATCCGCGTAAAACCTTACCCGCTTTTGATTTATACAGGTACTGCATGGTCGTCGTCAATTTAGTTTTATAATCTAAATTTAACTCAAATGGGAATCAAGTCAGATATTATGGTCCTTATGAGCGGGGATATTATGTGTTACAATTTTTAATTAAATTTAAAATTAAAAATGAAATAAAGATGAAACACTTTAAGAAAGAGAATTTAATAGTAATTGAATAAATAATGATTCAATGAATTAGTTCAAATATGAGTACAAATTGCCCGTCGCCTTTATCAATAATCAACAATTAAAGATAGAGCAAGTCGTAACATAGTGGGGGGAAGGGAATTTCTCCCTGCAGATTATTCTGCATGGAACAATTATTTTATTTATTTTCCGTTTTATTAATTGGTTCTGTTATAATGGCTATTACATCCTTCAATCCAATACATTCTGTATTCTGATTAGTATTAGTTTTTATTAATAGTTCTGGGTTTTTCATTTCAATGGGTTTTGAGTTTTTGGCTTTGATGATGATTATAATTTATGTAGGAGCAATAGCTATATTATTCCTATTCGTTATAATGATGTTAGATATTGTTCAATTAAGAAAAATAACCTTCATAAATAATATAATTCCTATAATGTTAATTATTTTTATTAATATTTTAGTTGAATCTTGGATAATCTTAAAAAAAGAAACTAGTATTTTAATAATGCAAAATTACAATTGAAATGTAGATATTATTAATCATTTGAATAATTTAGGATTTAATCTATATTCAGAATTTGCATATCCTTTACTCTTATTAAGTCTTTTATTATTAATTGCAATGATAGGGGCAATAGTTTTAACTTTGGAGTTAACTACTATAACTAAAAAGCAAAATCTTATTGATCAACATCAAAGAAATAATTCATGAATATAGAATTTATAATAATATTTATTATATTAATAATAAGTATTGGTCTGTCTGGAATTATATCAATAGCTTCATATTTATTAGGAGATAAATCTCCTGATAAAGAAAAAGTTTCAGTTTATGAATGTGGATTTGATCCTTTTCATTCACCTGGAGAACCTTTTTCAATAAGGTTTTTTTTAATAGCTATATTATTTTTAGTGTTTGATTTAGAAATATCTTACTTATTTCCATGATCAATAGCAACTAATATGATAACTTTAGAAACCCAAATTGTTGTAGCATTATTTATTGTAATATTAACTTTAGGTTTGATATATGAATGATTAAAAGGAGGTTTAGAATGGGAATAATGTTTTTAAATTTCTTACCGATAGTTTTATTTATTTTAAGTATAATTGGTATAGTCATTAACAGATCCAATATAATCTTAGTTCTAATTTGTATAGAAATGATGTTATTATCGATATCAATTAATTTTATTATTAATTGTATGTTTTTAGATAATTTATTAGGGCAAATATCTGCTATATATATCATTACAGTTGCTGCTGTAGAATCAGCTATTGGATTATCAATAATGATCGCTTTTTATAAAATCAAAGGATCAATAGCAATCCGTTTCTTAAATTTACTAAAAGGATAATGGAACACTTAACAACTATTTTATTAATCATTATAAAGTTTCTCATAATTATTGTCCCTGTATTAATATCAGTAGCTTATTTAACTTTAGCTGAAAGAAAAACTTTAGGGTATATGCAGGCTAGAAAAGGTCCTAATGTAGTTGGTTTATTAGGCCTTTTACAACCTTTAGCAGATGGAGTAAAATTATTTTCGAAGGAAATGATTATACCTAATCATGTAAGTATGTTCATATATTTTTTTGCTCCTATTTTAGCCTTAACTTTAGGATTACTAGTATGAGGTGTAATGCCAATGGGTCAGAATATTGTTTTAAGCGATTTAAGTTTAGGAATATTATTAATTTTTGCTTTATCATCTATAGGAGTTTATGCAATTTTAATGTCTGGTTGATCTAGCAATTCTAAATATGCATTTTTAGGTGCTCTAAGGGCCGCTGCTCAAATGATTAGTTATGAGGTATCTATAGGTTTAATAGTTATTACAACTATTTTATGTGTAGGGTCATTAAATTTACTAACTTTAATATATAGTCAATCTCAGGGAATATGGTTCTTATTACCTCTATTACCCGCATCATTAATGTTTTTTGTTTCTTGTTTAGCTGAAACAAATAGAGCACCGTTTGATTTAACAGAAGGGGAATCAGAATTAGTTTCAGGATTTAATGTTGAATATTCCTCAATGTCTTTCGCTTTATTTTTTCTAGCTGAATATTCTCATATTATATTCATGAGTTTTTTATTTACTTTATTATTCTTAGGAGGATGAAGTATGCCCTTTATTGATTTTGATGGTTTATTCTTCATTAAATCTATAATAATAGTTTATTTATTTATTTGAGTTAGAGCATCCTATCCTAGATTAAGGTATGATCAACTTATGCATCTATTATGAAAAACTTATTTACCTTTAAGTTTAGCAATAATTATAATATCTAACACCTTAATTTGAGCGATTAATGGTTTACCACCACATTTATGTATATAAAAATATTGTTTTTATTACCTTTATTAGCAATATTTCATATTGTCACAATCAATCGTTTTAATACAAAAAAATTAGAAAAGTTTTCAATTTTATGATCTTTAATTATATTATTATATTTTATTATAATAGTATTATTATATAATAATAATTTTAATTTTCAATATTCTGATTTAATGAAGTGATTTTCATTAAACAATAGTTCATTAAACTGAGGATGAATAGTATTTAATATTGACGGAATATCATTATTTTTTATAGGATTAAGTATTATATTAATACCTATAAGTTTTTTAATGAGTTGAAAAGCTATAGATAAACTAAAAAAAGAGTTCATAATATGCTTATTTATTATAGTCTTATTATTAATAGGGGTGTTCACAATTTTAGATGTTCTTGGATTCTATATTCTTTTTGAAGCGATCTTAATACCAATGTTTTTAGTAATTGGAATTTGAGGTTCAAGAGAAGAAAAAATAAAAGCTGCTTTTTATTTTTTCTTTTATACTTTAATCGGAAGTCTACTAATGTTAATAAGTATATTTAAGATTTATTCAATTTTTGGAACTACAAATTATCAAAATCTAATATGTTTAGAAATTCCTAATTATTTACAATTTTGACTATTTTTGGGATTTTTTTGTAGCTTATCTGTCAAAATTCCGATGATACCATTTCACATATGATTACCTCAAGCTCATGTAGAAGCTCCCGTTTCTGGTTCAATTCTATTAGCAGGAATATTACTTAAATTAGGAGGTTATGGATTTATAAGATTTTCATTTCCATTTTTCCCAAATGCAAGTGAATATTTTACTCCCATAATATTAATTTTAAGTTTAATAGCTTTGATATATGCTAGCTTAACAACCTGTAGACAGGCTGATATGAAAAGACTTATTGCATATTCTTCGGTAGCTCACATGGGTTTAGTAACTTTAGCTATTTTTGTTCATTCAATAGAAGGAATTATAGCCTCTATAACTATGATGATAGCTCATGGTTTGGTAAGTTCTGGTTTGTTCATGTCTACAGCAATAGTATATGTTAGACATCATACTAGATCTATTAAATATTACAGAGGATTGACTTTAACTATGCCTTTATTTTCTATTATTACTTTAATATTAATTTTAGCTAATATAGGTTTTCCTCTAACTTTTAATTTTATAGGAGAAATATTTTCCATATTAGCAGGATTTACATATTCATACATAGTGGGAATATTATCCTGTGTTGGAGCTTTGTTATCTACTGTATACGCTTTATATTATTATAATAGAATTTATTTTGGTTCTTTATCTCCTCACTTAAAGGGTTCTAGGGAATTGTTGTTATTTGAATTTCATAGTTTTTTACCTTTGTTGATTATGACAATATTTTTAGGGGTTTTACCAAATTTATTGTTCAATTTTTTCTTGTTAAGTTCTTTCATTAACATTAGTCTATAAGACTCTAGAATTATGAGAATTAGAAAAGAGAATCCTATTTTTTCACCTTTAAATTCAACAATTGTTGATTTACCTAGCCCAGCAAGTATAAGTTATTTTTGAAATTTTGGTTCATTATTAGGTTTATGTTTAGTAATACAAATAATTACTGGTATTTTTCTAGCTATGCATTATTGTGCAGATGCTTCTTTAGCTTTTTCTTCTATAGCTCATATAACAAGAGATGTAAATTATGGATTTATTTTAAAATATTTACATGCTAATGGAGCTTCAGCATTTTTCTTATGTGTATACATCCATATAGCTAGAGGTTTATATTATGGAAGTTACTTAAGATGACATCTATGAAGTTCAGGGGTAACCATTTTTTTAATAATGATGTTAACAGCATTTATTGGGTATGTATTGCCTTGAGGTCAAATGTCGTTTTGAGGAGCAACCGTTATAACTAATTTTCTATCCGCTGTGCCATATATAGGAAATGACATAGTCCAATGAGTATGAGGAGGATTTAGTGTAGGAAATGCTACTTTGAATAGATTTTTCAGTCTCCATTATCTATTCCCATTCATTTTAGTGGGTTTAATGGTTGTTCATTTAGTATTACTCCACACTACTGGGTCTAATAGCCCAACCGGCCTAAACCCGAACTCTGACAAAGTTCCTTTTCATATTTATTTTACTACGAAAGATGCTTACGGATTTATATTATTATTATTATTTTTATCATTGTTGATTTTTTATATCCCTAATTATTTAGGAGACCCTGAAAATTTCATAAATGCTAACCCTTTAGTAACTCCGGTTCACATAATGCCTGAATGATATTTTTTATTCGCTTATGCCATACTGAGAGCTATACCAAACAAATTAGGAGGAGTAATTGCATTGGTTGCTAGTGTATTAGTACTTTTAATAATTCCTTTTATTCATACTTCTAAATTAAAGGGATTGACTTTTAGGCCTTTAGGAAAATTTTCTTATTGATTATTTATGGCTAATTTTATTTTTTTAACTTGAATTGGTTCTAAGCCAGTAGAAGATCCATTTATTTTCTTAGGACAAATATCAAGTATTTTTTATTTCAGTTATTTCTTAATATTAATACCAATATTAGGAAAAATAGAGAATAAATTACTATTTGATAATAAATAACGCTTGCGTACTGAATAAAATGAGTAATTATATAACACGTTGAATTTTTTCCACTAATCACAAAGATATTGGAACACTCTACATTATTTTCGGAGCTTTTTCTGGAATGGTAGGTACAGCATTAAGTATGTTAATTAGATTAGAACTAGCAACTCCGGGCGCAATGTTTGGAGATGATCACCTTTATAATGTTATAGTAACAGCACATGCTTTCGTAATGATTTTTTTCTTAGTAATGCCAGTCTTAGTTGGAGGGTTCGGGAATTGATTTGTTCCACTATATATAGGAGCCCCCGATATGGCTTTTCCAAGACTTAATAATTTAAGTTTTTGACTTTTACCCCCTGCTTTATTTTTGCTTTTAGGATCTTCTTTAGTTGAGCAAGGAGCAGGTACAGGATGAACGGTTTATCCTCCTCTAGCGGCTGCTCAAGCACATTCAGGTCCTTCAGTTGATATGGCAATTTTCAGTTTACATTGTGCAGGAGCTTCATCAATAATGGGTGCTATAAATTTTATTGCAACTGTTATAAACATGAGAGCACCTGGAATGACTTTTGATAAATTACCTCTGTTTGTATGATCAATTTTCATAACCGCTTTTCTGTTGTTATTATCACTACCTGTATTAGCAGGTGCTATAACAATGTTGTTAACCGATAGAAATTTCAATACCACATTCTTCGACCCTGCCGGAGGTGGAGATCCAGTTTTATATCAACACTTATTCTGGTTTTTTGGGCATCCCGAAGTATATATATTAATTATACCTGCCTTTGGTATTGTATCTCAAATAATACCAATGTTTTCTTCCAAAGGGCAAATATTCGGATATTTAGGAATGGTTTATGCTATGTTAGCAATTGCTTTTCTAGGTTTTATAGTATGAGCACATCATATGTTCACAATTGGAATGGATGTTGACACTAGAGCTTACTTTACTGCGGCAACTATGATAATTGCTGTTCCAACCGGAATAAAAATATTCAGTTGATTAGCGACAATGTACGGTGGTAAATTAAAATTTACAACCCCAATGTTTTGAGCTACTGGGTTTTTATTTCTATTTACTACTGGAGGCTTAACAGGAGTTGTTTTAGCAAATGGATCAATCGATATCGTAATGCACGATACATATTATGTTGTTGCACATTTTCATTATGTCTTATCTTTAGGAGCAATATTCGGTATGTTCGCCGGTTTTTACTTTTGATTTGGTAAAATTACTGGTTATTCTTATAATGAAATTTATGGAAAAATCCATTTTTGGATAACATTTATTGGAGTTAATTTAACTTTCTTCCCACAACATTTCCTTGGTTTAGCCGGAATGCCCCGTAGGTATTCAGACTATCCTGATAATTTATATCTGTGAAATTATGTATCTTCTCTAGGTTCGACTATATCAATCATAGGTGTTTTATGATTTATTTTCGTAATATACGACGCTTTTGTTAGAGAAGAAAAATTTGTTTCTTGATCTAATGATTCATATAACGCCACTCCAACTTTAGAATGAGTATTTAACTCTCCTCCAGCTCATCATACTTACAACGAACTACCTTTTGTATTTTATAATAACAATAAATAACGCTTGCGTACTAT
>Ga0160423_10002519_pt1 | contig 15281 bp, 14 predicted proteins | sample CRUFie14St8metaG_FD_108191 | JGI IMG/M metagenome (GOLD analysis project Ga0160423, IMG submission 108191) | Marine microbial communities from the Costa Rica Dome - CRUD Field 142mm St8 metaG | ecosystem: Environmental > Aquatic > Marine > Oceanic > Photic zone | place: Costa Rica: the Eastern... | reverse complement strand
TACCACAAGGACCAGTAATATTACCTTGAGTATTAATACGCACCCAGTTTTCTTTTTTAAACCAGTCACGTAAAGACTCTTGGATAACTTCCTGTATGCGTTCTTGTGTCATTATCCTTTTTTTCTTTTGCCATCAGATCCCTTAATTTGACCCTTACAAACCTTAACTCCTCTACCCGATAGATAGGCTGAGGATTTTTCACCTGCCCTTTTACGTGCAGCTATATAATTTTTACCTCGAGCACATAATCCCTCAGTTAAGTTTTCTCCAAGTTTTTTAATTTCCTGGACTTCTTTTGTTATTTCTTCTTTGGTAAATCCTGGGTTGTTTTCTGTCACGAACTTGATTGTTTCTTTGAGTCCATTAAGGGCCGTAAGTTTTTTCTTTTTTTCAGATAAAACAGATTTAATGGATTCTTTAATAAAATCCTCATTTAACCCACCAGGGGTAGTAAGTTTTCTGCCAGTTTTAGCATCCATATTGTATCCACAAGTTCCTTCGTTAATAGCCATGTTATCGATAAATATATAAAATTATTTAACTTTTAAATTTTCAAGAAATTCTATGCCTTCTTTGAGTTCTTTTTCAAGTTGTTCCTTAGATATGCCTCCCCTCCAACTTTCTTTATCACCTCTTTCGGTAATATAACTATCACTAGACTCAATAAGTTTTTCGTTTATAAAGTTTGTATATTCTTTTTGAATATTAGATATATGACTATTATGTAATCCATCAAAATATTCTTGATCCTTACCTTGTTTTTTTAATTCAGCTTCATAATCTACTACACAATTAAGACATTTTTGGTAAGCAGGGTATACTTTTTTATCTAATCCACTATTCATTAAAGTACCACACTCAGGACAAAATAAGGGCATTTTACCCATTTTTTTAAATTTATCCATTTTAGTGATATTCTGTTTAAGGCCATTTTTAATAGTCCATTTTCTACCATTTTCTTCCCACACATCACCTTCTACGCGGTGTTCATATTTTTTTCTATAACCTACTCCTTCGGTTGTACGAGCATTAGTATTACCCGTAATTAAATTACGAGCACGCTGTACATCTTTTTTAGAGAATTCTTTTTTTAAAACATTATCATTATTCATTTTTTGAAACCTTTTATTTGTTTTTTAACTGCTATATCTTGCATAGATTTTAATAAAGTTAATCTTTTATTAATTAATCCCTGCATCAATTCAAGAGTTTCTATATCAAACTCTCCATTTACTGCTTTTATAAATTCTTTAGTTTTCATTTTTTATTGAGTCTTCCCAGTTTCTAAACATAATATTACCATTTTCATAAGCCTCACGTTCAATTTTATCTAAGGCATCATCTTCATTTGTGTTAGTAGTATTACTATGATTTAAAGTATTACTTAAGTTTTGATGGTGATGTATTAATTCATGTGCATATGAACGTAAAATATCCTTAGGATGTCTATTCATAGTATATAAAGCTACTAATTGTTGATTTGGATCATAATAAGCAGTTCTACCTAAAATATTTTCAGCATTTTCTTTATTATCATCAATAAATTTCAATTTAGGATAAGGTTTTAAATTTAAACCATTATTATTCATATATTGAGTTAATGATAAAATAGAAGGCATTAAATCTTCTTTTAAAGGTTTATAACCTGATCCATAAGGTGCTGATTTTTGGTTATGGTTAGGAGCTACATTTTCTGTTATATCCCTATAATTTATAGCTGGAGTAAAAGATTGCATTTTCTTTTTTGCTGCTTCCTTAGTTTTAAAAGGACCAAATGTTTGTCTTATACCCTGACCCAAAGCATCCTCTTGGTCATAATAAAATTTATCTCCTTTTTTATAAATTGCCCTATATCTAGTACCTACATTTCCTTTACCAAACCCTCCTTTGATTTCATTAGCTTTTTTCTTTTTCTTTTGGGCTTGAAGGCGTTTAGTTTTAGCCTTAGATGCTTCTTTACGGTTTTTAATATAATTAAAGGCAGTTTGTAAACGTTTTTTCTTTTTTGGATCTTTAGTTCTATTTAGAGCTGCTCTTACCCTTTGATGTATTAAATTTATTATTTGGGATTGACGAGCATGAGATTTATTTTTAAAAGAAGCCTTAGATAAAGTATCAACTATATCTTGTCTAGTGGAAAATTTAATACCTACTGTATCAGAGGGATCTTCATCTGTATACAGTCTACGTCCACTACCCTTTGGTTTTTTACCTGTACCTTTTTTAGGATCTCCTTCATCTACTTTATCTTTTACTTTTATAACTCCCCCCATACCTGCTGATTTGTGGGGATCACAATGGTATTTATATGTTCCTGGTTTGGTGAAAGTAAACGAATAAGTCCAGCCTGATCCTACTTTATTACCAAACTTTTCGGGATTATTTTCATCGTTTCCATTAACATTATGAACCCCCTCTTTATTAATCCACTTAACAGTATCTCCAACGTTAATGCTAAGATTTTTAGGCTCAAAAACTATTCCCTTTGCTATTACAGTATGGGTTGATTTTGCTTCATTAACATTAGTTGTAGTTTTTAATGTTTTGGCTAATTGTAGTGCTTTATAATATTTTTGATTCTTATCACCTAATTGAGCTCCTTTTTTATCTGGGTCTTTATCCATTTTTTTCAAACGAGCAATTTCTTTTTTAATTAGTGATAATGGAATTTTTTTATCCTTAGGAATACCTAATCTTTTTCTAACTGTACCCTGTTTTAAACTACCTGCTTTTTTACCTTTAGCAGCCATTTTTTCATATGTGTCTCCTTCTTCTAATCCTAAAGCTAATTCACGAGCATAAGCATTTATTCCATAAGGATCTTTTACTTTACTATTTTCATCTAGTTGAACTGCAGGTAAATTTTCTTTAGCATAATTAGTCCATGTTTCTTTTACTTTTTTTATTTGGGCATCACTTAAATTTTCTTCAAAGTAATCAAGAAAATCATTCATTGCTTTAGTAAATGTAATTTTTTTAGTTTTTGCCTTTTTATATAAACCTCTAACAAAGGCAGGTACTTCAAAATCAAAAGTAAAATATTGAAAATAATTATATTTTTCAGGAGAAGATTTAGGATTAACTGATTTAGATAATTGATATTGCCCTACATGTTCTAATTCATGTCGTAGGGTATCTTTAAGCTCAGCTATAAGATCATTATAATTTGCAGGAAAAACATTGGGATCATAAGATATAGAAATGATTAATTCTTTTCTATCGGCTTCAGCATCTATTATAAAGGGCATACCCTCAATAGCTAAATCTTCGTCAGGTGTAAATTTATATTTGATTATATAATTAGCACCTATTTCTTTATCCCAAATAGGATCACCACCTTTTAAATATCCTTCTATTTCTCCTTTTACTTTTTCTCCAAAATCTGCTTTAAATAAATTTATAAGATAGCGAGATTGGTTTAATACTTCTTGATCATATCTACCCTCTTGTAAAGGTAAAATAGGAGTAGAAGATAAAAAATTCTTTTTACGCATAACAGTTTTAGCAATGGCTTTATTTGCTATTTTCATAAAAGGAATATTAATGTTAGTCTCTTTATCTTTAGCTACTACTTCTTTATATTTTTTTAAAAATTCAATAAATTTTTCTTTTTTATCTGCTAATTTATCAAAGAAATTTTCTATTTCAAAAGGTTCAATATCTGGGTAGTTACGAGGATCATTTAACCTATCAAAAAAGTGATTAGAAGATAAATCTATATCAATTTCAGGTTGCATTTCACTATCAACTTCATCCTCAATAAATTCTACTTCATCTTTAGTAAATTCAGGTTTAAATGAAATTCTTTCGGCCATTATGTCAGATAACATATCCCAGATTTGGCCAATTTCGGGGATATCTGGTAAAAATTGGATGAATTCTTCTTTATTTCCTGCTAATAAGGCTTGTCTAGCTTTAGTACCACTAACGGCTCCTGCCGTTACTATTGGTTTAACTTTTACATTTTGGTAAACAAGTTTACGAAGCGAACGAGTACGTTTTTCTATATCTTGGAAATCATCTTCATTTCCTTCTCTAGCACCAATAAACCAATAGATATCTTTATTAGGATTTTTTTTAGCATAAGAATATATATCCCCAATAGGAGCTTTACCTGGGGGAGAAGGGATTATTTCAACTTTACTTCCCAGATATTTTTTATAGATATTCCAAATAGCTATTGATTCTTCTTGGCTAATAGAGTCTCTTACTCCACTCCCCACCAATATAATCATTTTATCTATTTCGGGATTTTCGTTTAAGGCTCGTTTTACTACTTCTAAATGACCTACTGTAGGGGGTTTAAAGCCTCCTCCAAACATCCCTATTACTTCCTTTTTGTTAGGTAAATCATTTTCGTCTATAAGACCTTCTATTAATGCTTTAACTAAATCATTCATGATAAAAAGGATTTTAATTTAGATTGAGCCTCCTCGGCAGATACAGAGGTATTTATAATATCTTTTACTCCTTCATCACTTAATAATGCCTTTATTTCTTCAGCATCTTTAGCTTTTCGAGCATCTGATCTAGCTTGTTCTTTAGGAGTTTTAGGTTTAGTCCCTTTAGGTGTAAAAGGTGTAAGATATTTAGCTACTATATCTTTTAAATCAGTTAATTTTTCATCCCCTAAAGTATTAGCAACCGAAACAAAATTATTACCAAACAATTTTTTATACGGGGCAAAGTTTTTAGTTACATCCATCCAAGTTTTCATTACTATACCTGGGGCTAGACTTCTATCTTTACCTCCTGATTTTTCAAATCGGTCCTGGTTTTGTTTTAGGGAGCGTTCTAAATCAGTATAAACATAAAGCATAAATACTTCATATCCTGCTTTTTGTAATTCATTTTTTAAATTAGAAGTTGTTTTATATGAAGCTGCAGTACCATCTAAAATAAAAGATTGTTTACCCTCAATAGTTGTAGCTAAATCTCCCTTAAACTCTTTATTAGCCGCTGCCATAGCTTTAGCTTGTGCACTTCTTTCTTCAGGAGTAGCGTTTTTTAAATCTAATGTTATATTAGCTTTTTTTAACATAGGGACATAAATGTCATCTACGTTTAATGTTTTTAAATTTCCTAAGTTTAAACCTCTTAGAATATATCCCTTTCCTGCTCCAGGGGCACCTGCTAATATAATAGCTTTAGGTTTACCCTTTATTTCTTGTAAGATATCAAATAATTTCACAGTAAAATGTTTACCATAAATATTACGAATCTCTTTTAGCTGTAGTTCTGAATTCTGTAAATGCTGGTTTGTGTTTTGGGTTTTCAATATCAAATAAAGTACGAACTGCTCTATAAATGTTTATATTATCTTCTTGGGAACGTTTTGATTCATACATTTCCCACCCTTTACCTTGCATAACACCTTTTTTAGGACCTCGTTTAGAAGATTTTAACCACAAGACACCAGATCTATCTACTTTTTTACCGTAACATTCTTCAAAACATTGAGAATATATAGCTGTCTGTAAATCATAAGTTGTTTGTAAATGATTAGATGTTTTAAAATCTACAACCCATAATTCACCATTGATTTCACAAACCATATCACAAGTTCCTGCAATTTTAAGTTTATCAGAAAATAAATGAACTTCAGCTTCAATTAATGTAGGTTTATACTCTTCCCAAAAATCAACAAATCGTAAAAACATTTGCCAAACATTAGTAGGATACATAGGAACCCCATATTCCAAAAATTTTAATTCTTTACCATTAAGATAATCTTCAATCATCTCATGAACTTGTGTACCTTCTTCACTTGCTTTTTTAACAATATATTCCGAAGCATATCCTACTTTTTTAAGCCAATCTTCAAAAAATTTACCTTTAGGATAATGACTTAATACATAAGTTACAGAAGGATAATATTCACCATTTCGTTGATAATATCTTCCATCTGGAAGGGTGATTTGTTTATGGTCATCGGATATTTCTAAAATACGACCATAGTGTTTTTTTAAAGTACTCATATAAATAATTTTCTACTCAAAAGCCCAGATAAAGTTAATGGAACAGACTTTTGAATAAGTTCAGTAAAACGTTTAAATCCTAACTCCCCAGGGTCTTTATCGTCCATTTCAATTAAATGAACCTCTTTCCCCTCATTCATAAACATTTCACAAAATTTTAAGGCGGATTTCATAGCATCACTATCTAAAGCAACATATATTTTTTCAACTTTAGACGATACTATTTTTTTCATTAAATTAGATTGAATATTTTTTCCTAACAGCGGGATAGCATTTCTTTTAATGGCTATAGCATCAAATGGTCCTTCACATAATACTAACGGGCTATTCCAGTTTATAAACATTTCAAACGGTACTATATCACGAGATACTGATGGATTTTTATATTTGCGGAAGGGTTCTTTTTCAAAACTTCTTGCTGTAAAATAATTTAATACACCATTAGCATCATAAGAGGGGATAATAATCATGTTTTGATATTCCCCACTTTCACAATATCCCATATTATATTTAATCATATCTTCCATTGAAACATCTCGTTTTTTTAGATATGCTAAAGCATGACGAGCCATTAGACTGGTAGGCTTATCTATAAATCTAGTAAATTCCTTAGGAAGAGATAAATCATGTTTTACTATTGTTTCTTCAACAAAAGAACCCTGGGGGATTAATCTTTTTGCTTCAGCAATTTTATCATATGCTTCTGCTTTTTTAAGTAAATTAGGTATAGTTTTACCTCGAGTATTACATACCCAACAATGCCAAGGATTATGACCCTTTTTATTTTCCGTAAAATTAACTTCTAATTTAGGTTTCTGGTGTTTACAAAAAGGGCAATGATAAGCATAATTGCCTCTGGATGTGGTTTTTCCTTTTCCTAAAACAGAATCAACTAGAGTTACTAGTAAGTGATTTACCATGAACGTTAATATACATTGAAAAAGTTAAATATCCAAGTCTTTAGTAAAGAACTTACCTAAAATATTATCATTATAGTATAAATCGGGTTTTTCTAATACTCCTAACTGGAATAGATATTTAGTTTCTAAATAAGTAAGATGTTTTTTATTAAAGCCTATCTCTAAAATTTGTTTATCCAAATCTTCCAGCGTAACTTCACCTTTAGTTATCTGAGTTTTGAGATGTTTATTGGATCCATAATATTTTTTCCAATCACTTTCTTTTTGAATAATTTTAAAAGATTTTTTTCTCCCACGGCCATTTTGCTCCGCTAATTCTGCTTTAGTAAGTTTTTTCTTTTGGTTATGGTATAAAACCTTTTTCCCAACATATTTTTTACCCTCGGGGGTAATTACTTCATATACAAACCCAAATGTATTTGGGGGAAATTGTGATATGTCTGTAATTTCTTTTTCATTATATAACCAATTCATATATTTTATTATACATATTGATTATTTCCTAGCAAAACAAATCCTTGAAGAGATCCTGATTGAGCCGTCATAAGGGTTATAAACCCTGACCCTGTAGTAAAAGGAGATTGAGCTACTGAATAATTTGATTGGGCTTCATTAGAGGATCCACTAACTGTAGGATATTGTATAGCAGCAAGTTCAGGAAAACCACCACTTGAAGTACCATTTGCTGGGACTCCTTTAAATTCTACTATAGAAATATCCCCTACATCACATGAAGCACTATTTAAAAATCTTATAGGTAACTCATGTGTTTGTGTTCCCGAAGCTATATCTGAAGAATATGTTATTTGGTGTTTAGAATATCCTGGTCCTATTTGAATATTTAAAGGGTTTCGAATTGAGAAATCATCAATTCCACCATCTGAGAAAGTTTGATCACTACCAAATGTATTTCTTTTAAAGGATACATTTACTACATAATATATATAAAGTCCTGCTCCTTGGGCAAATACAGCATCTGAATTAGCTACATATGCTGCTTCTCCAACACCTGTAGTACCTATTCTAATTTCACTTCCTTTTACTATTTTAGGTATACTAGGTTCATTAACTGAAGAGGCATTATTTACGGCAATTTTAATAGAAGTTACTAATTCAGATTCAGTATTATCTATTGATATTCTACCATTTAAAGTTGGGGCAGATCCATCAACAAATTGAATATTCCAAGTTGAGGTTTCAGGTAAATAATAGTCACTTATACTTGAAGCTGTAAAACTACCAGGTTCTGTAAACGCTAAATCCCCATTACTCCCTCCAGTTCCTGATGTACCAGAAGTGCCTGCCGCACCCGCAGCTCCATCAGCTCCATTTACTCCAGATGTGCCATTCGTACCTGAAGTACCTGTAGTACCATTTGTGCCTGAAGTGCCATTTGTACCCGAAGTACCATTTGCACCTGATGTACCATTTGTACCTGATGTACCATTAGTTCCTGAAGTGCCATTTGTACCTGAAGTACCATTTGTACCTGAAGTACCTGTAGTACCATTTGTACCTGAGGTACCGTTAGTACCCGAAGTACCATTAGTACCTGAAGTACCGCTAGTACCTAAGGTTGTTACTTGTTTTTTAACAATATCACCATCTAAAACTAAAACATCAGTTTGGCCCGTAGTAGTACTTAATCCTTCAAAAGTTACGCTTCCTGATGTTGTAAGGCTTCCACTAATTGAAATATCATAATCCGAGGCAGCTGTAAAGGCATCTACAGATTGAGATACATGCCATGATTGTATCCTAAAATTTTGTACCACTTCATCAGTAGCAGGAATAAATATTTTCTTAAGTTGTTTAGCCATGTTTATAAATATAGTTATATTTTAATTTTAAGCATAACTTTTATTTCCTAACAATAACAAACCATAATCATTATCTGCAGGAATACTCCAATACATGAACTTCATTACATAGGGTTCCCCAATAGGAGCTGACCCTAAACCAAAACCATTAAGAACATTATTATTATACCAAGTATAGTAGTAACTCATAGTTCCTACATTAGGTTTTGTAGTAATAATAATATCATCTCCTGGTGATAGTTGAGACTTAAGTGTTGCAGAAATATCCCAATAAACATCCGCTGATACTGTACTAGGATTGTTCAGCACATCAACTATAACACTACTATTTGCGCTAGTTAAATTAACAAAATAATTATTATCTGTTGTTAAACCTCCTCTTGTTATATCGAATTCAGTAACAGTCGTACCATTTACATAAGTACCCCCTGCTGTAGTATTAGATACAGTTAATATAAATTTACTATTGGCTGTATCATCTGTAATAGCACTTATAGACCATACACTCTTAGGGGTTCCTCCAGCTTTAAATTCAATTTGGGTTGCTCTATCATTACCATAGGTATCAGGAGCTAATAAAGCTTTAAGAACTCTTTGTTTTGTAGAATTAGTACTATATCCAATTTGAATTAAGCTAACATTAGCAGGATTTGTATCTCCTATAGTAACAATATCATTCCCTACTTGACCATTAGTATTTATAGTATACCCCGTCATATCTTCATAATAGGTACAAATATCAAGGGTTCCTAAATTTTCAACACTACCCGCACCCTTTAAAATTACATTTCCTAATGTATCAACTCCTAAATTATAAGCAAACTCACTTGATGAAATAAATCTAAACCCACCTTCAGTAGCAAGACCTTCCGTGTTGTAAAAAGGAAATCTAATTTGTTGGTTAGAATCCAATCTAAACCCTACCTGAGGTACTTGTGAAGTCCCAGTACGAGTTGTTGATAAAGTTATTTGTGAAGGGTGGCTCTCATATTCATTCGCTTTATAACTCCAAACTCCATCTGTACTAAATTGAATAGTAGAATGATGGACCCCCGCAGACCCTGAAGGATTAATTCCTTTGATTAAACCTAACTGTACAGCATCTGTATTGGAAGTTAAAATACTCTGAGATACAGCATTACCTAAGATTAAATTTGCTAAACTTGAAGTTTCATCAGTTTGAGTAGTCATGATTCTTAAAGAACCATTTGTTTTATTCCAAGTATGATTATGATCACCTGCAGGATTATCATTTCCATCAAAATATAAAACTTGAGTATCTAATCCTGTTATAGTTGACCCTCCAGCTCCTGATGTACCTGAAGTACCTGTTGTACCTGAAGTACCATTAGTTCCTGCAGGTCCCGAAATTGATACTCCTGATGTGCCATTTGTGCCTGATGTACCTGTTACACCTGAAGTACCATTTGTACCAGATGTACCATTTGTACCTGATGTACCAGATCCTCCAGAGGTACGTTTTTTTAATGTTCCAGTAGAAGTATCAATTACTACAAAATCAGTAAGAGCACCATCTGTAACTAGTTCTTTAATATTTACTGATCCAGTTACATTTAAACTACCACTAATTGAAATATCATAATCTTGAGCTGCTGTAAGCGCATCTACAGATTGAGATACATGCCATGAATTAACAGTAAAATTTTGTACTACTTCATCAGTACCTGCTGAGAATATTTTTTTTAGTTTTTTAGCCATGAGATTATCTATCTATGTTTATAAGTATGGTAGTATCTGTAGTTTGTGAAGTAGGAAGAGGTTGGGATAATTTTCCTATTGCTATTAAATCTTGATTTTCGTTATATAATCCTATAGTAGAAACATAAGGACTAAAATTAGAACCCGTTACAAAATCTTTATATTGATTGCTGCCTGATGTAAGAATTTGGTTTTGTCCAAAGTTTTCTAATAAACTGGGGTTTAATGAGTAATTATATTCATTAGCTCTTATAGTACATTTGTACTGAGTTTCATATATATCAAAAGAAGAGGAGAAAGAACAACTGATATTAGTGGTATTTACAAAATTCCTTACCCAAGCTGTATCATTAGTAAAACTTCCTGTATCTCCTCCATAAAAATTTTGTCCATAAACATCAGAACCATAACCACTAACAACTCTCCCAGTTAAAATTGCAACTCCTTGTTCATATATAATGTTACCACAATGTTCATTATCTAATAATAAATTACCTTCCCCATCATCTTTTATATCAAAATAAGTAGCCCCAGCAGAACCCGATCCAAATCTTATAGTAAATGAAGAGGGTTGAATATAATTTCCATATAATTTAGAAGGTATAGATAATACCCCCATAGAAGCATCTTGATCCGTTGAAAAACTACGATCTGGGGTTAAATTTGATTGAGGGAAATTAAAAAATCTTCCTCTAGATGTTTTTAATCCAGTCAATCTATTCCCTTCGGTATCAACACCTGGTACTAAACTAGCAGTAGCTGGGGCGTCGCCTGTGGCAGATGTAGTAAAATTAGAATAGTAAAGTTGTTTAATAGAATCATATACTAATTTTTGATACTGAGTAGAAAAATATCCCGTAGTTGGTTCAGTAACAGTATTAAAAAATCCTTCCTCTGGGGTATTAACAGCTAAAAATCTATCTATAAAAGCTTGATTTAAAGTATCTCCTAATATAACCTCTTGTCCATAAGAGGCAGTTCCATAAACAGCTACTCCATAAGGAGATAAGGATTGTACACTTCTACCAATAAAAGAAAGTCCTTTATTAACCCCAAATGGAGTTATAATTACATCTTGGTTTGTAAGTGTTTTTAAATAACTCATTCATTAGAAATCTAACTTAACTCTAACAAGTGCTTCTTTTGTAAAGTCTTTAATAAGAGGTTTGCTTAATTTAGCTACTGCTAATAATTCATTTTCATCATTATACAATCCTATTGTAGTAATAAAAGTTTGAGGAGCATTTATAAAATTATTATAAAGTACTTCACCTGTAGAACCCGATATAAATGAAGGATTTTCTGAATAATTAAATTGGCTATTTTTTGCTCTTACAAAAACAAAATCTGATGTGATATTTTCTTGGCTATTTAAAGTAAAATTACTTGAGGCTGACATAGCATTATATAATGTAGCAGGATTATTATCTGCCGTATTAGAATTATATAAAGTACTTAATCCAACTCCTCCTCCACTTGATTCTAAATTTAAAGCAGTTGCATTTAAAATTATAGTTCCAATATCTGGGAGAAATAATCCATAAGAACCTGATGCTGTCATACCATTAGCAACTGCATCTGAAGGGGTTGCTCCTGGTCCTACTGCTTTACCTGCGGATCCTGATACTATCTGGAATACTCTTCCTGCTTCATTAAATACAGTAGTTGAAACATCATTACTATTATCTGTTAATCTTAAATCAAAATTTCCTCCTGTACTTGAACTTTGAATTAATAAATCTAAAGTACCAGGGAATATATTTCCTTTATACTTACTTCTTTCTATTGAAATAGCATAAAAACTTTGAGTGACAGGTGTTACTCCACCAAAAACAAATTGGCTATTTTCATCACCTAAAACAATATTTTGCCATTGCCCATATACTGTAGAAGTAAATGATTTACCATTAATACCTGGATCATATAGTAAAGACCCTGATCCCGCAGCATCTCCAAAAGCAATATTAAATTGTATTTCTGCAGCAGTTTGAGTAGAACCAGTTTGGTATACATTTAAATAATAATTTCCGCTTGTTGAAGCTACCTGAACTGAGGAAGTATTAAAGTTGGTTAATGTAGGAATATTACCAGTCCAAGCACCCGCAGTAACACTATCAGCACTAATTAAAAAATCGTCAGGAGAAAGTCTAGTAAATGACATTATGCGTTAGTTTTTGTAATTTTTATTGGGATAGTTATTCTGGCTCCACTGTCTCTTCCTACAATTTGCAGAGTAGTATTTAATTCAGTATTTGAACCAAATAAAGTATTTACTGTAGTAGCTGTTAAATTAATAGTTGTACCTATAACAGTTTTGGATACATTAGTACCTAATGTTTCAATTTGGTTTAATTGTACTGCTTCTTCAGTTTGGATACCTACACCATTAAATGTATTTAATACTCTAACATCAGCTATAGTAGCCGTATACCCATTAGCTTCAAATACCTGATTATTACCTAAATAATTTAAAGTTTGTGGTGTAATGGCTAATGAAGCACCTTGTTTTAAAGTAACTTGGGAGAAACCTAAATCTAATACAGGCATTTTAGCTGTACCTCTAGGTAAAGTTACTAATTTATATCTTAAATTTTGAGTAGTTTCAGGAAAAGCCTCTAGTAGGGGCATGTTTTCTATGGCTTGACCATAAAAAGCACTTCCTGAAGGATGAGTTGGATTATATAAAGTATAATCAATTTCATCATCTGAAAGAGCAAATTGAGTAATTCTAAAAGAACCATCTCCTCTTGCTAAGAGTTCTCTGCCTTTGTTTGTTAAGATAGCATCTACTGTTACTACCGAATTATTTAAATATCCCATTGTTTATAAATATGTGGTTATAAATATTATTATTTTTAATTTTTGTTATCTGTTATCACCCCTCTTTCTTTTAAATTAATAATTATATTATCTAAATTATCTTTTAATTTTTTAGTAGGATATTCTGGAAGAATTACCCCATTAAAATTTTCAGGGGTTCCAACTTTTTTAACATCCAAAATTATATAAGCAGGGTTATTAGAATTTATCCTATGTAATACAAAATTATCTAAATTCACAGAAGTAGGTACTAAAGTATTTAATCTTAATTTTAATTTTCCATCTACATCTTCTGTAGGTTCTATTACTTCATAAATTATGTAATCAGTATTTTTATTATATTCAAATCTAATTCTATCCCCTACCTCAACGTTAAAGGGTACAGTAATTGGAGAAAAATTGAATCCGGGTTCAATTTGATCTAAAACATTTTGTGAATTTTGTGTAGCTCCATAATTAGTAGATAACTCCGCAGATGCTGTTAAATAAAAACTTGTTCCTGAATTATTTGACCAATAATTCCCAAGTACAGGGGGGTTTGAAGGTTCTGGTGATTGGTTAATTATTCTAAATTGAATAAAATCTGCAGTAGCATATACAGCATCATCAAATTGAATTTCAACTGTATAAACAGGATCCCCACTATCAAAAATAACAGCTAATTGACCCACTACTAAGGGATCAGATTGAAAATTAAAAACTGATTCTTCACCTTGAACATTAGATCCTTGTATTGTATAAGTTTTAGTACCTATTACTGTAGAATCTCTTTTTATTCTTACAGTAATATCCCTAGCTTGAGTGCCTGTTGTATTATTCCCAACTGCAAGTCCCTGAGGAGTTAATCTAAGTCCAATACTAACCTCAAAAAATATAATATCTACATCTCCTATATCTGCTGAAGAAACTGTATAAGTTCCTGCTGTATTATCAAATGTTGCAGCTGGGGCTTGAGGTGAAGATACGGGTGAATTATAACTTGCTACTGTTTGGAAATCATTAGTAGTAGGTTGATATATCCCCCTTACCATAGCACCTTCCATACGAGGGGTTGTGATTTGATTTAATTCACTGTTAAAGTTTATTACATCAATGTTTGCCCCGGCTGTAGACCCTGTTTGGGAATAAGCAATAGGTTCTTGACTTCCTACTCCTGAAATTACTTTTTTTCCTATTAATTGCCCATTTACTGCAGTAGCAGCATCATTTCTAACAATAGCATTTCTTCCAACTTCAAAATTTTGAAGTAAATTATTTAATGAAACATAATCTTCAGATGGTTTGCTTACGTTACCATTTTCATCTACTAAATAAGTAATGAAATAAGCTGTTTCATCTATTATTTCTGGCCCTGTTCCACCTGCTTGTTGAAATACAATGAAATAACTTTGATTTCTTTCAGCAACGGATAATCCCCCTAAAGCTCCATTTACAGGACCTAAAAAATTATTTAATTGTTCCTGTTCAATTGAAACTGTAGTATTATTATTTTGTACTGGGGTTGATGTAGAAGGTCCTGCCATTTTTTTATTATTGATTAAAGTCTATTGAACTATTCCTACTTCCGTCATACCTACCATTAGACCATCCTCTTTGGGTATAATTTGAATCCTGAATGGGTGCTTTAGTAGCTGATCCACTATATAATAGTGCAAAATTAGTAGGGATAGTTGCACCACTATTATAATCTACTTCCATAAAAGTTTGAGAAAATTGAGGAATATCAATATTTCCAAAAACTGCATTATAATCAGACCAATTAAATTGTATAACACTAGGATTAATATTAATTAATGTAGGATTAGGTGATTGGGGAGGTTGAACAGTAGACTGATTAACTTCTTCAATTACTTGAGTAATAGTAAATGTTCCCCCCGAAAGACTAAAATTAAATCCACCTAAATAATATCGTCCACCAAAATTATCATTTAAACTACTTTGAGCACTAAAAGTACCGGCTTCTGTAATATTAATTACATTTAAAAGTTGTATTCCATAAGTTTCCCAAAGATTTGTAGGAATT
>Ga0160423_10002516_pt1 | contig 15287 bp, 10 predicted proteins | sample CRUFie14St8metaG_FD_108191 | JGI IMG/M metagenome (GOLD analysis project Ga0160423, IMG submission 108191) | Marine microbial communities from the Costa Rica Dome - CRUD Field 142mm St8 metaG | ecosystem: Environmental > Aquatic > Marine > Oceanic > Photic zone | place: Costa Rica: the Eastern... | reverse complement strand
TTGATTCAGCGCTCTGTCAATGTCAGTCGTGGCATGGACGAGATACGAAAGAAGATTGGCTACTTCGATGGCTTCCTACGAGGTGGTAAGTCGTGAGCAAGGTGCTTGTAAGAAAGGCCGTTCAAGCGCAGTATCCGGTAGGGGCAGGAGCACCTATTTTGGTTGTTGGTGGTAATCGAGGACCAAGAAGTGATGCAAGGACACTCAGAGAAAGCGCTGGCGGTTTGGCAGGCGGTGCATTAGGTGCACTCGGAGCATTCGCTGGCCAGCATAGAAGTCTGGGTAGTCTGTTACAAAGTGCCATATCAGGTTCCGCACAAGGAGGTGCTATCGGAAGAGGACTCGGAAGAGTATTCGTGGGTCCAGAAAGTCAAGCGAGAGCCAACATACGTCAAGATTTGACAGATAGGTATGCTTCGGCAAGGGCGGCTGGTGAATTTGATAGGTACGGTGTCGTAGCAGGTAAGACACCAAGAACTCGTGTAGGCGCTATGCTTGCAGGACAAGGTAACGATTCGATGATGGCAAGACGACTTTCTGAGTTGGAGCAAGCCAAGCAATCAGAAAAAGACGCACAGGCGATGGAACGACAGCGACAAGAAGGTCGAGCCAAAGTTATGGGAACAGAAGCGGCTCAGCGAGAAATGGATAGGATGAGGACTGATGCACAATTCGGTCAGCAAATGAGGGAGACTATCTCTGGTATTCACGGTATGAGTGACGAAGAAATATACGAAAGAGGTAACCAGTATCATGCTGCTTATCAAAACCAACAAAATCAAGGTAGACCTCCAGTACGTGTAGAGCCAGCAGGACCAACGCCTAATGTGAACGCTGCTAATGAACCTGTGCAAGTGATTGGTCCGAACACGCCCATGAATGCGCTACCTGCACCTTCTAACCCTCAAGATGGGGCTGCCGGTGAAAACAAGCGCATGGACGATATGGGTGATAAAGCGCTGGTAGCACAAGGGACAGATACTGCGCGTGAGGCGACTGTAGGGGCCATGCCTACTGAACAGCAAGAAGGCGACGTCGGCTCAGCCAATGTAGCGTCTTTTGAAGCATTTGAACGATTAAAGCGAGAAAAGGAAAAGCGAGAGCAAATGGCGCAACAAAGTGACATGTCTGGACAACAAGGAACTTTGTTTTGAGGAGTGATGAGATGTGTCGGACGTCAATAAACTCATCCACGACATGGACATTGAAATGTCGAAGAAGTCGTTCGATTACTTCTTTACTGAAATCTTGGACTTTGAGTTATCAGACCATCACAAAGACTGGCTGAAAGGGCTCAACGGTCATCGCTACTACTGCGTCAAGGCGTCTCGTGACCACGGCAAGTCCGTGTTTTTCATGTCGTATGCGCTTTGGATTGCAGCGTTTCAACCCAATACGCACATCATGGTGTTCAGTCACTCGTTGGAACAGACGCTTGAACACATGCGTTTCATTCGTAACAACATCGAATCGAGCGATATTCTCAAACATCTTAAGCCTCAAGGTAAGCCTTGGGCAAAATCCTACTTTGAATTCACCAACGGCAGTCGTATCATGGCAAAGTCTGTCGGCGGTGCTACGCGTGGTTTCCACCCTGACGTTGTCGTTTGTGACGACATTCTATGGGGTACAACTGCTTCTGAACTCCAACGTGCAGCCGACTGGTTCTATACCGTTCTTCTTCCTGTTCTTCACCACACTGGTCGTTTGATGATGGTCGGTACACCGTTTTCTTACAACGACTTGTATGCCGAACTGGAAGAGAAAGATACGTTCCAAGTTGAAACGTATCCTGCTATTCTTCCGAACGGTGAACCGCTTTGGCCAAGCCGATGGCCACTTGATGCACTCAAGCAACGTGAAGAATCCATGCCTGCTATCAAGTTCGCTCGTGAGTATCTGTGTGAACCTATCCACGATATGTCGAGTATGTTTCCTATGGGCTTGTTGGAAAAGGCAAGAGACAAGAATCTTGTCTTGCTCGACAAGGCCGAACAAGAGTTTGATGAAAACGGCGATGCTTCTGGCACGTTCGGTCAGCACTTTATCGGCTGGGACCCAGCGATTGCAAGTGATGCGAGCGCTGACTACACGGCCATGAGCGTTTTGCGAATCTTACCAGACAGTGATGAGAAGCAGTTGGTGCACGTCGTCAATCAGAAAGGTATGAACAGTACGGCTCAGAAGCGACAAATCATCATGCTCAACAGTCGGTTCCGACCTGAACTGATTGAACTTGAAGGTAACAACTTCCAGCGTATGTTTGAGGTCGAACTGAAAGAGATGCGTGAAGATGTCCCTATCAAGACCTTTATGACAACTCGTCAGAAGAAGGAGAGCATGTTCATGAGTTTGCTCATGGCGTTTGAACAAGGGCAAATCAAAACGCCTTGGGGCGATGAACGAAGCAAGGAATACACACGCGCACTTGAGACACAACTCAGTCGCTTTGGTATGCAAAAGAATGGGCGACTTGAGAGTGTCGGTACGCACGATGACTTGGCCATGAGCCTTGCGTTGGCAAACTGGGCTACAAAGGAATTCAAAGGAAGCATTGTGATGCTTGATGATTATCTCGATGGATTTGACCAGTGGTTTGGAGACGTACCACAGAGAACCGTAGCAGGAGCATCTTGGTTTACGATATGATTAAATGACACCAAAAGTTGGGATGTGTATGTGGCCAAGTCTGACAGTAGGAAATCCAAACGCTACTATCGACATGGGTCACGACGTGCTCACAGCCATCGCATCAAACCTCCTCGCACACCCTCACGTCGATGAGAACATTGCCAAGTCAATTGCCTCTCAGACTGTCATCTTTGAAGAAAGCGATGCGCCTCAGATTCACTACGCTCCTTTTTCTCCGACTGGCGATGGTTGGTTTGAAGACAAGATTGGCAAAAGCGCTAATCAAGTTATCAGAGATTTACGAAAGGCACGTCGCGTGTTCAAAGAAGACAAGTCTGAAATTGACCATCTTATCTCAACGATACGCACACTCAAAAGCACAGAGGTCGAAGCGACCCTTGCTATATTGTCGTGGGGCGAACCTCATCGAGATACCATGCGAAAAATGGGTTTGAGCGACAAAGACTTACGCTCACTCCGTTTGTTCGGCAACACAAGAAAGTCGAGCATTGTACGAGCGTGCCATGTATGGGAGAGTGCCGAAGATGCACTGGCGAAACTCGATGAGTATGAAGACGTCTGGGGTGAAGAAGAAAAGAACGCATGGGTCACGGCCATGGAGATGAAAAAAGAAGCCCGACAGATTTGGAGGAACGCTCTTCATCAATTCGATAACCTTTCCAAAGAACAACAGAAATGGATGAGAATGGCAAAGGCCGAGATTGAAGAAAAGGGTGCAATGTCAGCAAGAACGATTACCAGTAATCTCATCGAAAAAGGCGTACCACGTCTCAACTCCAATCGACTTTCCAAGTTGCTCAACATGTACGGTGAAGAGATTAACATCATCAAAGGTCATCGTAAAGGTGAGTACATGTGTGTCAATCGAGAAGGTCTCATCATCAAAGACAACTGGGCGTATGCTGCTGGCTTCCTCGATGCCGATGGTTATATCACAATCACCGAACGTGGAGAGCCAAGGGCAGGCTTCATTGCGACAGGAGACAGGGGAAGAATGCACTGCGAAGAATTGCACAAACACATCGGAGCAGGCGTTCTCCAACTCGACCAAAAAGTGTACAAAGACGGGCAACGTAGCCAGCATCGTGTCAGTTTTTATGCCAAAGACGATTTGTCAAAATTGCTGGACAAACTTACTCCCCATCTCCGTATGAAAGATATGCAGGCCAAAGCGGTCATGGCGTATATTCGTGAAACAGACCCTGTGAAGAAGACACAACTCAAGCGATTCGTGCAGTTCTCCAACCGAGAAGGAACAGCGAAAGGTGAGCGTTCTCTGCAAGACTGGGGCGTAGACCGTGACACTGTGATGAGTTGGGCGGAGGGATTGTGATGGCTGAAAAAGGCAGAGTAGGAAGATTGTTGGAAACGATTACGAATCCGTTCCGTCGAAGAACGACTCCTGAGCCTCAGATGCCTCTTTGGACAACGGGTATTCAAGAGCCTGTTCTCGTACAAGGAATTACCATTCCAGCACTGTACGCTGTAGCCAATGAGAATCTGATTCTACGAACTGTTCTGACCACACTGCAACAAGAGATTTTTCGACGAGGATACCGTTGGGAAAAGCAGTTTCACAAGAAGTGCGTAGCCTGCGACAAAGAGTATCAGCATGACGTTGAAGTATGCACTGAATGCAACGGAGAGGTACGTGACCCTGAACCTGACCAACTGGTGTATCCTCGATGGTTGCTTGACCAGCGCAACTCCATGGAACAGACCTTCATGGATGTATTGCGAGAAATCGAATACGACCTTAACATTACAGACGACGCGTTCTTAGTACTCATCAAGGAATACTACATGGACCCTGAAACCAACGAGATTTCGTTTTACAGAATCAAAGAAATCGTACGTGGTGACCCGATTTTCATGCGTATCATTGCCGATAAGCGTGGTGTACGAGGTGGTCGATTCCGAGTATGTCCTATTCACAGAAACGAAGTTAAGTCGTATTCCGAAGACGACAAGTTCTGTCCTACGTGTGGCACAGAGATGGAGGACGTTCATCACGTTAATACCGCAGGCTCAGGTAAGACACAGTATTATCTCAAAGGCGAAGTCATTCATGTAAGTAAGTATCAACCTTCAAAATTGTATGGTCGCAGTCCAGTATCGACATTATGGCGTCAGGCCATGACACTTACGGCGATGGACAATTACATGTACACAGCGTACTCAAAGCGTAGGATACCTCGTGGTATTCTCAGCATTTCGACAGACAACCTTGAATCAATGAAAGCATTTTGGAAGTCTACCGATGAGAAATTAGAACGTGACCCACATTACATTCCTAAAATTGCAACAGAGGGCACTGGTAAGGGCGGTGTCAATTGGGTCAAACTTATGGACAGTCTTGAAGAGATGCAGTACATTCCTGCTCGTGACGAGATGCGACAGCGTATTGCTGCATTCTATGGCGTATCGAACGTGTTTATGATGGACACAGGTAAGTCAGGCGGACTCAACAACGAAGGTATGCAAATTCTTGTCACTAATCGCGCTGTTGAATTTGGTCACAAAGTCTACACAGACCACTTGTTCCCACGCTTGATGGAACAAATGGACGTAAGTGATTGGAAACTTACATTGTATCCGAATGAGGAAGAGGACGAAGTTACGCGTCTTCGACGAGATGAAATGGAAGTTAATATCGCTCAGCGCATGATGATGATGGGCTATCAACCGACACTGGTTGAAGAAGCCAGTCGTGACATTCGCTTTATCTACAAGCAACCTGACCCTACGCAACAACCACCTACGCCTCAACAAGGTGTACCTATGGGTGGAATGCAAATGGGCGGAGGCATGGGTACACCGGGCGCTTTGCCTTCTCGTAACATCCCTCCTCAACTCGCAGCACAGATGGGACGACAAGCACAAGTTCCGGGCGCAGCGAATCCCGGCGGTGAAGGTATGGGGCTGAGAAATCGAGGCCCAGCGAGCCCACAGAATCGAACCAGTATGGGCGCAGGCGCTCCGTTTTCCAGCGTACAGCAGCGAGGAGCACCGATGGGCGGCATCCAACAAGCGTCACAAAGTATCATTGACGCACGTAACCCAAGAGGGCAATAGGTAGTTTAAAGTCAAGGGAAGTATTGGAGATGAGCATGGACTTGAAGAAACTCGACCCTATGGCGAGAAAGATGAGAACACACGTAGATGAATTCTACAAGGCTTTGGAGAACAGCGACGGTATGTCTGCACGCAGTCACATCGCTGAAATTATGAAGTACGCTGACTATCTGAACCGAGACATCGACACAGTTGTCTTGAAGCAAGAAAGTCGAGCCACAGGTATCAATGACATTTACGTCGGCGGTGTACCTGTCCTCAAGACAGAGGCAGTTCAAGGTATTCACGAAGTTACGACCAACATCTTGCCGGGTACAATCCGCACCAACCGATTTGGTAAACTGAACCGACAGCACAACAACCGTACTCTGTGAGGTGAGCGAATGAGCGACAATGGAGAGGGAAACGTTGCTGAGAAACTCATGGGTGCTTTGATTAGCAAGATGGAGAGCATGGACGCAGGTATTCAAGTCCTCAAAGCCGAGAATCAACAACTCAAGGCTATGATTCAAAATCCTACGGCCATGCTACGAAAGGCTGGCTTTGTCTCTGTATCAACACAGCGACCGCAAGATGTGGTCGAAGACGGATTTAGAAATGACGTTGGCGACCTCTTCCTCAAGGGAGAAGATGGCGATGACATGTCTGTACCAACAACCAATGCCGAATTCCATAAGATGGAATGGGCTGATATTCACGCATTGGCTGAGCAAGCCAAAGACGCCGGAGCAATCGGCAATCCTATGGGAATAGAGTGATAACATGCGACCAAGATACGAATTAGCCAACGACAAAGCCTACGAACTTCTGAAAGCAGCAAAGACACTGGAAGACCGTATCGCAAAGAAAGAGGGCAGTATGCCTGCTTACGAACAAAGCGAAGGTAGTACAGTAGGTCACGCACGCTTTGAGACACAGCCCGGAAAAGTCCATAACGCATTCTACTACACCAACAATGTCGTACCTGAGGTCGAAGATGTAGCCAACAAAGGCGCTATCTCTGAAAACAGCAACATTCTAACGGAGACTTCTCCGTATTATCCAACAGCATTCAGTACCACTGGTGCTCTTGAAAACACGGCAGGCGGAGACGGTCCAACCATGACCGACTTGAAAAAGTCCGTAGACCGACTATCCAGCCGTCTCATTTGAACGGCTGGTGATGTTGATGCGAGAAACCTCTCTTGATACACTTGACAGGACTCGTGAAACCTTTACCAAGTCGCTGATTGATGGCATCGGTAAATCCGATGCTGCTGCTGATTTCTTTCTTTCAGCCGTCAGCGCTGAACGCAATGGTTACATTTTGAGCGAAAGCGATGAGTCACTTATCAAGATGTTTTATTCTGTTCTTCGCAAGGAAGAAGAAATATCAGGCCAAGCGGGTTCATATAATCTCGACGAAGAGGGTGATGTTTCGGCAGGCAAGGGAGGTGCGTTTCAGGCTGACGTTGGTCGTGCCATCAGCGCAGGTGCGGGTATGAATTTGACTGATAACCCTTCATACAATGAACAACGCGTTGTCCCTCCAATGCCCGGTGAGTCTCTTTCAGGTCGCCAGTTTAAGACAGTCAATGGTGATGCTGATGACCCTTATCGTACACACAACTATCTCGGCTCGTACCTCAATCCGCTTCATGGGAATATGCATGACATTGTTGGAGATTTCTATGTTCATTCCGATGACCCTTATGCACAGTCGCAAAGTGAAATAGACGCATACAAAGAAGCAGGTTGGGAAGACCATGCGAATGACAATGAGCACGACTTTCTCCTGAATCAGTTTCACTATGGTCGTCTGGATACCAAGCACGGTACAAATCACGCACTCTATGAACAAGATTATCGCAATTGGACGCAGCGCAATCAGAGTCAGTTGGATGAACTTCGTTTACGTATGGAGCAAGATGGCAAAACAGATGATGAGATAAGTCATTACTTGAAAAAACTGCACATCAATCAGAAAAAAGAGGAATGGAAACAGAATCTTGGATTGATGGATTACTTGTTTGGAATGGAGTTCTTGACGCCAGAAGAGCGAGCAAAAGCCTATGCTCATATGGAAAAGCATGGCGGGGCTGATGCTTTGCAGCCATTGTCGTTTGGCCGTCATGATGGTAACATTGACTTTATGCCTCGGTTCAAACGCAACTTCCATCAGCGATTTGCTGGATTATATGACCATTGGAAGCGAGACCCTGCTGGACCGGGCCATGGAATAGAGATAACGCACAAGCCTCTACCTGAGTCGGCTGAATACGTAGAGCAAGTTCACAACATTGATGCTATGGAACGGCACAACACACCCGGTAAACAAAACTCATACGCTCGTGCAATAGCCGATTTTAATTACAGATACGAAGACTATGCGAGAGTCAATAATCTTGCAAGTCGGAACTTTGACAACTCCCAAGTGCCGTACATTTACGGTCGTACCAAAGGTGGTGCGAAAACGCTCGATAATATCGAATGGCAAAAGCGCGTGCAGCCTGACAAAAAAAGCATTTCTGGAATTCGTAACAATCACATGAGTTATGAGATGATGAAACTCATGCTGGGTGTTGGACCTGACGGGCAGATTTACGAGGATGGCGAACATCCCCTTTGGGGTGATTTATGGAGAAAAGACGATGCTGAGTTTTCACAAGATGAGGTTGATGCCATCATGCAACAACGCTCTCGCACTGCAAAGCAAACTGCTGCGGCAGGAAGGATGGCCAGAAATCATGGTTCGTTTCACTATGGCACGTTCATTGACCCAAGCGTTTACGGATTCAACATTGATGCAAATGGCGCACCTTCCAACGAAACGCTTGCAACGTATTGGCATCGCCCATTTTTGGGAAGCGGGGGATTAGGTAAACATCCGAATGAGTTGTACAATCTTCTCCACCATCACACGCTTAGTTACGTTCCCAAGAAAGAAAGTGCTGGTCGTACATACGACGAGGCTGGACAGGTCATTGGACAAGAAGATGACATCAGTGACAAATATGCCGAATATCTCGCTGGTATTGACGGCGGAGAAAGTGAACAAGAAGAGCAAGAGATGGTTCCTCACTTTGAAGAAACAGCACTTGGAGCAAATCGAAAGCAGCACAGTCTTTTGTTTTCAAGAACAGGCAATGCAATTACAGGTCGTCATTCGTACAGTGGTACGAGCAAACACAGCATGTTACCGTTCTTAGGACCGTTCGGTCAGCAAGATGTCAATCTGTTTCAGATGATGGACCGCAAACAATTGGCGACTGTCAATCCGAAGGGTGACCCTATGGATGCGACGGCGAATATGAATCCGTGGAACGTTCTGTATTCATCGAGAATCAAAGGTGTTTCTGGAAACAACGCTCATACCGAGCGCCATACAACGACGGTTGATTCGGCATTTAACAACAAGGTCAATCGAGAATATCATAACGCCAGAAAAACAGGTGACAGTGACGCTGCTCAAAGAGCCCATGATGCGCTGCGAGGAGAAACCAAGAATCACTTAAGAGTTCATAATCCACTTGGCGCAGCAGGCGGCTCTTTGAATACTGAGACGTTTATGAATTCTCAAGCCCATCAGTACCATTATCCCGGTTACATGTTAGGATTCGCAAATCCTCCAATGAGCCCTGCACCGTCTGTGTTGGCGCACGATGACAGACGGATTCGACCTACCTTACGTAATCCCGATGATGTGCACTTACTTGCACGACGCCATGCTCATCCTGCTAAAGTCGAACTCGACGATGCCCTCGATAAAATTGACCAAGACTATCAATCGCGCATTAACTTGCCCGGTTTGACTGATGAGCAAAAGCAAGAGTTGGAAGAAGAAATGCAACGTCGTATTGACAGGGCACATTCCAATTTTAAAACGTCGATGTATCCTTCAAGTGAATCGCTGAACATCGCACCTGACTTGGCAGGCGAAGGTTTGTTGGAAGGAAGGCTTAGTGAAGCCCAACCCCTGACAGAAGACGAAGAGGAATACTTTAGCCTCATTGAGCAAGCCCAGCCATTGTTCGACAGATTGGAAGACCCTAATCTCAGTGAGAGAGAAAGGGATGAGATTCGCCAACAAATCATACCTATCAATGAAGAGTTGGATAGGTTGGAATCCAGCCTCGACCGCTACGCTAAGAACATAGATTTGCGAGGAGGAAGCGGTCATCATAACACATTTTATGACAAGTTGGTAGCAGACACTAATGCCATTGCTGATGCAGGGGTCCATCTGAAAAACATCGCAGACCCTGAAACACTGGCTCAGATTTTCAATCCGAATGCTGACCACGCTACAGTAGCAGCGAACATGCGTATGTGGGCAAAGATGGCGAACGATTATTTGAACATGGCTCCACATGATGCTCACGGTATTCACACCATGGGTACGGGCGAGTATTCAGAAGAAGGCTTCCAGCCTCACACAGACATTGGTCGCTCTGTAAAGCAAGCAATTCATCGTATGTCCGACCCGCTCGACATCACGCTTCAAGGACTGGCTTCGACAGAAGGTGGACTGGCAAAGGGTGTCGAAAACGCCATAGATTCAATCATGGACACACTCGGCTTTGACAGAGGCAATCCTCAGTTGCGAAAAACGGCGACTGAGTATTTTGAGAATACGGTCATGCCTCGCCTTGCTCAAACTGGACAACATGGTGCTCCAGTCATGACGCTTGGTCAATTGTTCAAAGAAATGTATCCTGACGTTGATTTGGATGCTGCGGTCAAGAGTTTGTCACAGACAAGCGGTGCTGCTACTCGTGACACCGATACTATGACCAAGGTGAATGAATTGTTCCGTTCCATCGACCCTCGCAATGACGAACGAAACAGACAACTCGGCATTCATCATCATATGGCGCACAGCACTGACGACCGACATCCAGAAGGCACAATGACGACGAAGCCTTCTCGATTTGGTAGTGCAAAGAAGAAACGACAGCGATACATGGACGAGCATCATAACACGCAACAAAAGTTGAATTCAATCATTACAGGGTTCCCTGAACTTGGCGCTGCTGAACAAATCGTGGACAAGAAGCGAGGCTTGACACGCGTACCCATTGACCGATTTGGTCCGAACTCGCATTCGGTGCACAGTTTGTACAACTCCGCAGGATATGCTCACGAAATGGGAGGCGAGTTTTCTCCAAACTTCGATTACAAGATTTCTCCAAACGGTGAAGTTTCTATTCGTCTGATGCCTCAAGGTAATCCTCAATTGTTGGTTCAGCCACTTGAAACGTTTTGGAACAAAGTCGCACCTGATGCTTGGTTGCGTATGCTACGTGGACCTGAACATCAACAGGCAAGAGAAGGGCTAAACACACAAGACAGAATGGGTGCACAGTTCAGAGTCAATTCTGTAGGACTTACACGTAACGCTGACAAAACCAGTGTTGGTAAGAGCGACATTGGACTGGCTGACCTGACTAATCCTGACATTATCCGCAAAGAACTTGGCAGCAAGATTCCTACGTTGCAACCGATGCATCGTATCTTTGAACTTAACGACCTTGAACAACTGCGTGGTTTCTCAGGCGACTGGATTGTATCGCATATGCCTGACGGCGAACGAGGCTTTGTCGAAAAGAAAGACGACGAAGTATCATCTGTTTCGTTTGATTTGTCTGACGAGGACAAAGACAACTTCAAGCAAGTTACTGATGAAGACTTCCACGCCGATGTCATCAAGTTGGAAGACGGCTACTACATCTTCGACGTTGTCGAGTTTGCAGGTAAAGAAGTGCATGACGTTGTCATATCCGACCGCATCAAAATTTTGCGAGGTGGTATGGAGGGTATCGAAAACGTACACGTTCCAAGTGCGAGCGATACAAGGCTGGCTGACGATGCAGGTCTGAAATCAGCCGTCGAAGATTTGCAAAAGGAATACGAAACACTGTTGTTGCGGGATGCCAAGTCTGTTTACATGGCAGGCGAATTACGTCACCCAAAGTGGGTCATGCTCAAACCGGGCCGTGACGTCGTTCTACGTGTGCTGGAGCGAAGAGGTAACGGTCCTTACACGTACAGACTCGGTACTGGTCCGATTACGCAAGATGAACATATTGGTAACCGTGCAGTCGAATCGCAAGGTGAAACCTACATGGATGTCGGTGCAGCGTTTAACAGTCCTGAAAAGTTCAACGAGGGTGACCACGTACGTGTCAATGTTGCCAACGTCAGCAAAGTTGAATCGGCGGAGGACAACACAGTGTACACATTGTCTGGCTCTGAGATTGTCGAAGAAGCCGAAGGTGAGGGCCTTGTAAGTCAAGAAACGCTGGGTATGCTCGCCAAGTCACTTGATTCGCAATGGATATGCGAAGTTCATCGAGCCAAGAGCGGCATTCGTGTTATTATGCCTCAAGGCGATGTCGTGTACAAAACGACAGAGTCAGGTGGAATTTGGACAGCGCACTCTCCGTTGGCGTCAAGTGACTATCTCATCCGCCTGTCTGAAAGTCAAAGACCTTACTGGAGTCCAATCGCAGGTGCACTGCTCAAGGCTGATGTCGAAATCAAAGAGGAAGTACACGAAAGCCAAGGTGACGCCAAGCCTCTCATAAACCCAAAGAAGGTCCAAGACGCTGAGTGGTGGAACAAGAAACAGAAACAAAAGGTACTGGTCAAAGGTCTCGCTTTGGTTGATAAATTCTTGAAGAGCGGTGCAGGAGCAGTAGGTCAATCAAGTACAGGTACGATGGGACTTGGTATTGACTACGCTACACCCATCGAATCACCGATGGGTCCGACCAATCTGAACGACGAAAAGACCATGCCAGACTTTGACAATCGCAAACGCCCCGGCGAAGACGCTCCTATTGAGCCCGGAGAGGATGAAGACGATGACTCTAAACACGTTACCATTCCCACAGAAGGTGGAGAATTGGAGATAAGTAGCGACAAGGCCATCCTCCGTACTTGATTAAATAGTATGAGCGTAGTCTATAGAGCAATGGCAGTCGCTGCACCACTACGAACTTCTCCTGTTTCTCACAGTGGAAGTATCAGTATTGTAAAGGCTGACAATGACCTTGTTATCGCTGGATATGCATCCGTCGAAATGGTCGATAAGCAGGGCGACCTCATTACACGAGGAGCCTTGAAAGATGCATTTGGGGAATTCATGAAGGCAGATGGATTCCGCAACGTACAACTCGCACACTCCAACATCCAAGTTGGACAAGTTATCCCTTCCTACACCGACTCAGATGGTCGTGTTTGGAAGTCTGGCGTCGATGACGCTGGTATGTTCGTTGTCATCAAAGTACGAGATGACATCGAAAAGGCACGAGAAGTTGCCAATGAGATTCGCAAAGGAGCCCTACGTGGTTTCAGTATTGGAGGACAAGCATTCAAGCGAATGCGAAAGAGTGACCAAGAACATGGTGACTACACAGAAATCTCCAAACTGGAACTTCACGAAGTGACCATTTGCGAAAAAGGCATAAACCCGGAGGCGACATTCCGTATATTGAAGGAGGACACACATATGAACGAAGACAACGTATTGAACGAACTATCAGGTGTATTGGACAGATTGAACGGACGACTTGACGCAATGGAAAAAGGCGAAATGCCAGAAGGTCTGAAAGAGCACATGGCTGATAAGAAAGACGACAAGAAAGACGAAGACAAAGGTGAGCGAATGGCTGACAAAGACGAAGAAGAAAAAATGTACGGCAGTGCAGAACACAAAGGCGAAGGCGAAATGGCAAAGGGTGAATACTCTGACGTCATTTCCAGTGAATACTTGAACTGGATGGAGAACACCTTGAAATCTCAAGGCGTAGACATCGGCAACGCTCGTGCTCACTTTGACAACATCAGCAAGGCAAACCTCGGTAGCACCCCTGAACAAATCGGAGACGGTGCTGACTACTTCGCTGGACAAGTTAAGGGACGAGCCCAAGAAGGTGGCTCCCCATCAACCAACGCTATCGGCAAACTCAACAGTGGCGGTGGCTCAGGAGAAGTTACAAAGGGTTACCTACACCCAAGCGACGTTACCTCAAGCGACTTGGAGGCTGCTTACGAAGTTTACAAGGCTGCTGCACTTGAAGAGCAATTCAAGAGCAACTTGGGCAACGTCTTTGCTGACCGACTCCAAAAAGAACTCCACGCTGAGGCACAAGCACAAGAGGCTGCTTCATTCGATGCACGCACTCCTCTCGCAAACATCGAGAAGGCTCTTAGTGACTTGAGTTCCCGAATCGACGACATCAGCAAGGCTCCAGTACAGAGCGCTGATATTCGCAAATCCCTTTCCACTGTCGAAGTCCCATCTACTACGGACCTCGCCAACATGGACTGGGCTGATGTACACGCATTGGCCGGGAGCGTCTTTGAGGCTTGAAGCCTGAGGGTGGAAAACAATTAGGAGATGAAAATTATGGCACGAAACTACATGAGAACAATCAACGACATGGAACGCTACTACTACGGAGCAGGAAGTTCTTCCGGCTATTCCTACAGTGGTTCAGAACTACTCAAGGCGGACGCTCCGCTCTTGAGCACCACTGCTGGTACGTACCAAGCAATCTACGGACGCAAGGTTTGGTCACAACTGAACCAAGAATTCAACGCATTCTCTATCCTTCCTAAGAAGCCTTGGGACCGAAGTGGATGGCGTGTTGTTACCGCTAAGCCTTCAAAGACTGTTGGCGGCGGTATCGCAGAGAACGGTACACTACCTGACACCACCAAACCTACCTTCCAAAACGTCGCTGCAAAGCCAAAGACCATTGCTCACTCGTTCGACATGAGCGAAGTTGCAATCTTCCTTAACGACAAGGACGACGGTCTTGGCGACATCCGCAGTGTCTTGAAGGAAGAGATGGGTAAGCACCACGCAGAGCACATCAACGATATGCTCACCGAGGACGTCACAACCGTAGCCGGTAACGACTTTGAGTCACTTGACCGAATCACCACTGGTAACAACTCGATGACATCCGGTACACACTACGATGCAAACGATGAAGACATCTACTCCATCGACCGAAGTGCAAACACATGGGCATTCGCTGAGGACTCGGCTGACAGTGGTTCGCAAAACCGAACCCTTTCGCTCGACCACCTTGACGAAATGTTCCGTCTCATTTGGGAACGTGGAGGTAACCCTAAGGTTATGCTCACTGGATACGACACCTTGATGCGAATTCAGCAACTCCTCCAAGCGCAACAGCGTTTCATGGAAGAGAAGCGAGTCGTTCCTACTTTCAACGGTGTTAAGGGTGTACCCGGTGTTGAGGCAGGATTCATTGTCGCAACATACAACGGTGTCCCAATTATTCCAACGAAGGAGATGGCAAGCGACGGTATCAGTCGTATCTACATGCTCGATACCGACTACCTCTACTTCTGCACTGCTAAGCCAACTCAGTACTTTGAAAGCGGTATTGAGACTGGTGACCCATTCGCCATTAACCGCCTCGGTCAAGAGGGACTTTACCGTACAATGGGTGAAGTTTGGACTACTTTCTTCGGAGGTCAAGGTTCAATCCGAGACTTGTCTTGAGGGTTGATGGAGATAACACACAGGAGATGATGAAATATGG
>Ga0160423_10002514_pt1 | contig 15290 bp, 3 predicted proteins | sample CRUFie14St8metaG_FD_108191 | JGI IMG/M metagenome (GOLD analysis project Ga0160423, IMG submission 108191) | Marine microbial communities from the Costa Rica Dome - CRUD Field 142mm St8 metaG | ecosystem: Environmental > Aquatic > Marine > Oceanic > Photic zone | place: Costa Rica: the Eastern... | reverse complement strand
TGGAAGAATTGCTGGAAGAATTGCTGGAAGGATGAGAGGGGCCGAGGCGAGTACGAAGAAACCAAGCTTTGGAAGGGCTCTGAACTGTGAACTTTTCAACTTTGAATTTTGATCCCGTTGGGTTTGTTCAAATGGATTTTGACAGCGACGGGGGAGGGGGGAGCGACGACGGGGACGACGTTTGCTGCCAAACGATCGAAGATGGCGGAGGTGAAAGGACAGCAGGATCTGGTGGACCTGATCGACTGGTCGAGTGTCGAGGTGCTGAACGAGAGCAGCGCGAAGCCGTGGGCGAACGCCGTGAAGAAGGGCTACAGAGACGACCCTGGGCTGTACCTCGAGTCGGACTGCGACGAACAGCTTCTGTTATATGTTCCCTTCACGCAACAAGTGAAGCTCCACTCGCTGGTGCTGCAGGGCCCGGAGAGGGCGTTCGCCCCGTCGTCCGCGAAGGTCTTCGTCAATCGCACTTCGGTGGGCTTTGACGAGGCCGAGGCCGAGGCGGGCACGCAGGCGCTGGAGCTGGAGTCAGAAGACGTCCTCGAAGGCAAGCCCGTCGCTCTCAAGTACGTGAAGTTCCAGAAGGTGCAGAGCGTCACCGTGTTCATTGGCTCAAACTTCGAGGACGAAGACGTGACCAGGCTTTCCAAGATCGTGCTCTTCGGCACTCCGCAGTTCACGACGAACATGAACGAGTGGGAGAAGGCCTGCAAGACATGAGGTTAGGCCCTTCGCCTCGCCGGTGCCCGGGGGGGCGAAGGGGGTGGGGGGGGCGGACATCACTGCGGTGCTCCGCCCCTCCCTCGCTTTCGTAACGAAAGAAAGAGAGAGTGATCGACGCAGGCCTGCGAGCGGGGGGACTTTTCTCGCGCGACCATGACGGCCCTTGCCCGAAGGCCCAGAGCTGGCAAGGGACCCGAAGAATGTGCCACAAAGCGGCTCTCCTTCTTGTGTAAAAGTAATAAATGATCTGGTGATAAAACTTCAGAGCGTTTCCGGTTTTATTTTGTTCCACAACATAGTCCTCACTTGGGCAGTAAGGACATTTGTATTCCTTACAAGTTCATAAGGAGATCCTCGGGAGTGTAGTAATAGTACAGGTCGTTGTGGAACTTGCGGTCGCCTCCGTGGGCGCTGCCGTGCCCTCCGAAGACGGCGATGTGGTAGCCCTGAGCGGCTCCCGCGGCATCGTAAATGTTCAGTCCGGTCGCGTCCATGGCGATCCAGGCCTTTCCCATGGTGTCGAATTTGTACAGGTCGCCAAGCTCAGTGGCCATGTCTTCCCCTCCTGCTCCTCCGATGACGTAGAGGTACCTGCCAGCGCCGATGCTGACGCTGCTGTACCTCTCGGGAGCCAGGGCTCCGGGAAACGTGATGGCGTCGCTGGGGTCGGCAACGTAGGGCTCTCCAAAGTTTGTTGTCCTGGGTCCCACGAGGGTCCACTCGGACAGCGTGAAGTCAAAGGACCAGAGCTGGTCCGTCAGCACGTCCTCATCGGGCAAGTAGCCCCCGTGCACGTACATCTTGTGCGCCACGACAGTTGCAGTGTGGCCGAACCTGGCGGCCATCCCCGCTGAGGTTGGCATCTCGCTCCAGGTCTGGAGGTTGAAGTCGTACTTCCAAAAGTCCCCAAGAGGGTTGGTAGACCTTCCACCGTACACATACAGGCAGTCCCCATACACCACGGCGGTGTGGTCGTACCTGCCGAGGGCGGAGCTGGTGTTCTTGACCGGAATGAAGGTCCAGGCATCGGACGCAAACTCGTACCGCCACAGGTCGCTGTAGAAGTAAGCAGACCTCTCACCGCCAAAGACGTACATGGAGTCCGAGTAGACAGCCGAGGCGTGGGCCTGGCGCTTGGGTGGGGCGTTGGCCGCCCCGACAAGCTGCCAGCCGGCATCTGCATCGAAAGAAACGGCCTCCTCGGCTCCCATGGAGACGGAGACCGCCGGGTCGTACGAGGTGGCCATGATGGTGTCGTAGTACCCCACAGAGCCTGTGGCCTTGTCGGATGGGGCAACTCCCCTGACGAAGATCTTGTCGAGGTCGGTGGTCGCCATGGTAGCGGTGACGGCCCCGTTCACGGTCACAGTCAGGCTCGAGTCGTCGTCCACCAGGGAGAACAAGTTGAACCTTGGGCCCTCCCTGTCGGCTGAGCCGGCCTTCCAGGGCGATGAGTAGGCATACTTGTCTGGCGTGGACGATGAGAAGACTCCTGCAGCACTGCCGGAGCTGGAGTCGACCTTGTTGGCGCCAAGGGACGTGCAGGCCTCGAAATCTGGCGACAAGAAGTGGATTCCGTCGCACAGGGTGTCGAAGAAGTAGTACCTCAGCCTGAACTTGGCAATGCTCGAGCCAAGGACGTGCTTTATGGACCCGCCGATAGTGGTCTCAGCGTCCACCTTGAGGGACTGGGTACCCGTCACCGAGACATCGGTGGAGACAGTGAACCCGGAGATGTCTCCCGCGGTGGCGCAGGTGTCCGTCTCCAGCGAGAAGGCCGCAGGGAGGGCATCTCCTTCAAAGTCCTCAAAGTAATCAAAGATGGATCCCGTCGGCACGGTCGACTTCTTGTGGTTTCCGTAATACATGTGGAACTCGTCGACCGCTGAGGATGGCAGGGAGACGTACACAGTCGTCCCCTTCTTGCAATGGCAGCCCAGCTCGCGGCCGCGTGGAGCCATGAAGTAATCGAGCTCCACGCCCGCTGCAGTGAGGAAGAGAATGTCGCTGTAGTCTGGCTTCATCTTTCCCTCGTTAATGAGCTCCTTGGTGTGCAGGGTGAACTCAGCGACGTACGCGCCCGTCAGGCCAGAGATGTCAAAGGTTCTCCTGTACTTCCAGTCGTCATCGACATCGGCGTTGTTCCACTTCCAGGTGTCACCCGCATAAGACCCGTCTTGAGTGGCGCCACCAAAGACGTAAATGTTTGAGCCGTGGGACTCCATGGTGTGCTCGAAGCGAGCCGCCGGCGCGGCGCCATAGTTGACGGCCTGCCTCATCTGCGGCTGGGAGACGGTCACGGTCTTGGGGAAGCCCTCCATAATCGTCAGCCCGACATAGAGCGCCAGGTAGACCTCATCTTCTTCCGGGTAAGTCACCGTGAACTTGTAGGTCTGGCCGGCCTCCTTCTCGACGGTCACCTTTGATGCATAGGCGTTACCACTGCTGTCCGTGAGGCTGTATTGGAAGACGTCGGAGTAGTCCGTGCTCCCCACCATAGCGTTTCCAAAGGCATCCTTGGGCTCCACCACGATCGTCGTCGGAACCCCGGCCTCCGCGGCCATGAGGTGGCCCTTGACGACCGTGTTCTTTGCCGAGATGGCGCCAGGTACAACACTAACGCTAGAGTCCACAAGCTTGTTGCCGCCAGAGGAGATCGTCAGCTGGCCGTTCCTGGCCTCAGTCGGCATGTAGGAGAACAGATAAACGTCCCCAAACCGTCCGCAAGGCTCATCGCTGCCCGCGAAGGTGCTGTTGACTGATACAGTCGCTGGCGTCGTCGTCGCAATGCTTGGGCAGGTTGCCGCAATCGAGGTGTCCAAGTACCCCTGGAAGGTGATCTCGGACGTGAGCGCAAAGTCGCTCGGTGGGGCGTATCCTGGGTATCCACAGACATCGCTGACGGTGGCAGCAAACAACTTCGCCTCTCCCGCAACAGCGGTACCCATGTCCCAACTGGTGCAGACCCCGCTGGTCCTCATAGATTCTGGAAGCTTGTTCTGAATGTGGTCACTGTAAGGGCACTCGGGGGTATCCAGCTTGAAGTTTCCGACGTTGGTTGGAGCGGTGTCTGTCGACCACGCCGAGGTGGTCGAGGAGCACACAGCGTTGACGGCGAGAGACCTCGCCCTTCCCTTGCAGGTGTTCCCAAAGACGGCCGTGGATGCCGTGACAGAGCAGGACTCCTTGTTCAGGCAGGCGGCCTCCACAACGGCTGCAGAGGTCGCCGTGGCACAGTCGGCCACATAGCTGCCGCAGCCCCCATCATTCTCGCCAAAGTTGGCGTACAGGACCTCAGTGATGGTGTGCCCGGCGGGGCACTTGAGCGAGATGGCCTTGTTCTCCGTGGCCTTGTCGCACACGAGGCCAATGATGCCGTCGTTGCTATACCGCGAGGAGTCCTTGGTGACGTGGCTGTATCCCTCGTTGAACCTGTAGTAGCCCACGAGCTTGTCGTCCACAAACTTGACGTTCTGAGGGCAGAGCGCCGTGGCCTGGTGGTCGGCAATGACGTCAGAGTAAATCATGACATTGTCAATGAGCCCCTTGAAGTACTTTCCAACGTGCACGGCCTGAGAAGAGCGTCTCTGGAACTTTGGCTCCTCATCGTCAAAGCTCGTCGTAGTCAGCAGCGCGCCGTCCATGAAGAGCTGGAACTTGGTGCCATCGTAAGTCACGGAGAGGTGGGCCCACGCCGAGGCAGAGAGGGTCACAGACGCCTTGGCAATTCTGAAGGTCTCAGATCCGACGTAGACACCGGCCTCCAGGGTGTGAAGCTCCCCGCCAAGAGGAAGAAGAGCAAACCAGTACCCCTTTCCAGAGTGCTCAGACTGCTTGGAAACGATGTACTCCTTGGTGTACCCAGAGCTTCCCGTCTTCTTGACATGGGCCATGATGGTGAACCCGCTCACGAGATCCAGATCGTCCGAATCTGGGAAGGTCGCAAACGTGGAGTCACCCGAAAGGGAGAGGGACGATCCCTCCTTCACATGCACACAGAACTTGCAGTCGCCGCCAGAAGCCGGCTTGGCAAGGGTGCAGAACTCTGTCGAAGACTGGGAACCTCCTGCGCAGGTGTACCCTCCGTACTGGCACACAGAAGTGTTGGCGGCGGTGACTGCCATCCTGTACTTTCCTGTGACCTGAGCATTGTAGGTAACAGAGTAGGTGCCATCCATGTTGTCCAAGGTGGCTCCAACAAATGGGACAGGGCCCTCAAAGGTGACCTGTGGGCCGTCCGTGTCGCAAGTGGAGGTTCTCAGGTTGCCGAAGGCGTCTACAGTCTGAAGTGTGTAAGTGACAGGCACGCCGGCAAAGGACGTTTCGGTCTCCTTGATTCCCAGAGGGTCGACGTCATCAAAAATGTAGGACATGGCCGGGTCAGTGACAAAAGGATGCACATAGGTCTTGTACCCGCTGGCCTTGATGTCAACACCATCCAGCTTGGCGTACAACTTGTAGTATCCCGCGTCCTCAAGGGTAATGTTCACAAGGTAAGATCCATCACCCAAGTCCGTGATTCCGTTTCCTGGCGTGAGAGTGATCATGTTGGTGTGGACATGGAGGGGTCCAATGATCTCGAAAGTCACATTGTCGCCACCGGACTTGAGCTTGGAGCCACACTTGTCGTGCGCAGAAATGGTGACCAGGCCGCACTGTCCAGCAAGCATCTGACTCAGCGCAGTTCCCTTGACCTCGGTCGTGGCAGCGGATGCCCCGTAAGTGCCGCAGGCACTTGGGACCCAAGCCGGAGCAACAAGAGAGGCAGACGCAAATGATCCAGAGGCAACATTCTCAGCGTACGAGCCAACACCCTCGTTCAGGGACAGGTAGACGCTCAGGTCGTCGTCAGACTTTGGTAGGCACTCTGTGAGGGCCGTCATGTCAGCGCTGGCCGCGACGGCCTTGGTGTAGACGGAAAAGTCGTACAGAAGTCCGCTAAAGCCGGTTCCCACGGCAAAGTTGCCAGCGTTCGGAACAACCATGGCCTCCTTGGCGAAGGTCTTCTGCTCAGTGAGAATGCCGTTGACAAAGAAGGACATGGTTTTCCCATCGTAGGACACAGCGACGTGCTGCCACTCGCCCTTGACGACGTCAGACTTGAGGGAAATGTGCTCCCTGTACATGCAGGCGCCGCCGCAAGAGCAGTCAGTGGATGGGTCCAAGACGTTGAGGCTGGCCGAGAGGCTCCCGTCGTTGATGCTGAAGTCGATGGCGTCGTCCTGCGAGGCAATGCTGAGTAGACCAGAGACCTTATCAGGCTTGATCCAGGCCCCGATGGTGATGGGGCCAGTGCCAGCCCTCAAGCTCTCTGAGGGAATGACCTGCCTTCCAACGGCGCCATCTGCAGAGGAGTACTCCAACCTGAGCGAGGCGTCTCCAGACTTGTCCGTGTACAAAACTTCGATAGGGTGCCACCCGGCAGCCAAGTCCATGGTGCCGGTAACGGTCCTAGACGAGCCAGCGTAGTCAGCGTCATGGACTACAACGCTGCCAGCAACAGAAAGTTGCACCCCGTCGTCTGCGGTGACGTAAAAGGTGTACAGGGACCCTGAGGGGGCGTAGACGTATCCCGAGGCGTTGAAGGACCAGATCTCATCGTTGAAGTTCGTGGTCCCCCAAGTCAGGTCAACCTTGCTCACGACATAATTGTAGTCCATGGCCCCGCCAAAGACCTGCGCCAGAAGGCCCTTGGACCCCGCGGGAGTGCCGCCAGACGAGTATGGGACTGTGACAGCGGACAGGGGCGACTTGTCCCCAAGCTGCAGGGCGTAGCCGTCCTGCTCGTAGAGCATGGCCACCTCAGTGCTCAGGAGCTCCCTGTCGTAAACCCAAACGTCATCCACGGTGACGTCCCAACACCCCTTGATCACTCCCTCATCGAAGAAATCGTGGATGATGTGGCTGTAGTCAGAATGGCCGCTCACGAGCTCCCCGTTGACGTAAGTCTTTGTCTTGGTTCCAGCCACAAACTTCCAGGCGTGTGGGACGACCGAGGAGTGGCTCTTCCCCGTGTCCGCGATGCAAGTCGGGTAGCCAATCGTCTCCCCGTAGTCCTTCTGCTCGGAGCAGGTCGTTGGGAATGGGGCCTCGCCGTAGCGAACCCACATGGCGACGAATTCCGCAGTGGCGTTGCAGGCATGCACATCAATGTGGCTGCCGTCCAAGACCTCGTAAGCAGCGTTCTGAACCCCGTTCCTGCTCGTGGTGAGCGTAGCGTTGCCCACGGCAGCAGCATCATTGCCGTTACCTGAGACGTCGCCCGTGCCGCCCACAAGAGGGAACCAGCAAGTGAGGCCGCTCTGGAGGTCTTCCACAGTCAGAGTCTCCGAGTACCCGCCAGATCCCTCCATGGCGCCATAGTCGATCTTGTCCTGGCACTGGTACATGTCGTTCTCCACCACGAGCTCCCTTGGGGACAGTTCACCATAAGAGATGGACGCGTTTCCGGACGACTGGGCCAGCTTCAAGACCAGCTCCTTGTCACTGGTGTGAGCGGCGATGGTGTGCAGATGGTGTCCAGAGGACTCGTAACGCACGCTGGAGCCCTTAGCGAAGTTCACGCCCTCCAGAGTGATGGTGTTGCCACCCCTCAGCATTCCAGAGCTCGAGGAGACCTTGGTCAGCGTAGCCGGGAACCAAGGCACACCCGCGTAAGTGTACGAGGCGTGAGTGTCGTCCGACCCAACGAAGGACTGTGCGGTTGTATCATAGTTAGTGCCGTCAGAGGAGGCCGAGAAGGTTCCCCTGACGTTTCCGACCACATCCGTAGCAAAGGTGCCGGTGCCGTTGTTGAAGTTGAAGTGAGAAACGAGGTTGTCTATCTCGTTGAAGGAGGAGAAGCAATTGACGCTAGACACCTCCGAGCCTGTGAGGGCCCTGTCGTACACTCGAACCTCGTCCATCAGACCGTCAAAGTACTCCTTGGGGTACATCAGATCGTCCATGTCCATTCCCATGACGAAGGATCCCGTCCCGTCCGACTTTGGCCTGCACGTCGTGAAGAAGTGGGCCCTCTTGACGCCGTCGACATACAGAGATCCCTCGTTTGAGCTCGAGATGGTGACCATCACGTGGTACCATTCGTTCACTTCGACCTCCAGGTTCTGTCCATCAGAGCCCTTTGCCGCAACATCGTAGATGCAGTCGTCATAGTAGTAGAAGACTCCCTTGGCCCCATCACTCTTGAACTGAAGGACTCCAGCGTTCAGCACCGAGGAGGGAACCTTGGACCCAAAGGACAGGATGGCCTGGATTCCGCTCTTGGTCCTGGGGTACACCCAGGCGCCAAAGGAGTACTCGGACCCGGTCAGCTTCTCTGCAACTCCGTTGGCCTCGACGTAATCCTTGGTCAGGTAGCGGTCAGAGCAGCGGACTGCGGCAGAGAGCCACTTCGCGTTGCCGGGGCAAGGGTCCCCAAAGATCGAGGTCTTGGCCTCAATGGAGCAGGCGGCCTTGCCCAGGCAGTACTTCTCCACGACGTCCTTGGTGAAGTAAGGGGCCTGGCCGTCGTCAGAGTAGCAGGAGCCCTTGGCATAAGTGGAGAAGTCAAACTCGTTGGTGGTGGTGGTCCCATCGCAGTTCGTGATGACCTCGTCATTCCCGACAGTCGGATTTCCAAAGCTCGCAAACTCGACCTTGTCCATTCTGAGGCCAGCGGGGCAGGTCATCGTGAGGGTCTGATCCTCGTTTGCCGTGCCTCCGACCACCTTTGAGTTCTTGACAACGTCGCCCTCGAAGTCCAGCACCGAGTCCCTGTAGCTGATTGGCGCACTACCCAGAGCCGCAGGGTTTCCAGCCTGCATGGTGGCCACGCCCGGCATGTCAGTGGAAGGAATTGGGCAGGTCACCGAAGTCGCGCTGACGTAAGTGGCCGCTGTCGTGACGTCGGTGGTTCCATTGCTGGTGGGCATGGCAAAGACGCACTTGAGAGACTGAGTCTTTGCGACATTGAATCCCGTCACCGTGGCGATCTTCGAGTTGCTGATGAGCGCGCTCTCCTTCACGTCCACCTCCTTCAGGGTCAGGGGCTCCCAAGGAGCCTCGATCAGGGACACCTTGGCGCCCTTGATGTAGGCAGCCTTGAAGCTGTTCGCCTTGGAGGCCTCCGGCACGCTGGTGACAGCGGGCTCCACCGTGTACTTGCCGCTCGACTCTCCGGTCTGGGCGTTGAATCTGTAGTAAGCAAAGACGTCGCTCAGGGCCTGGCCAGTGAGCCTGGCCGTCCAGTCGCTGTTGTAGTTTGGCACCGCAAAGATGCGGACTTCGTCCACAAGGCCGTTGAAGGACCTGTCGAGGGTCACCGAGCTTCCCTCGCACTCCATGCCTCCAACGAAGAACCTGCCTCCGGCGACGGGGAGCCCAGGGACTCTAATGTCGCCTGCGAGCTTGTTGCCATCCACGGTGAGCGAGGCCTTCATGGTGACCCCCTTTGGCAATCCAGTGTCTGGATAGACCAGATCGGAGGCAATCTCTGAGACCATCTCGCGAGGCTCCACGGAAACCTCGAAGTAGTGCCACTCGTCCACGGTGACTGTCTTGCCGACCAGAGTCACATTGCTGAAGTCCAGGTCGCCGTATGGAGTGTCAGGCAGGTCGCTCTGCAGGTAGACCTGGCCATTCTGGTACATGGCGCAGATGTGGCTCTTTGTCGCCGTGGTAGCGTTGCAAGCGTCAGCAAAGCAAGCGAGGACGCCCTCCGAGCCCGTGCTCAGCGAGTTGGGGTAGAACCAGGCTCCAAAAGTGACACCGGTATTGTTCAGCCCGGACGAAATGTTGTCGATGTACACGTAGTCGTTCGAGCCCGCAAAGCTCATCGCGGCTTCCTTGGCCTCCACAGCCGTTGGGACCGAAAGGAAAGAGGACCCGTAACCACAGGAGGCCAGGGCGTCGTTGGTGACAGCAAGCGAGTACTCGGCGGGGTTGGCAAACCCAGTGGACTTGCAAGCAATCTCATCGTAGCCCTTGTAAATTGCGTCGATGACCTCGTCTCCCTGCTTGCACTTAAGGAAGGAGGACGGGGCAAAACCGAATCCGTAAACAGTGACGTCGTCGTACCCATCAAAAGGAATGTTCTGGTCTCTCAAGTAATCGTAGTACTCCCCGCAAGTGCTTGGCACCGGCAGAGGGTAGGAGAAGTCCGAGTTGGGTCCGAATCCAAGATTCTGGGACTGGAACTGCAGCCTTGCGTTGGAATCGTAACCAATCGTGGTGGAGGCGCAGGTGCTCAACACCGGCTTCTTGGCCGAGAAGGACGGTGCCAAAAATGGCGCGGTCGTGAACTTCAGGGTCAGAGAGCCGGAGACCTTGACGCCGTTGGCGCCCCCCGCGGAGTTGTCGGCGAGGTTGATGTCCACACCAACGTCGGCCTCCTTGTTGAACTCGAGGTAGACGACCCTGTCCTTATTAGGCTCGGCCTCGACGCCCGCGCCCACGGGACAGAATGGTGCGTTCGAGAACTTGCCCCACATGTGGTGGCTGACCTCACACTCGGTGAGGGCCTTGGTCCACACGGAGACCTCGTCAACCAAGCAGGTCATGGTGCCAGAGTTCCCGATGACGACGTCCTTGGCGTCCGCCAGGGAAACGCCATTGCCGGTTCCCTCGGACTTTCCATCAACCATCAGAACAGCATCACCGCTGGAGTCAACTGTCAGGGCAACATAAGACCAAGATCCGACCGTCAAGGCTGTAGTGCTGCTCGCGATGGTCGCCCCGACCTTGCTCACGAGCTTCACGTGTCCAGTAGAAGCGATCTTGACCTCGAACAGCTTGCTGGCTTGGCCTCCCATCGCCAGATCGCTGAAGACAGAGAAGATGGCTGGCTCTGTGCTGAGCGTGATGTCCTCCACGAGAATCCACGTGCCCACGGTCGCCTGGGAACCGAATGCCGCCGAAAAGGTCAGGCCGCCCGTCACGGAGGTGTCCATGTGCATCGCAATTTCCATCTCGTAAAGGGGAACATACAGGGAGTGGTTTGGGCCTCCGTTGGCAACGGTGACCAGGCTCGCACTTGCCTCCTTGGACCCCGGGGCAACGCAGGTGATGGTCTCCTCGTTGATAAAGGTGGCCGGCACCACATCATCCCCGATGTGGCACTTGAGGTACTGCGACTGGGCAAAGTTGTCTCCCTTCACAGTGATCTCGCTCCCCCCGTTCGCGTGGACGACCTCTGGCGAGGCCTTGAATGGGCAGGCCGCAATGGTTGGGGAGGGCAGGAGCGCAAAGTGAGCGCTGCCCGAGGAGCAGTCGGATTGGCAGACCTCTCCATTGTGGTTTCCAGTCTCGTCCGCAACGTCCTGGCCCTTGGCGTCAAAAGACACAGTGGAGATCGCCACCTTGCTGGCCGCCTTGTGAGCCGCATAGTCGTCAAACTTGTAGTACGCCACGAGGTCCGTCTCGTCCGCCGTGATGAGCGGAGTGAAGACCTTGGACGACAGCTCCACCGCGCTCAGGCCCCTCTTGTAAACAAAGACCTCGTTGATGTGTCCAGTGAAGGTGTCCGCGTTGGCAAAGGAGCCCATGTAGAAGAAGCCCTGCGCTCCCGCCCCCTTGGAGGCTACCACGGTGCCAACGCTCAGGGCCTTGCCCGTGTGGGCGGTGGTCAGGCTCAAGGTGGTGTTCCTGTGGAAGTTCCTCGAGGCTGAGGAGAAGGAGATCTTCTCCGCCCCGTCGAGGTACACGGCGACCTCTCCGTCCTTGCTGATTGTGAACGCGGCGTGGTGCCAGCTATCCGTGCAGAAGATGGGCTCAGTCGACAGGTCGATCCCCTGGGCGTCGTCCACGTACTGGAGAGAGTAGTACGACCCAGAGTCGTGCACAGTGTGGCCGTCATTGTAGACCTCGGGGGTAAACTTCACCCAATTCAGCTGGTGGACGATGTGCTTGGTTCCCCCGAGCTCGTATCCCGCGGTGATCAGCGGCATGCTGGCGTCCACACTGTCCTTTGGCAGGAACCAGAGGCCCATGGTGACCCCGCATTCCTGGTCCAGGTCGTCCACCACGGTCGGGATGTTGACGTGGGTGCCCCCACTCATGGAGAGGACCGCGTCCGTCACGACAATCTTGTAGCACCTCTCGTCAATGGTCGCCGGCACGTCCAAGGTCATCGCATAGTCCACCGCGGTCGTCTTGGAGTTCTTCGCCATCCAGCACAGCTCGTACGTGCACTCCTGGCCGGACTTTGGCGTCCAGCTGAAGGTCTTCTTGAACGGGTCGCTGTTGACAGTGGTGGAATCGGTAAGCGTGGCGCCCTCTGGCAGGGTCCCTGAGACAGGTAGATGCTAATGGGGCCGAACCCGTCTGCCTGCTTGGCATCCAAGTCGAACTCAACCTTGTTCCCGGGAGACACGTAAAAGGTGGTCCCGTTGGCCGGCGTCGCGCCGGCAAAGTCAGTCATTCCATTCAGCCCCGTCCTGTCGTCCCTCCAGTACACGGCATCATCCGTAGTCAGCATGATGTCCACGCACCTAAACTTGCTCTGCACGTAGTTGTCGTAAGAGTAGAAGCAAACCTCGACCTTGTCAGGCCTTGGGTCGGTGGCCTGGGTGTCCGTGTTCTTCAGCCCCCACTTGAACTGGCGCTTCACAGACTTTCCGTCCGATCCAACGCGCTCGTGGCTCCCCAGCACCATGTTGTAGGGGCACGCCGTGGCGCCCGAGGCGGCCTCCGCGGCAGTGCAGGCAGTGTTCGTGGTGCCCGGAATCGTAAAGGAGTCTCCGGTGTAAAGCGATGTGGAGTGGATGAAGAGCTCGGTGCAGTCGTCCTTGTCCTCGGCGACGAGGTTGAAGGTCACCTCCTGGCCCTTCTTTGCCACCACGACGGCGTTACTGTTGGCGTTCACGTTGCAAGGGGTCTTGCCATCCAGCCCGTTGGTGCCGCACTCGGCCTCGTCCACCCAAACGGGGGCAGTGTTGTACTTGCAGGCGGAGACCGCGGGAAGGATGCTGACCACGGGCTTGCCCGAGGCGGTGACAGAGGCGCAAGAGCTGTCCACGGCGAGGGCGCCTGCCGGGTTTCCGTCCTCGTCCACGCCGTACCCAGGGCAACCAGCGCTGAGGCAGCCCTCAGAGGTAGACTGGCACTTGGTGTGGTTGAAGAGGTCAGTCTGTGTGAGGCCTCCGCCGCAGATGGTGCACTGGCCCGTTCCAGGCCCGTTGTGTGCGTAGTTTCCGCCCCCAAAGCTCGTGGAATGTCCGTACAGACCGATGTCCCTGAAGGTCGAGATGCCGGCATTAGTGTTTGCGCAGTCCCCAGAGCACATGGCCATGGGCGGATACAGGTACACCATGAAGTCCAGAGGGACAGAGATGTGACCGAGGGCGTCGGCCTCCGTGCACGTTCCTCCGGAGAGGCAAGGGTCCTTGGACGAGGATCGGACGTCCAAAACAAGGTTGTGGAATCCCATGGGCAGGGGGTCCCTCCCGGAGCATGGGGTGCTGGACGTGGTGTCGGGGCACTCTCCCGTCACTCCGTACCCAACCCTGGTCTCCTGGTACAGAGCGGTGTCCGTGTCGTAGGGGTTCACACCCGTCTCCCACCTGACCACTCCCGTTGTCTCCTCAACGGTGAGGTACTGAGGCGAGTGGGCGAGGTGCATCGCGTTGTCCCAAGGAGGGTAGTCCACACAGTTGAACTCCTTGCCCTCGTGGAGCTTTCCTCCGCCCTTGGGGCAGTTGCTGCAGTCGTTGGCGCACAGTGTGGCGAGGATGCTGAGCCTCTCGTTCTCGTACTCCTCCTTGTACCAGTTGGCAGTCGCGCTGCCCTCCGGGATGGCGTTGGTCAGCAAAGCTCCCTGCTTCAGGTAGCTTGCGAGGTAAAACTTGACGGCGTCGTTCCCGGCCTGCCCGTTCGTGTCCGGGTCGAAGGCCGCGACCTGGAAGGTGGCCATGCTGCCGTAGGCAGACTGGGCCCCCCTCCCGGTGTAAGGAACCGGGAGGATGGGAAGCGACGTGGCGATGGGGGACCTGTTGGATCCCTGAATGTTCACCGTGGCCTCCAGCCTGAATCTCCCGTTGTAGTTGTTGTGCAGGGAGTCTTGCTCCAGCCCCAACCTGTTTCCCCCGGTGAAGAACGCCACGTAAGGGGTGTCCGCATCCTTCTTGCTGTTGGAGTAGGTGTGCTCAAAGACAGAGACGCCCCTCAAAAAGTTGCCCGTCGAGACCTTCTCGACGTCTAGCTCCGTCAGCGTCAGCACGGCGTCGTGCGTGGTGCCGTCCCCGAAGAAGAACCCGTAAGAGTCCGCCCAGGGTGAGCAGTAGTCTGGTGCAGAGTCATCGGGAGACTCGCACGCGACTCCTGTCTGGCCTGCGATCGGCGAGCCGAGGTTATCATAAGGGATGAAGTCCCCGGCGTTCACAGTGACGCCCGCGATGGTGTAGGTGATCGGGGTCTTCCTGTTCGGCTTCTTCGTTCCTGGCGGGTCCGCCCCGCAGTCCGGGCTGTCTCCCGTGTCGAAAGGGCTGACGCACTGGATCCCGTTCACCAGCGGGCTGCCGTTCGATCCCGTCCCGGTCGGCAGCTTGAGCTGGTAGGGAGGATCCAGGTAGCCCCCGGCAGTTCCCGTGGGGTCGTCGAAGGTCAGCGCCGGGCTGGTCTTGAAGGTGGCCCCAGAGTCGCTGGACCACTGCTCGCCCAGGCGAGCACCCCAGTCGTAATCGGCCCTGTACGCTGCCTCCAGCGTGAACTCCACCTTGTTGTTACCCTTGGGCGCCCAGCTCAAGGTTCCGTAACGAAAGTGCGAGGACGCGGAGGCCTGGACGAACAGGACGTTCAGAAATAAAAAGGCCACCAGTGCAGCTGTTGGCGTGCACACCTCCTTTGCCTTCGTGCTCAGCATACTTGAGCCCCTCCTCATGTCTTCCAGCGATATGTGTATGCGTAATCCAAAACTCAATGTGTCGTCGACTGAAGCGGCCTCGCCAAAGATTCGAGCTTTTGCCTCAGCTCAACCTCGATGGGGGGTCCGCGACACTCCTCGATCTCTTTCTAAGTCTCTCTCTCTCTTCTCCAAAGGTCTGCTGAGGGAAAGCTAGTCAACTCGGCTCTCGTTAGCCTTCTGATTCGGGCGACGAGACTGGTCCGACGCTGGTCGCAACTCCATGCTTATGTCTCGGTACACCGGGGCAATTGGCCCCCCTCGCGGCCCTTGACTCAATTTCCCGCTCGCGCCCTCACGCGCCTTCGGGGTCACCACCTACAATCAAGGCTCCTAGTAGTAGGTCCACTTGCCTTGCGGTATTCGGAGAGGGCTGCCCGCGATCCCGCGGAAAACCAAAACGAGAGCTGAGAACGAGGCCTAATTCCCTTCTTAGCTCGGGAATCGACACTCGCTTCGAAAGCGAAACTCGAACACTCGAGCTCCAGGACGCGGTGTACGATTTCAAGGCTTTGACTGTTTTTGAACTCTTTAAGGAGGGAAAAAAAAAGGACCGCGAAATTTCCCGAAATTTCATTGGGAAATATTGATTTTCAGGGGAAAGTTATGGACGTTTTTGGAGTGTCCAAATCCGATTTACACCGAATAAACGCAATCGAGCCGCCACCCACGGGGCGGTTCGGCGGCCGTA
>Ga0160423_10002513_pt1 | contig 15295 bp, 14 predicted proteins | sample CRUFie14St8metaG_FD_108191 | JGI IMG/M metagenome (GOLD analysis project Ga0160423, IMG submission 108191) | Marine microbial communities from the Costa Rica Dome - CRUD Field 142mm St8 metaG | ecosystem: Environmental > Aquatic > Marine > Oceanic > Photic zone | place: Costa Rica: the Eastern... | reverse complement strand
TATAAATACTTTTAATTGCAAGAGCATTAACAAAAAAAAGTGATTTACTTGATATTTTGTATATAAACTGACAAAATATTAGATAAATGGTATGTAAGTACATGTTTTTTTTCAAAGGTGATACAGTATACATAACTGGTGATCTTTCATGTTTTGGTAGATATAAAAATTTAAAGAATATTTTATCAGATTTTAGCAAAAGTTTAAAAAAAGTTCTAGGTAAGAGTGGGACTATTGTTTTTCCAACGCATTCTTGGAGTGTATTAAAAAGAAATAAGATTTTTTCACTCGAGCAAACAAAAAGTGAAAGTGGAGTTTTGTCTGAATATCTTAGAAAAGATAAAAAATCTTTTAGACAGCCCCATCCTTTTTCTTCAATTTCAGCAATTGGTAAAATGGGTAAATTCATTACCTGTAGTTCCAGTAAGCATGTATATGGCCCTGACACACCATTTGAAAAATTAATTTTATTAAATGCAAAGTTTATATCATTAGGTTTAGAACCAAATTTTACTTGTTCACAAGTCCATCATATAGAATTTATTAATCATGTACCATATAGATTTACAAAAGAATTTTTAGTCAAAACATTAGAAAAAAAAAAAATAATTTTAAAAAATATTATTAATTTGTTTTATATAAATCAATTACAGAAAGTTTTAGAGATAGAAATAGAAAAATTTGTAAAAATTTTAAAAAGAAAAACAAAATACTTGAATATAAACTTGGTAAAAGTAAAGTTTATTGTTACTCAATTAAAGATTTCTCTTACGAAACATCAAAATTAATGAAAAAAGATATTTATTGCTGGTTAAAAAAATTACCAAAAAAAAAAAAATTGGGTATAGACCTTTAATTAAACTGTTGCATTAGTATGCAAACAATTTAATTGAATTTTTATAAACAATAGATAGTTTTTGTAAAATGATTGGGAACTACATTCATAATTTCGCAAAGGAGTTGTGGCCTATTAATAGGAGTGTCACAGGTGAAGGTGTGAGACGGACATTAAAAAAAATAGCTAAACATATCCCACTTATGCAAATTAAATCAGTTTCTTCAGATACTAAGGCTTTTGATTGGGTTGTGCCCAAAGAATGGAGCGTCAAGGAAGCTTTTATCATTACCCCAACTGGTGAAAAAATATGTGATTTTTCAAAAAACAATCTTCATCTAGTTGGATATAGTATTCCATTTGAAGGCGAAATTAGTTTTGAGGAATTAAAAAAGCATCTTTATACATTGCCCAATCAACCTAACGCTATTCCGTATGTAACCAGCTACTATGAGGAAAGATGGGGCTTTTGTCTTACGCAAGAACAATTTGTTACTTTAAAAAGTGGAAATTACAAGGTTGTGATTAAGTCATCATTATTTAATGGTAAACTAGATTATGGAGAGTTATTGATTAAAGGCAAAAGTGATAAAGAAATATTTTTAAGCACTTATATTTGTCATCCTTCAATGGCTAATAATGAATTATCAGGACCATCTGTTTTAACATTTCTTACAAAATGGTTGCAAGAAATTAATGAAACAAATTATAGTTATCGAATAGTTTTTGTCCCTGAAACTATTGGTTCAATAGTATATTTAAGTAAAAATTATAAAGAAATGAAAAAAAAAATATTTGCAGGATTCAATTTATCCTGTGTTGGAGATGATAGAACTTATTCATATTTGCCATCTAGAAATGGAAATACGATAAGTGATCTGATAGCTAAGCACGTTCTTAAGTGGATTTATCCAAATTTCATTAAATACACTTGGCTTGATAGAGGAAGTGATGAAAGACAATATTGCGCTCCTGGAATTGATTTGCCTATAGCGTCAATACTAAGGACAAAGTATGGTGAATATCCTGAATATCATACATCTTTAGATGATTTAGAAAATGTTGTTACCCCAAAAGGTCTTGAAGGAGGTTATTGGGCAATTAGGAAATCTATAGAAGCATTAGAGAAAAATAAAAAATATAAAACAGTTATTTTATGTGAACCACAGATGAGTAAAAGAGACCTTTATCCAACACTTTCCACTAAAGAAAAAAAAAATGAAATAATTTCTATGATGAATTTTTTATCTCTATGTGATGGACAAACATCATTACTTGAAGCTGCAAATATATTAAATGTTCCAATATGGGAAATGTACGATTTGCTGGAAAAACTTAAAAGAAATAATCTTATTGAGGAAGCATGATTAAAAATTCATTTTTTTATGATTAACTAATATTTTTTAAGTTTAAAATAGTTGTTTTTTAGTGAAATAATTTTGAAATTAGCTTTTAATGCAACTATAATAGACGAAATATTATTTTTTTTGATTATTGCATACTGGTTGTTTTTTGCTACCTTTTTTAGTATTTTATAAAAATTAATTTTTCCATGGTATTTTTTTTTTAATGCCCAAGAAACATTTCTAGTTTTTTTTTCTATTCGAATATATCCAACAAATTTTTCATATTCTAAAATAATATAAAACTTGTTTATTTTTACATATTTTTTAAACCAAACTTCATGATCATCAAAACAAAGTTTTTTTTTGTTTAAAGAGTTGTTTATTACAAAATCCTTGTTTCTTAAGTTTAAAATATCTTTTGAATACTCTACTTTGTTAATTTTTTTTACTTTAATCATCTTAAATGATGTCTTTTTTTAGTATGGGATCTCCAGCTTTGATATCTCTTTTTAATTTTTTTTTTAATATTTTAAAGTAATCTGAAGCACAAATACCAACAGAAGGTCTCAGAGTGTTAATATTATTTTCATTTAATTTTTCTCCCTTTTTAATATTTTTAATGGCAAAGATAGATCTTCTTAAAATTTTATTTTGATTATTTGATTTTTTTAATTTGTTGGTTCTAGAAAGAAATATTTCCTTAGAGATTTCTTTTAATTTTAATAATTGATTTGGCAGTATAGAAAAAGTCGAATCAGGTGTTTCTTTTTTATCTTTAAGATTAAAATGTTTTTCAATTACTACTATGTCGAAAGAAAGTGCTGCAATTGAAGAATAGATATCGTTAGTGTGGTCAGACAAGCCAATAAAATATTTTGGAAATTTTCTTTGTAATTCTTTTATTCTTTCTAAATTAATCTCTCTTAATTTTGTTGGATAATTTGAAACACAATTTAGTATAATAATTTTTTCATGATATTTTTTTATTATTAATATTGCTTTTCGAATTTCTTTTAGAGAAGCCATTCCTGTTGAAATAATTATAGGTTTTTTTTTTGAAGCAATATAATTTATAAGTTTATAATCTGTAATTTCAAAAGATGCGATTTTATATAGTTTGCAATTAAACTTTTCTAAAAAATCTACAGCCCTTATACTAAAAGGGCTGCTGAATAAAATTTTGTTATATTTTTTTGCAATCTTGAAAGCATCATTGTGCCAAGCAAAAGGTGTACATGCTTTTTTATATAAATCCCAAAGTTTTTTTCCTTTCCAGATCCCTTTTTTAATTTTAAAATTTCCATAACTTTTATTTAGGGTAATATCCTCTGGCTCATAAGTTTGAATTTTAATTAAATCAGCTCCATTTAAACATGCAGATTTAATTAATTGTAAAAATCTTTTTTTTGAGCCCGCATGATTACCTGAAATTTCTGCTATTATGATTGGTTCATGATTTTCAGAAATTTTAACTTTATTTGAAAGATTTATCATTTGTATTAGTTAATAAATTCAATATAAAAAAATTTATGAAAAAAAACTATAATAAAATCATAAATCAAATTCAAAAAGTCAGATCTAAAAACAATGTTAATTGGATGGACATATTGAAACTTGCTTTTGAGCTAGACCCTAAAAGGGCAACACGTATAATGAAAAGAATTAACTATGATGATAAAAAAGTATCTCGACTTTTAAAAAAATTAATAATTTAATACTAGTGAATATTAAAAAAAAAATTTGTAATATTAAATTTTTAAAGCATTTAAGATCTATATAAATAAAATATTTTGCAAAAAAGAAAAATTTTACAGTTATCAAATCAAAATAAATTAGAAAATAAACATAAAAATATAAAACTCTTTATACAATGGAAAATTTTAATAAGTTAAGCTTTTTCTTAAGAAAAACTGATTATTATAAGATCTCTTTATATTTTTTTCTTATATTTATTAATTTTTTTTTAGAGATTCTTTCCGTCGGGTTAATTTTTCCTATAATAAGTCTTATTCTTGATAAAAATTTTTTTTCTGAAAACATAAATTTTATTCAATTTATTCTATACTACTCTCCTTTTAAATCTTTCTCCGAAAATGAGCATTTTCAATTGATTTCTTTTTTTCTACTAATATTTGTCATTGTTATTTTTGTAAAAAACATGATAGCAATCTATATAAATTTTTATAGATCAAATTTCACATTTTTGATGTTGTCTGATCTGAAATTAAAAATGATATCTAAATATTCTAAAATTAGATATCTAGACTCTCTAAAAATAAAATCATCTGATGTTATTGTTTTTGTTCAAAATCAACTAGCAAGGATTGTTTCAATTATTGAAAATATTTTGATCTTATCTTTAGAATTCTCTGTTGTTTTTGGAATTGTAATTTTTTTATTTTTATTTGATACATATACAAGTCTTTTGCTTGTTCTAGCCATCTGTTTCTTTTCATTAATTTTAGTTTTATTTTTAAAAGCTAAAATTTTTTTTTATGGTGAGGTAAGAAGGAAATCGGAAGCTGATTTATTATTTTTAACCACCAATTTAATTTCTGGATTGAAAGAAATTAAACTTTCTGGATTTATTAAGATTTTTCTCAATAATTTTAATTATTTGTCTGTCAGAGGATTAAAAGCTAATAGAAATTTTAATTTTATTTCAAACTTTCCCAGATCCTACTTAGAGGTTATAATAGCTTTATTAATTGCAATTTTTTTCTTCGTAAATTTGCTAAGGTATGAAGAGATAAATAATTCTTCGATTAGCTCAGCGACAATATTTTTAGTTTCTGGTATAAGAATATTGCCATCAATTGGCAAAATAATTAATAGTTACAATTCTTATAGGTATCAGATTCCTACACTAGATAAAATTTATAAATTTTCTGTTTTACTTAATAAAATAAAAGAACAAAAATCAAAATTTATTAAATGTAAGAAAAATATCGAACTTAAAAATATAAACTTTTCTTACAATAATAAAAAAAATGTTCTAGAAAATTGTAATATTAATATTTCAATGGGTGATAAAATTGGTTTATATGGCGCTAGTGGCTCGGGCAAAACAACATTAATTAACTTAATTAGTGGATTAATTAAACAAACAAAAGGCAAAATATTTATCGACGGGTTTGAAAGAAGTAACTTTATAATATCTAATATTTCTATTGTTTCACAAAATCCTTTATTTATTAATGATACAATAAAAAATAATTTAAATTTTGTTTTGAATAATAATTTAGTATCGAATCACCAGATTAATTCAGTATTATCCTATTTAGATTTAAATAAAGTAATCAAAGATTTGGAAAATGGAATAGACACTGTAATTGGCGAAAAGGGGTCAAAGCTTTCTGGTGGACAGCTTCAGAGGATTAATATTGCTAGGGCAATTTTAAAAAAATCTGACATTTTGATTTTAGATGAGGCAACAAATGCCTTAGATAAAAAAACTGAAAAGCTTGTAATGCAATATCTTTTTAAAGTTTTTAAAAATAAGATAATAATTATTATATCACATGATAAAAGATTGTTTAATTTATGTGATTATACTTTAACTATTAATAAAAAAAAAATAATAAAAAAAAATGTATAAAATTTTTAAAAATAAAAAAATTTTAATAACTGGTGGCACAGGGTCTTTTGGAAAAAAATTTATAAAGCGCTTAATATCTCATAGTTTTGCAAAAAAAATTATCATTTTTAGCAGAGACGAACAAAAGCAGTTTCAATTACAACATCAATTAAATAAAAAAAACTTGAGATTTTTTTTAGGTGATATTAGAGACAAAGAAAGATTAAATTTTGCATTAAAAAATGTTGATATTGTTGTGCACGCTGCTGCGCTGAAACATGTTGAAATTGCTGAGTATAATCCATTCGAAGTTGTCAAAACAAATATTTTGGGTACTCAAAATGTAGTAGATTGTGCTATCGCAAATAACATTGAAAAAGTAATTTCTTTAAGTACAGACAAGGCTTCGTCACCATTAAATCTATATGGTGCAACAAAATTGACAGCTGATAAGTTAATGGTAGCTGCAAACAATTATAAGGGTGATACAAAAACAATTTTTTCAGTAGTTAGATATGGAAATGTTATGGGTAGCAGAGGGTCTGTAATACCATTATTTTTAAAACAAAAAGAAAATGGTATATTTTCGATCACAGATCCAAAGATGACGCGTTTTAATATTACTCTAGAGGAAAGTGTGAATTTTGTAATAAATTCACTAAATCATATGCTTGGTGGTGAGATATTCGTGCCAAAAATTAATTCATATAAAATTTTAGATCTTGCTAAGTCAATTTCAAAAAAGACAAAGATACAAGTAACTGGTGCAAGACCTGGAGAGAAAATACATGAAGAGATGATTTCAAATGCAGATGCAGAAAATACTATTGAAGGTAAAGATTTTTTTATAATTTTGCCAATATCACGATATAATGATTTAAATAAAAAAAATTATCTTAAAAAGTTTAAAAATTTTAAAAATGTAAAACCTGGTTTTACATTCTCAAGTAATAATAATCATTTTTTTAGCGTTTCTGAACTAAGTAGGTTAATTAAAAAAAATAGAATGGATTTTGAATAGTTAATGATGAATTATGGTCATCATTACTTAGATAAAAAGGACTTTAGAGCTGTATTAAAAGTTTTAAGTAGTAAAAATCTTACCCAAGGTAAATTTGTTGAAACATTTGAAAAATATTTAATTAATTACTTTGGATCTAAATATGCCTGTTCAATTTCAAATGCGACCTCAGGGTTATATTTATTATCTGAGATATATAATTGGAGTAAAAATGATGATATTTTTTTAAGTCCTCTAACATTTTTGGCAGGAGCCAATAGTGTTGCAAGATCAAATGCAAAACCAAATTTTATTGATATTAATAAGGATAATTATAATTTAGATTTAAATATATTAGAGCATCAAATAAAGAAAAAAAAATATTCAGCTAAAGCGATTATAGCAACAGATTTTGCTGGACTTCCTTGCGACTGGAAGTCATTGAGATTTATTGCAAACAAATATCAATGCTTTTTAATTAATGACAATTGTCATGCGCTTGGTTCTAGTTATTATAACAGCCGAAAGTATGCTGCCAAATATGCAGATTGTGTCGTACAAAGTTATCATGCAGTAAAAAATTTTACTACAGGTGAGGGCGGAAGTGTCTTAACAAATAATAAAAAAATTTATGAAAAGCTTAAATCTTTAAGGTCTCATGGTATTTTTAAAAATACTAATCTAAGAAAATTAAAACCTTGGTGGTATGATATAAGCGTTATTGGGTATAATTTTAGATTAACAGATATTCAGGCAGGTTTAGGCATATCACAAATAAAAAAATTAAATATATTTGTTAAAAGAAGGCGTGAAATTGCAAAAATATATGATGTTTTTTTTAAGTATTATGATGATATTCAAATTCCATGGATTAATAAAAATTTTAAAAGCTCATATCATTTGTACCCATTACAAATTAATTTTAAAAATTTTAAAAAAAAAAAAGAAGATTTATTTAAGTTTTTTTGGAATAAAAATATAAATTTACAGGTACATTATATACCTACTTACAAATTTAAATTCTATAAAAAAAAATATAATATAGTTGAAAAAAATTTTCCAAATACTGAAAAATTTTATGAAAACGAGATTTCTCTACCAATTTTTTATAAACTTAAAAATAGCGAAATACAAAAAATTTCTGAATTTATAATGAAATTTTTGAAAAAATGAGATTTTATGGTTTTATGTAAAATTAATTTTTCAAATTTTAAAATTTTTTTTTAAAGTTAAATGAAAATCATATTAATTATTTAATAACCTTATGAGAAAAATTATTTTATGAACTTATGCGTGATACCAGCTAGGGGAGGAAGTAAACGTATATTAAAAAAAAATATTAAAGAATTTTGTGGGAAACCAATTATTATTTGGTGCATTGAGCAAGCTAAAAAAAGCAAATGTTTTGACAAAGTTATAATTAGTACAGATGACCCAAAAATAGCTAGTATTGCAAAAAATATGGGTGCCGATGTACCTTTTAGGCGTCCAAAATTTCTATCCGACGATCATACTGGTACTGTTCCTGTAATATCGCATGCAATAAAATGGTCAATAAAATATTACAAGAAACCATCTTATGTTTGTTGTCTTTATCCTACAGCTGTATTTGTAAAATCAAGTGACTTGAAAAATGGTTTAAAAATCCTAAAAAAAACTAACTCCTTTTATACTTTTTCGGCAACGAATTATGCACATCCAATACAAAGGTCATTTCAAATAAACACTAATAAAAAATTAGCAATGCTTTTCCCTAAACATTATAAGTCTAGATCCCAAGATCTGGATAAGACTTTTCATGACGCCGGTCAATTTTATTGGGCAGCAACAGATACCTGGTTAAAAAATAAACCCATTATTAGTAAAAATTCTACTCCATTATGTATACCCAGGTATAGAGCTATGGATATTGATACTATTGAGGATTGGTTAATTTCTGAACAAATGTTTAAAGCAATTCATAAAAAAAAAAAGGATATTTCATCTAAATAAATTGATCTTAATTTTTAAAAATAAATCAGTCTTTAATTATATCATTTTAATGATATTTGGTATTTTTAATTGCAGAGTGCTGATTACAAGTTCATCTGAGTCATTCTTTTTAAAACAATTAGCAAAACTAGGATTTAAATTAAAGTTTAATCAAGCGCTTTATTTAGATATGAGTAAGCAATACATAAAAAACATTGGAGTTATAAATGGAGATTTAGAAAAAATTTCCAACAAATGCGTTGAAAGTTTTTGCCAAAACATAAATTATTCAGCTTATTTAAATTCTTTTTTTCCAAATATACAGAATTTACAAAAAAAAATGAAATTATTTGTCTACGAATATTTTGATAAAGTATTTTATGAACAGCAATTAATTATTATATGGTTAAAATCTTCACCTTACAAAAATAAAATAATAATAAATTTTCAAACTTTGAGCCCAGGAGCAAAAAAAATTTGGCAAGTTTCAGGTGTAAGAGTATTTTTTATATTCAGTTATTTTCTTTTTTTTATAAATTACTTCCTCAATTTATTATTTTTAATTTTCAAATATTTTTTGAATTTTTTTTTATCAATATTCAGTGCTAAAAAACAAAAAAAAAATATTGAGAATGGTTTTTTGAAAAAAAAACATACTTATAAAAAAGATGTTTTATTTTTCCCCCATAATGGTGTTGTGCAATTTGGCCATCCTCCTAAAGATCATTTTTATTCAAACCAAAAAGAATCACCCTTTTTTCCATCAAATATCATACATTTAGAATATGACTTTAGAACAGATATAGAATTTGAAAAAAAAAAAATTAGAAATTATTTTAAAATAGAAAATGTTTATTATGAGAAATTTAAAAATTCAAATGTACCATTGCTTGAAAGTTTTAAATTTTTTATAGAAGTTTTTAAAGTTATGAGTAAGTACAGATTTAAAAATTTTAAAAACAATATTTTATACTATTCAATTATTTTTAAAATATTCTTCACCTTTAATCGATGCCGCCATTCACTTGAACTCTACAAAAAGGCAAAGATTGCATTGGTAGGTTACGAAATGCTTTTCCCTAAAGCCTTAGCTCTTGCATTAGAGTCTTTTAATATAAAAACTGTTGCGAGTTTAGAACGTTTCTTAGTTCCTTATATTAATAATAAAACATTCATTTTAAATACTTTATTTTCAACATCTGAATCTTCATCTAGGATTATTCAAAATTCTGATAGATTTGTAGTAAATAATATTTTTCCAGTTGGGCAAGTACGTACAGACCATTTTTTTGATAAAAGTTTTTTAAAACCGAAATGTGAAAGAAGCATAGTCATTTTAGATTATCTCATAGAGTTAAATTCTATTGAGGAAAAATTCAGGGTAGTGACAAATTGGAAAAACGATTTCAAGTTTAGAAATGAAATTCTATCTTTGGCCGAAAATCATCAAGACATAAAGTTTACTTTTCGAGGCAAGAATGCTGATTGGTATTATAATAATGCCCATTCCAATATAAAATTAAAATGTGATAGACTGCCTAACGTAAAAGTTGATAAAGATTATTCAATAGATCACTGGAAATCATATCACTTATGTTCCTCAGCAGATCTTATTATTGCTCGACCAACTTCATTAGCCGAGGAGTGTGTTTCAATGGGACTGAATGTTATTGTTCTAGATTATGGAACTAATTATACAACACAAGTATCTGAATTTTTGCCTGATTTATTAAAAAATTATTATTGTAATTCGTATGACCAACTAAAAGAGATGTTTGAATTTTGGAGAAAAAATAATTACATTTTAACCAAGGAAAAAAAAAATAAAATTAAAAAAGAAATATTTTCTAATTTAACTGACGGTAAGGTAAAGCACCGTGTACAAAAACATTTAAATGAAATTTATTATATGTCCCAATAAATTTTTAAAAATATTGATCTTATAAAACTAAACTTAAAATATTACAATTTATTCAAAAATATACCTCTAAAAACATATCATTAGAAATAAGTTTTTAAAGTTCTGCATAGGAGGCTATTTCTATTTTTTTAGTTAAATTTGATGTTAAATTAAAAACTTGAAAGTTATTATTTAATCAGTCAATCTTTTCAAGGTGTTAATGCTGTAATTAAAAAGTAAATTATGAAGAAATTTAAAAAAAAGTTTGATAATAATTACCTCGTATTATACTAGTGAAATTTCATTTGAAATTAAAAAAATAAAAATTAAAAGCAACGTGCTTCAAATATTTCCTAAAATTAAATTAATAAAGATATGAAAAAAATAATTTTGATTGGATCTGGAGGTCATTTTAATTCTTGTGAAGATGTAATTACTTCTGCAAAAAAGTTTAAAATAGATTTTATAATAGATAAAAAAGAAAATAATAAAATTAATTACAAAGTATATTTGGAAAAAAAAATTGTTAAGAAATACAATTTTAAGAGAAAATTAATACATATTTCTGTAGGGCAATTGAGGTTAGGAAAAAAAAGAAAACAATTATATGAATTTTATAAAAATAAAGGTGGAATATTTCCAGTTATTAAATCAAACAAATGTTATATATCAAAAAGTGCAAAAATAAATGAGGGGACAATAATAATGAACCACGTAACTGTTAATTCAGGGGTAGTTATAGGCAAAAATTGTATTATAAATACGGGTTCGATAATTGAGCACGATGTTATAATTGAAAATAATGTTCACATAGCTCCGGGAGCAATACTTTTAGGCGGTTGCATTATTAGGCAAAATTCATTTATCGGGGCCGGTAGTTTGGTTAAACAAAATAAAGAGGTTTATAAAGACTCGATTATTAGTTCCAAAAAGTACATTAGATAATGAAAAAAATTTTAATAGTAGGAGGAGGCGGTTATATTGGTACTGTCTTATCGGCATATTTACTAAGTAAAAATTATAGCGTCGTATCTTATGATAATTTTATTTATAATCATAAACCAAGTATAAAAAAAATAAAAAATAATAAGTTTAAGAATGTAAATAAAAATATTTCTAAAAAAATTGAAAAAAAAGATTTTCAAAATTTTGATGCAATAATTATTCTAGCTGGTTTAGTTGGTGATCCAATCACAAAAAAATATAAAAATTTATCAAAACAAATAAACCTAAAGGGTATTAAAAATATTATTAACAAATGTAAAAATCTTAATTCTAAATTTATTTTTATTTCTACATGCTCAAATTATGGATTTTTAAAAAATAAAGTTGCGAATGAAAAAACAAAACTTAATCCTATTTCTTTATACGCCAAGCAAAAAGTTGAAATTGAAAAGTTTATATTGAGCTTAAAAAATAAATCGAAATTTAAACCAATTATTTTAAGGTTCTCAACAGCATTTGGTGTTTCATACAGACCTAGATTTGATTTAACAATTAATGAATTCGTATTAAGAGCAAAATTAAATCAAACTTTAGAAGTTTATGATCACAAGACATGGAGACCATATTGTCATATAAAAGATTTTTCAAAAATAATTTATAAATGTATAAATTATAATAATCCAAAAATTTTTTATCAGGTTTTTAATGTTGGATCTAATAAGAATAATTTTAGAAAAATAGATATAGTTAAAAAAATTCAAAATTACCTACCAAATTTTAAATATAAAGTGGTTCAAAACTCTTTAGATCCTAGAGATTACAGAGTCAGTTTCAGTAAATTAAAAAGATTTTTTAAAATAAAACAACTCATCTCTGTTGATTATGGAATTAAAGAACTGATAAATTATTTGAATTCTCAAAAAAATAAAAAAAAATTTATTAAATGTGGAAACTTTGAAATTAAGAAATAATGAAAATATTTTCTTTGCATGAACCTAAGTTAGATGGTGATGAGATATTTAATGTCAATAAATGCCTTAAAACAGGATGGCTATCACCATCTGGAAATTTTGTTAAAATTTTTCAAACAAAATTAGAGAATTTTACAAAATCAAACCTGGTTTTAACAAATAGCGGAACATCCGCACTTCATTTGAGTCTTATATTATCTAATGTTAAAAAAAATACCGAAGTCATGGTCCCAACCATGTCATTTATTGCAACAATAAATGTAGTATTATATCTTGGTTGTCATCCAATTTTTTTTGATTGTCAAAAAAATAACCCCAATTTAGATATTTTTAAAGTTATTCAATTTCTAAAAAAAAATACCTTTAGAAAAAATGGTAATACCTATAATAAAAAAACAAAAAAGAAAATTTCGGCTATTATTTTAACACATGTATTCGGTAATGTTTTGGAATTTAATAATTTAAAAATAATATGTAGAAAATATAATATTAAAATTATTGAGGATGCGGCTGAGGCATTAGGATCAAAATTTAATAATCAATCTCACGCTGGCACCCAAGCTGATTTTGGAATTTTATCATTTAATATTAATAAAATAATTACATCATCTGGCGGTGGCGCAATATTTATAAAAAGTAAAAAAGATTTTTTGAGAGCAAAATTATTGATAAAGCAAAGTAAATTTAATGACATTTTTTTTCACCATTCAGAAGTTGGTTATAATTATGGTATGTCAAATATATCTGCAGCTATAGGATTTTCACAATTAAAAAAAATTAAAAAAATATTAAAAATGAAAAAAAATATCTATCTAAATTATAAGAAAATTTTAGACTCTAAATTTACAAATATTAAAATGGTAGAACCAAGTAGAAAATCGAATTATTGGCTTAATGCAATATTAATTGAAAATAATAGTTATCAAAATTTAAAGGTATTAATTTCAAAATTAATCAATCAAGGTATTCAAGCAAGACCAATCTGGTATCCCTGCCATAAACAAAAATATTTAAAAAATTTTCAACAGTACAAATTAGAGAATGCTGATAAAATTTATAAAAAAATTATTTGTTTACCAAGTAGTTATTTTTTAAGTAAAAATAATATATTTAGAATTTCGAGAGTATTTTTAAATGAAACAAAAACAAAAAAATCATAGGACAAATATTATTGCTGAAATAGGTGTTAATCATAATGGTGATTATGAAACAGCTAAAAAACTTATAAAAATTGCAAAAATATGTGGAGCAGATTTTGCTAAATTTCAAATGTATGAGCCTGATGAAATGGTTACTGATTCTGCAAAAAAAGCAAATTATCAAAATTCTAATATGGGTAAAAAATTAACACAGAAAAAAATGTTAAAAAAATATTATATGAACTTTAAAAAAATAAAAAATCTAAAAAATTATTGTGATAAAATAGGTATAAATTTTATGGCTTCTGTGTTTGATGAAATTAGCCTTAGAAATTATCTAAAATTAAATCCCAAATATCTAAAATTACCTTCTCCAGAAATAAATAATTATTTTTTAATTAATAAAATAAAAAATATAAAAAAAAAAATTTCAGTTTTGTTTTCAATTGGAATGTCAAATACAAAAGATATTTTAAATTTTTATAGGGCAATGGGAAAAAAAGAAAATCTTGTACCAATGTATTGTGTTAGCTCGTACCCAACAAAAATTTCAGAGGTTAATTTAAAAAAAATAATTTCTTTAAAAAAGAATTCTAAAACATTTGGTCTTTCAGACCACACTGAAAGTTTTGAAACCTCTATAATTTCTACCTTTTTAGGAGCTAATTTTATTGAAAGACATATAACTTTAAATAAAAATCAAAAAGGTCCAGACCATTCTTCAAGCTTGGATCCAAATCAATTCAAAATGTTTATTAATTCAGTTAGAAATACTGAAACTCTTGTTTCAAATAAAAAAATAGAGGCACATGAAGAACACAAGAATAAAAAATATGTGAGAAAGTTTTTAGTAGCAAAAAAAAAAATTAATAAAGGTGAAAAGTTTAGTTTTGAAAATGTTACCTGTAAAAGATCAGGTAAAATAGGTTTAGATCCATTTAGTTTTGTAAAAATAAATAATAGAAAATCAAAACGCAGTTTTACCAAAGACGAACTGATTAAATGAAAATTTGTTTTTTCACAGGATCAAGAGCTGAGTATGGATTAATAAAAGATATTTTTAAGGAACTTAAAAAAAAAAATTTCCATGTGGACTTAGTTGTATCTGGTTCTCATTTTTTGAGGGAGTATGGGTTTTCTTATAAAGAAATTTTATCTGATAATATTAAAATATCTAAGAGTATTAGAATAAATCTTAAAAGAACTACATCTTATAATATCACAAAAATGTTTGCAAAAACTGTTGAAAAAATAAATCTATATTTAAAAAAAAAAAAATTCGATTTATTTGTTGTAGTTGGCGATAGATACGAAACTTTTGCAGCATCAATTGCAGCATACATAAATAATATACCCATTTGTCATTTTCATGGTGGCGAGTTATCTTTTAATTCTTTAGATGATAACTTTAGACATTCAATTAGCAAACTTTCAAAAATACATTTTGTTGCACACAAAAATTATAAAAAAAGGTTATTACAATTAGGAGAAAATAAAAATAATATTATTATCAGCGGAGGTCTTGGTGCAGATGCTGTAAAAAAAGTTGAAATTTATTCTAAAGACAAATTAAAAGAAATATTAAAAATAAGCAAAGTATATAAAAAATTG
>Ga0160423_10002512_pt1 | contig 15303 bp, 17 predicted proteins | sample CRUFie14St8metaG_FD_108191 | JGI IMG/M metagenome (GOLD analysis project Ga0160423, IMG submission 108191) | Marine microbial communities from the Costa Rica Dome - CRUD Field 142mm St8 metaG | ecosystem: Environmental > Aquatic > Marine > Oceanic > Photic zone | place: Costa Rica: the Eastern... | reverse complement strand
ATCAATTTCTATGTTTATTATGGTGGTATATTGTGATAATTCAGCTAATTCATCTTCATTATACAATTCCGTGCAAACTAATGTTTTTTCCTTAGTTAACGGAAAAATAGAACAATCAAGATGATACAAATATTCATCAACCATCTCTAATTTAATAATTTTCATATCAAATTTTTCTTCCATCCATTCGTAGGCTTTAATATCTGATCTAATTCCGTACCCTCCTATGTAAACATTATCGTAAAGATATTTTAAATCAGCTTCTCCTTCCCATTTAAAAGGACACATATGAACTTCATAATCCATGGATTCAAAAAATGGCTTTCCAACTTCTTCTTCACCTTGACGAGGTTCAGAAGTAAAATTGGCCATAATAATATTATTTGAATCTTTAATATGGGGGAGATAAATACCTAAATTAGCTACATAAACTAAATCTTGAAAATTGCCTGTAGCAGGTAATATATATGCTAAACTATTTCCAGCTACAAATTGGTATAAATCTAAAAATTGGCGGTAAGCAACTCCTTTATTTACTTTAAGTGCTTCTTCTTCTAACTCTTGCATCCAAATATTATTTGGATTAGATGTGTCAAGTGTAAAAGGAAAATTCATAACGAATGCCGGTATAGGCAATTGCGAGGGGGTCTCTTTCATTTTATAAAACTATTTATTTATTTACTATAAATATAGTATACTACTAAAAAAATAAAAAAGCCCCGCATAAGCGGGGCTTTCTCTATTTATATTCTAAAATTAGATTAGAGGGTGTTTAAACCAGCAATCATAATCTTAGCATAGTATTCAGGTCTTAACATCTTCTTAGCATAGCGAGTCAAGAGGCCTTTACGTGGAGTAAAGGTGTTTGGATCGTATACAAGAGGAGTCATGATCAATGGAACATAAGGAGCGAATGTAGCACCTGTTTCCAAGAATTGTGAACCTTTGAATCCTAATAAAATTGCATTTTCAGTCATGTATGGGTTCTTGTAAACTTCATACTTGCTGTTCAAGTTACCAACTTTTTGGATACCGAAAGCATACTTCATAGAATCTGCATCAGCACCATCTGTAGCTGCAAATCCTGGGATTGATTCCAAGATAGTACCTACTGTTGGAGAGCATACCATAAAGTTAGCACCTCCTCTCAAAGTTAACTGGTGGATCTTGTTAGATACCTTATTTAACTTAGTACCGAGAGTTTGGAACCATTGGCCTTGTGTATTGTAGAAAGTACCATTAGCAATAGGAGTATCAGAACTACCATCAAATGCTTGGTTGTTTACAGCTGACCAGAAATCAGTAGTAAGAGCATTTTCTAATAACATACCGAGGATTTCCAAGTCAATCTCAAGAGCAATGTATTCACTCATGATCGAAGTCAATTCAGCTTCAGCATCTAATGAGTGGTATGCATTTAAATCTTGAGCAAACTCAGGAGTCCATACTGCTTTTAACTTTTTAGTTTTAGCAACAATCGCCTCAGATTTCATCTTAATGTTGATTTCTGGGATATCGATTGGGTTGTTATTCAAGTTAAGTGAAGTATTACCTTGTTCAAAATCACCTCTTTCCGCAGCAGTAGTCTGTTGTGGGTAAGAAATTACTAAAGCTGAAGGGTCAACACCATCAGTACCTTTTGCAACAAAAATGAAGTTAGTACCATCAAAAGCATTATACTGAGGGTAGTTAGTAGTAACTGCAGTACCTTCAACTACAAATCCTCTGGCACCATTAGTGTCAGGGTTATCAAATGTAGTAGCAACAACAGTAATCTTCTTTAAAGTACCATCAGCAACAGAAGCAGATAGATCTGCATCGTATCCTGTATCGGCCCATGAAGCAGAAGCAATAGCAGTTGGAGCAGCAAGAGCTGATGAAGTCAAGTTTGTAGAGTAAGTCCACTTACCAGCACCATAAGTACCATCAGTTGGAGCAGTAGAAGTATCAGTAACACCATACATGGAGCCTGATCCGAATACATTACCACCTACGGCAAATTTAGAACCAGACTTAGCTGTTCCGTATTGGAAATCAAGGAAGAAAACAAGGCCTGAAGGTAAGCTCATAGGTTGAACCGAAACGAAATCTTTCGCTGCGATTTGACCAAATACCTTTCTTACGAGAGGAAGAGCGATTCCAGCCCATTGTTCACCAGTACCCCCTGTAAATGAGGCACCGTTAGTACCAGCACCAGTAAGTGATGCTTCTACAACAAGCTGTTTAGCTTGGTTTTCGAGGATTAAAGCCATATTGTTTTTCTCGGTTTCCGAAGAAATACCTTCTAACAATCCGGTTTTATCCCACTTATTGGCTAACTTAGCGGCGTCCGACTGAACTGACTTCCACTGGTTAGCGCTCTCTAAAAGAGAATTTAAGTTTGACATTTTGTTTTTGTTTTAAAATTTAAAATTAGTTAATACCTGCTAACTTTTTAAAGCGAGCTACCATAGCATCTTCTTGAACAACGTTTTCATTCAAAGGACGTTTTGGAGCAACACCAGCAGGTTTAGAAGCCATACCTAATGATTCCCTAATGTTAGATTTAGTAGACTTAGCTACTAAATTTTCATTAAGAGTTTCAAAGATCTTTTTAGCTTCTTTTACTGTTTCAGCTTTATCAAAAGCTTTTAAAACCTTAATTTTCTGATTTTCAGTTAAGTTTTTAGCTTTGAAAATCTTATTAGTATAAAGTAACTTAGAATTTAATAAGTTAACTTCATTGAGTTCAGAACGTAAGTGATTAATAACATCCTTAGCTTCTTTAAGCTCTTCAGATACTTTCATTTTCTTAAGTTTATCTTCGATGTCGTCTTTAGCGTCTTCGAATCCATCCTTATAGCCTTCTTGTTCAGCATCAGTTCTAGCATTTTCTTCTAACTCAATTTCTTCAGTGTCAGTAACATCAACTGTTACATCTACATCTTCGTCTTCAGTATCTACTAACTCAACTGCATCACCTCCAGCTTCTAATTCACCTGAATTAACCATGTCTTCGATTACATCTTCGATCATAGCTTTTAATTCTTCTTCACTCATATCATCAAGGTCCATATCATCATCTTCTCCAGCTTTTTTACCTTTTTCGTATTCAAATCTGTCTACGTCGGCACGTTCTGCTCTTGATTCTTCTGACATTTCTTCTTTAGCTTCGTCCATCTTTTCTTCAGCTTCATCCATTTTCATTTCTTTAGCTTCTTCAAGTTCTAACTCAGCTAACAATTCATCAAGGTTAAGTTCTTCTTCCATTTCTTTTTCCTCATCCATGTGATCTTTGCTGTGGGCTTCTTTCATTTCTTTTTCTTCGTCCATGTACTTCTTGCCGTAGCCTTCCTCCATTTCCTTTTCTTCGTCCATGTACTTTTTGCCGTAGCCTTCCTCCATTTCTTCGGTTTCATCAATTTTTGTTGAAACTTCCTTGTCAAATTTGTTTTGACCTTTTAATTTGCCTTTTTCATACTCATACTTATCAACTTTTGCTCTTTCTTTACGAGATTCTTCTGAAATTTCTTCCATCTCATTAATTTTTTGAGCAAGCATATCTTTAAGATGAGGTGTAAAAGCTTCTTCTAAAGCTGCTTTCGCATTAGCGATTGCAACTTCTTTGACTGCTTTAGCATCCGCGATAGCATCTGCTAACAAATCTCTGTTTGCCATTGTTCCTAAATTTTTTGGGAAAATACGCTTATTCTGTAGAAGCGTAATAGTGATTAATAATAATAATTAAAATGTTGTATAGACTGACAACATATTCTTGCCATACATATATAAAAAAGAAGAAAGACGCAAAAATACGTCTTTCTATTGTATATCATATTTGTACTTAAAATTATATAATAGGACACTGCCCATTATTACAAAGAATTTCTGTAATAATTTCGTTTACTGGTAAGTATTTATCTTTAGTTTCATGGGAAGGGTCTAATCCCTCATTTATAGGGTGAACATATGCCCCTGGGGTAGATGGAGTAGATACAAAATCCCAACATAATAATTCAAAATCATCTTGTACCTCCTGAACACCATTAGAATTAGGTTGAAGGCTGCCCATACCTCTAGAAGATACACCTACTGTAATCCCATTTCTAAATAATTCTGTTAATATATTACCTGAAGGGGTTGGGAGAATTTCAATAGTACCTACTACATCATCACCTTCCCATCTAATATATTTTATATTATGAGAAACATTTTTTAAATTAATAATAGAAGAATCGGGATGGTCTAATTCACCTAATGCTCTATTTTCTTTAATAGGCCCATCAATATAGTTTTTTACTTCTCTTTCTAAAATTTTTCTAGGGTAATACCTACCATTGCCATTTTTGGTTTCAGCAGTTTGTAATCTACCTTCAACAATTAAATTACCATTCTCTGTTTTAAGAGCTTCAGTAATTGCTTGAGGAGAAATTTTAAAAAATTGAGTATCTATAAGGGTTTGCCTCATTTTTTCATTGTGTTATAATCAGCTTCAGCTGCCATTTTTTTCTTTTCTAATTCAGAAATTTCTTTTTGGACTTCTTTAATGGCTTCTTGGTTGATAAACTCAGATAAAGACTCATCTTCACTTACCATCATAGCTTTTTTTCTTTCTTCAATTGCTCTTTCGTAAATTTGAGCTTCAATTTTCTTTTTAGCCATTTCACCTAAACGGTTAGCTTCTTTAAGTACTTCATTGTACTTCATTCTGCCTTCCTTTTTAGCTTTCTTTTTTAAATCTTCTTTTTCATCTTTCATACCATCTAAATAGCCCTCTTCTTCAGCATCAGTACGTGCATCTTCTGTTAGGTAGGCTTCGAATTTAGTTTCATATGCTTCAGGTTGACGATTTGCAAAAGGATTTCCAATTGATGGAACTCCAGCTACAGCTTCTTCTAATAATTCTTTTAATTTTTCTGAGTTGTTCATTATTGCTTCTTTTAAGTCTCCATAGCCGGAGGATTTATATTTACCTTTAATTTCTTCGGGAGTTAAACCTACTACTTTGTCTGTGTAGCCAATCCCTTCTACCCCAAATGCTGCGTTCTCAATGTAGTACATAGGATCTTTTCCTAATTGTTTTACTACAATTTCCATTGCTTTTTCAAGGGGCATTGAATTATCTTTTCTTATTTCAATTGCTACACCATTTAAAAGTTGATCAGGATTTATATTATTAAATAATTTAGGATCCTCGTAGTCGTATGCTTTTGCATTTATTTCGTCTACTTCTTTAGTAGTTTTATTTTCGGTAGCTTTAGCAGCTTCCGTTAAATATTCTTGAAATTTATATATAAGTTCGCTTGTCATGTTGATAAATATTAATCTTTATACAAATCTATATAATCTACACCCTTTGCTTTTTTTCTTACTGCTTTTTGGTCAACGGGTTTATAACCTATAGATGTGTATTGAGAAATGTTAGGTTTAGAACCCTTTTTTCTAAATGCAAAAGGAGTATTATATGCCATTCCTGCCATTTCTTTAATGCTACTTTTTACTAAAGAATATTGGTCGGGATAATTATTTCTAAAAAAAGTTCTAAATGAATTAAAGGCATCAATTATATCATCTGCCTGACTTTGGTATTCTTTATCACCCCTTAATTCAGGTTTTGTTTTAAGAGTTTTAGCTGAATTTTTAGCTAATCCTAAATTTTTATATAAATCAATAAAACTAGGTAATCTTAATACATCGTGTCTACGACCACCTCCTTCTGATTTGTATTCAGGGTTAAATTTATAATAAGTGTCTAATTTAGCACTAAAAAAATCTCTAGGATCTATTTTACCATATCTATCCTCAACCTTTTTAAGGAATTTAGGTGATAAATCATTAGGTTTAACAGTTGCCATTATTTAGTTGCTTTAAATAGTTCCTCAGTTAATTGATAATATTGAAGAAGATTAATTAAATCATCATTATTAATCCTAGAGTTTTTATCTAATTCTTTTAAAAGTTTTATTACTTCAGTAAGTTTAATTTTAGTAGCTTTATCTTCAACACTTTTAATTTGATGGTTTAAGATTTTTTTTACTTCTGTAATTTTATTGTTATAAATTTCTTTTAAACGAGGAGTATTATCAATTGAATTAATAAATTCTTTTAATATACCTTTTTGACCCTTATTTAAATTAGAATATTTACCGTTAAATTTTTCAAGCATTACTTTATAGGTAAGGATTCTTAAATCCTTATCATATTTACTAAACTCTTCAACTAAATCTTCTTTTACCCTTTTTTCACTAATAGGTTTTTTAGTTAATTGTTCTAAAATTGTTACTTTATTAGCAATAATTTCATCCGTTTCCGAAAGCTTATCGGAATTATAAATTTCAATTAATTTATAAAAAGCAGCATATCCCTTATAATTAGGAACTTGGTGTCTAAAAAATTCTTCTAAATTATAATGTTTGCGAATTTCATTAATTAAATTATATTTTTCCCTTCTTAAGGCACTTCTATTTAATTTACGAGTTGCCTCTAATATAGTATTTAAAGTAATATCTGCTTTACTTTCACTTAAATTTTTACTCTTAAATAGGGATTCATAAAGTTTATATTCTTTTCCCAATTCAGTTTTTGCAAAAGATTTTTTTAAAATATTAAGGGAAGCAGACTCACCCTCTGACAAGGTATCAGCCGTTATTTGTCTTACTAAGAGTTCAAATAAAAGTCCTGTATTTTTATACTTAGAATGTTTGATTCTCATGGATGGGCTTTTTTATAAATATATAAAGATTTTCACTCCTTTAAGTTACTTTCATCTAATAGTGAACTATCTTGCTCAAATACTAATTGTTTACGATTAACTCGTAATTTTTTAAGCATATCTTTATTTTGTAAATAAGCCGTTTTAGCTTCTAAAGCTAAAGGTGAACCTCCCTTATATGAAGGTCTTATAGAATCCGATTCATTTTCTTTACCTTTCATTGCAGCTGCTCCTAATCTATCTTTGCCAAAATTATCATTTTGAGTATTGCGATTAGAAACTTTTTCTTCAGGGCGACCTAATTTTTCATTATATCCCGCGGGAACATTATCGGGTTCATCATAATACCTACCTTTACCATATAACGAAGCTAAATCATGAGGAGTACCATATGAATTTCCTGTTTCTACGGGGTCATTACCTTCAGTTTCAATTTGGTTATTTCGGAAAACACGTTTAGCATCTTCACTAACTAAATCTCTAAACTCAACATATTGATCTTCACTTAAGTGGAAAAGATGATCATATATAAAGTCGGTAGGGAATAATTTAGTATCCATCATCTGGGCGGCTAAATCAACCTTTTCCTTCATTAATGCTACTCGTTCTTGATCATAAATTATTGATGGAGTAGTTAATTTTAATTCAAAATTTGTTAATTCTTCACCATCAAATCCCTGTGTGTAAAGATGAACAACTGCAATTTTATATAATTCTGAAAGAACAATGCGTTGGATTCGTTCTACAGTACGAGCAAATCTAATGTCTTCAGCTGCTAATGTAGCTTTACCATCAGTATTTTCATCATAACCTAAAAATGCCTTAGGTACTTTAAGTGCTGCAAATAATTTATCTCTTAAATACTCTACGTCTTGAATGCCGTCATATTGTAATCCAGGTGTAGTATCAATTTTAGTAGCAGTATCATTGCCTCTAACAGGAATATAAAAATCTTCTAACATGTTTTGCATGTTGTATCTTAGATTATAATCCCCAGTTTGTTGATCTACATAAGGTGTACGTTTCATTTTTGAGATAGTTTTTTGCATAAAGTTTTCTATCTCAGCGGGTGGAATTGCACCTACATTTATATAAAAGATACGTTTTTCAGGAGCACGAACAATTCTATGTACTAACATAGCATCCTCCATTAAAACATATTGTTTAAATAATTTACGAGCAGGTTCAATATAACTTCTGCCATAAGGAAGATAATTTACATCTGAGAGGAGGCGGAAATGAGCAATTTCATAGTTATCAAAATAAATTGCTGTGTTGCTATCTCTATTACTTGTATACTTAACATTTCCAAAATATCCACCATATTCTCCTCCACCACTTAACCCATCGGGATCAAACTTAAATCTTACTTCTACATCTTTTTTATTTTCCCCTACTTTTTCTTCTCTTATAATATTATAGGCCGTATAAGGAATAACATTATATACACCAAATTTTTCAGCAATTTCCATTTTAAGGAAAAAGTCACCATATTTGCACATTTGGCGAATCCACATCCATAAATTAAATTCAATATTTAAAACATCATAAAATAAATTATAAAGGATTTTTTGCAATTGATCATCAGAGCTTTGGATTTGGAGTACTTCACCCATTTCACTTTTCAGGGTAGACTCATCACATAATATATCTAATGCAGAAGCAATGATAGCATCAGTATCCATTGCTTCATAATCAGAATAAAGTTGCGTCCTAAGAGTTTGGTAATTTAATGCTGGGTTATAAGCCGATATTTGGTTAGTAGTATATAAGCGATTATATCTATCAACCATTGAATTAGTTTCAACGGACCCTGCCATTTGTTCTTTAGAAAAATCAAGAACTTTAAGTTGACTTCCGCCAACATTACGAATTATTACATCTGTGGAGAATAATCGTTTTAATCTTGTAAATACACTAGTATCAGCCATGTTATATTAATATAATAATAAATATCATAAAAGCCAACTAAAATCTTCAGTTCCCCCTTTCCCGTTATCCATTGTATAAGGGTTATCAGTTCCTGTTGAAAAATATGCTCCTTGATATTGTGTTGTGTTTTTTGAAAATGCCCCTAAAGCCGCTTTTGTTATATCTAACCCGTGTTGTTTAAATTTTAATGCAGTATCTCGTACATATAAGCCGATACCAAAACTCATAACTAAATCATCATTGTAACCTACTTGAGCCTCTGCTCTACCATGCTTCCAAATAAACGTTTTCATTTCTTCCAATAAACGTTTAGATTGAATTGTTACACCTTTATCACCTACATATTCTTGAAATTTACCTATTACCATAGGACGTGTTCGAGTTGACATAGTAAATCCTGCAGTCATATTTGAATTATTTTCATAATTTTGTAAATATGAATCTACATTTACCATATCTGATTTTGGGGAATAATATAAATTAGGGTAATTGCGTTCAATAATAGTTTGAATTGTACTCCAACCAATATTAGCATTTTCTACTACTAATAAAGCATTATTATATTCAGTAGCAATTGCTGTTAATATGTTTCCAAAATCTTTAGTACCTATTTGACCTTTATACTCACCCACTTGTGTAGCAGATTCAACATCAAATATATGAAATGCTGAATAATCTTTACCATCACCCCTAGCTACATCAGCTGAAATTAAATATTGTCTAGTATAATCAGCTGATTCCCATATCCACAAATTTTGATCTGCTCCTCTTCTTTCCAAGGGCTCCTTAAGTGTAGATTTTTCTATAAATTCTAAATATTCTGGATAAAAAACTATATCTCCTGAAGTGCTAAAATCACAGTCACATTCTTGGGCTGCCATTCTAGGGTCTCCTAATAATTCATCTTGTCTATCTCTCCAATCTTGATCTCGTTCAGGATGAACAAACCAAGGAAGTTTAATAGGTAAAAATTCATTTTCACTTGCTTCCGCTCTAACCCATGTTTGGTGAAACCAATTACCAGTACCATAAGGAGTTGAAAGTGCTATACACCCCCCACCCGTAGCAAGTGTTTGTTGAGCCGATGCCCAAATTTCTCCAATATTTTCAATAAAAGCAGCCTCGTCAATTAATAGAAGAGAAACTGCTTCTGATCTACCTGCATCACTTGATGCTGAAGTAGCTTTAATTTGAGAACCATTAGCTAATCTAAGAGTTAATTTATTATTTTCTTCATAATCTACTTTAAGCCATGAAGGTAAATTTTCATACATAAATTTGACCTTTGTAACCATATTTTTAGCAGTTTCTTGCTTAGTAGCTATACAAAGAATATTTTTATCCTCATGAAAAATCATTAACCATAAAGAATAACCCGCAGATAATGTAGAAATTCCTAATTGACGAGATTTAAGAATAATTGAATAAGGGTTATCTTCAAATAATTTAAGTACTTTTTCTTGAAAAGGGTATAGGTGAAAATTAATTCTACCTCTTTGTGGGTGTTGGATCATACAATACTTTTTCATAAAGTGTACAGGATCCTGAGCACATTTTATGTATTCTTGCCTTATTATCTTTTTAAGGTTGCTCATTGAGGAAGTGTATAGTCTACAGCATGTAATAATAAAAGTGTTCCCACTACCCCTACCCAGGGTTTTTTATACCATTTATCTACTTCATTTAATCTATCTCTATAGAGAATAATTTGATCATTTAATAATTCTATCTCCTCATCTCTATAAAGGATAATATTATCATTATGATCGTTTAATTCTTTATAAAAAACTATTTGTTTTTCTAATTGTTCAATTAAAATAGTTTTAATAGAATCTTGTCTTTCTAAAGTATCTAAAGCTAAGAAAAACTCTTCAAGTTCCAATGCAGGAATTTGAAGAGTATCTTGTGAAAAACATAAACTAGATACACATAATAATAGTGTAGTTAGTATATGTTTCATTTTTTCTTAGTTCTATATTTTTTCTTAAAATCACTAGTAGTTTTTTTAGCACTATTAGTTGATTTAACTTTAGCTTTAGTTTTTGCTATTTTTTTATCTTGATTTTTAATAGCTTTTTTAGTTTCTACTTTTTTAGCTTCTACTTTTTTAGTTTTAGCCTTAACTGTTTTAATTTCTTTTTTATTAGCTTCAACCTTTTTTTTAGTTGATTTTTTTTCTTTAGAAGAATTAACAGCTAATAATCCTCCTATAAAAGCAATAGCTCCTAAAATATATTTCCATAATTTCATAATAATAAATATTAATAATTAATAGTTTTTAAAATTTGTTTAATACGTTCTTCAGTTGATCCCTTAATAGTATAAAAAATAGGACGACATTCAAATAATAATTTCTGAATTTCTGCATCAATTTCATTTCTATATTCCATATTTGTTTCACGAATTCCATTATCCTCTATACCTAAACCCTCTGGTGAAATATAAAATATAAAATCATATTGTTTTACAAAGCGTTTAGCATATTCCTTAAAAGCATCACCATCTAAATAACTTACTTTTTTAGCACAATTAGTAAATGCCATAACATCAATAATTGTTCTATCAGTAATAAGATTTTCTTGCATTAATTCTGTAATACGTTCTGCAAGAAATATGGTTTGACCTTCAATAGTAGTTTCATGATTCAATGGTATTCCCAATGAACTAAGATACTTACTACGTTCAGTAGCAAAATTATATCCCTTAAATTCAGGTAATTCTTTTAACGCATTTACAAGCGTTGTTTTACCTACAGACATTGTTCCACAAAAACCTATTTTCATAATAATATTATTTTATCCTCCTTGACGTGCTGATTCTCTCATTGCAGGGTTTTTATACCATGGAACTCCATTTCTTTCTCTTCGAACTTCTTTCCATTGTTCTTCAGTGTGATAAATCCCATAAATATAATATTCTCTAAACCGTCTCTCACCCTGAGGTATAAGAGCAGGACCATCCCAATTATGTAGTTTACCATCCCAATGATGTAATATAGTACCATCAGGAGTTTTAGTTCGAGTTGGTAAAGGCCATTTATTATCTTGAGTCATTACTTTTTATTTATAAATTCCATAAAACTTTTATCTTTATCATTAGTTAAACCCCCAATAGTAAAAATCTTATCATCCTCTTCAGACCAAGGACCTGGTTTATCGGCCCATTCTAAAAAATCATTTACTTCTTTTTGGTTTAAAATTTGTTCTGCTACTAAAGTGCCTTGTGCTCCTGATACTGTTATGCCTCTTGCACTTAAGGCATCGCCTACAAAGTGTACATTAGGATGTGTAGTTAAACTTAAATCTTGGTAATTTACAAGGGGTTCAGGTGAAAGATATTTAACTTCAGGTATATAAATTCCCCAATCATCTCCAAGTGTTGGAAATATTTTTTTCATATCCTCAATAAAATCCTCAATGTATTTAAAATATCCTTTAAATGCCTCTCTTACTTCTTGAAGACCTTTTTCTCCAATATAATGAGCTTTTACCCAATCACCCTCTGAAGTAAGGGTTTTATCCTTACCTGAAGGGCTGTAGTAAAGTCCTGCTTTATATTTTGCTTCAAAACGGCCTACTGCTTTTTTACCACATACACCTTCACCCTCTACAATAGTAGATTTTTGCACTTTAGAAACTAATTCACGAGACCAATCAAAGGGTTTATCAATACCTTTAACTTCCATTAAGATACCAAAGTTAGTCATATCATTACGATATGCTTCGTCTTTTTTGGCATGACCATTGTAGCTATAATCACCATATGTTTCTTCAAGTGCTACATATGCTGCATTATTGTTAGTGCAGAATGAACGGAGTGATACACCTTCATCTTCAAATTTACGGTACAATTTAAAATCATAACTTACATCAATAAGTTTTTGAAAATGTTTTTGTGGAGCTTCAAAACGTACACCAACTTGAACGGGTTTTGACTCAGTAGGTAAATCATAATGTTCTGCTAAGCGCTTACCAAAGTCAATACCTGATTTGCCTACACCAAAAATTAAGCGGTCATAACTTAAAGTGCCTCCCCCTTTTTGATCTCTATTAAGGTGTTCAAAACTAATTCTGTTATCTTCAAAAAACACTTTAGTTACTTTAGTATTCCAATGGAAATTAACACCTTTAGAACATAAATAGTCGTACCAATTTTTACCAATTTCATGTAAATAATCTGTGCCTACATGCCATACTGGGAATAGGCGTAATCCAAAATATGGTTTAATAAAATCAGGTTCTGCTACAGGATTAGAACATTGCACTTCTTCTGGTTTGGGATGAAAACGTTTAAAGTTATTAATTACTTGGTCCATTAACTCCATTGCTTTTTCATCACCTGTATATTTGGTTAAATGACCTCCTATTGAAGTGTGATATGTAAGTTTACCATCAGACCAACCTCCAGCACCCATAAAACCTGTCATTACTTCTTCGGGTTTACGAAGGTAAGGATCATTACCCATATCTAGGATGGTAATATTACCATCAAACCCTTCATCTACTAACTTAGTTGCAGCATTAACACCCGCTACACCTGCTCCAATTATTACTATTTTTTCCATTATCGTATTAATATTAATGTAAATATACAAACAAAAAGATGTGACCCCAAATTGAGGCCACATCTCTCATTTTTTATAAAGATCGACTAGGATATGAATCTAGTCTATATGTTTTTTACTTCTTATCTTCGGCTACTGAAGCTTTGCGATATTCAGTTACTAATTTTTTAATTTCACCTAATGCTTTACGGGCTCTCCCGTGTGCTGCTTTAGATTTACCTTCATGCTCCGCTTTAAACGTTCCGTATAAAGCATCAATTTGTTCAAATAACTCTTGAGTATTCATTTTTTTATAATTTTTATTGTTAAGTTTCCATTACCTTTTATTACACGATGTAAATATCCACAAGGGATATCAAAACTACTATTTTCTTTAAGTTCAAACGGAATTTCTTCATCAAATTGAAATTTCCATCCATTTCCCTCTATTACTTCTATTGTTCTATCTTCTTGATCTTCATGCCAAATTAGTTCCATAGGGTCTACATCTTCAGCAAATGTTCTTATATTTGAATTATCAGTATAGGGGTGCATTATATTATGTCCGATAGCACATCTTTAAAAATAGTGTGAACTTCTTTACCTTTAATTAAAGATTTTAAACTGTATAAACCACCTTTAAGATAACTTGATTTTTTAAGATAAGATGCGGCATTTCCTCCTGCTTGACCCGCCATTAATAAAATAACAATAGCATAAAGAATACTTGCTACTTGATCTTGTTTTTTAGGATCCTTAGTAAATAAAGCAACTACTCTTCTAATGGGAGCTTGAAAGGCCTTTTCGTTATCATGAGTCCATTTATAAATATTTTTAGCAGCTTCTTGGCCTTTACCCCAATCATATTTTTTAGATATTTTTTGGGCAAATTTAGCAAGCATGTTTGCTACTGTATTAGATAAAAGAATATAGCCTAGTATACCTACTATACCTGCTACTTCGTCTAATTTTTTTGCTTTGCCCTCTAACTCATCTTCAATAGCATTTGCTAATTGATCCCCCAAAGCATCAAACTCAGTATCAAATGCTTTTTCTTCAGGGCCATTATCCTTTAATTCCTCTTTTAAGAGAGGATTATTGTATACGTATTTTTTATAATCAAAATTATTCATTACCAAAAAGTATTCATTTTAGGACCAAGACCGAGAGCTGGAGCATATCTTGGGAGGTTACAGCTCCAATATGAAGCTTTCATTCTATCTTTTTTATTGGGGCAATCATGTCTTTTAGAGAAAGCATTTCTTGCTTTGGGGTTTCTAATTTTAGCTCTTAAACCACCAGAACCAAAACGTACTGTTTTAACTTTTTTGGTTTTAGGATCTCTAACATAAACTTTATAAGCTTTACCCCCAGAAGAAGAACGCATTGGTTTACCGATTGGGGGATCTTTTTTCTTTTTCTTTTTATTTTCTTCTAAATTCCACTCATTTAACATAGGTAAATCAAGTGGTACTTTTTTACCTTCGTAAACTCCAAATTTACCAATGTCAGTATTTTCAATAAGAAATTTACTATTTTCATCTAAGCTAATAGTACCCCACTCAAGGAGCATTCTTGCTTCAGCAAATAATTGTAAATATTTTTTAGATCCTATTCTAAATACATTCTCTTGCAATGAAATGCCATTATCGATGTGATAGCGGAGACCTTCGCTTATAGGCGCTTTACTCTCCAATAATGCGAGTTTAGGTTGTGGGTCACTGCAACCCCCACAACCACACGAACATGATTTTTTAGGTGCCCTATAGCCTTTTATTGCCTCCTGAATGTATTGTTTAAGCATGTTTATAAATATTATATTTCTACAGCAGATCGTTTATATGCTTCTGGGTATACCCCAAATCTAGCATCTTTTATTCCTTCATTATTTCTATCACTTCTAAAGGTTACATATAAATAGGGCTCATATTCACCAGAAGGTAAAGTTGGAGTTATTATTTTATGAGTAGCATCTAATAAATAAGTATTATCTTCTAAACGATCTAGTGTTAAGGGACCTTGAAGAAGTACTTGGCAATTGTTAAGTCCGGGTTCATTTCCAAAATTTAAACCATAAACAGATTTAAGTTTAATTTCTTCATCAGAAATTTTTCTTCTGAAAGATTGTCCTCTTTCT
>Ga0160423_10002510_pt1 | contig 15312 bp, 15 predicted proteins | sample CRUFie14St8metaG_FD_108191 | JGI IMG/M metagenome (GOLD analysis project Ga0160423, IMG submission 108191) | Marine microbial communities from the Costa Rica Dome - CRUD Field 142mm St8 metaG | ecosystem: Environmental > Aquatic > Marine > Oceanic > Photic zone | place: Costa Rica: the Eastern... | reverse complement strand
CATAATTGACTTCAAAAATAAATTGTTATTTTATCAAATTTTAGTAATGTTTACAAAACAATTAAATCATATATTTTAGTGTTAATTTCATGTATATTAAGGATATGAAATTTTTATTTGCGAGGAGGTTTATATGAAAATTTTTAATTTATTTATAACTGGTATTTTTTCCTTTTTTTTGTGCTTTCAATTATTTGCCGCAACTGAGTGTAAACCATCTAAGTGGGGTAAGGATGATACACTAGGTTCAGCTAACCTCGTGTCACCTGAAAATACATTAAAAGCTGCTAAATTGATCAAAAAGGGTAAATCTCAACCATTGGGAATTGTAATTGATTCTAACACTCCAGCATTCCCGCCAAGAAGCCTAAGTTTACAAGTTTTTTCACCTAATCAAAATGGTGGGAGAAAGTTAAATCAATTTGGTTATCCAGCTCAATATTCTGATGATGTTTTACAAACTTGGCTTGGAATTGGAAGTCAAATCGATGGACTTGGTCATCTAGGTGAAGCAGGTCTTTACTATAATTGTGCAGATGAAAAAGAAATTATAATGACCACTGGTTTAACAAAATATGGTGTTCACGACATTCCACCACTTGTTGGTAGAGGTGTAGTCTTGGATATGGCTAAACATATGGGTAAAAAAGTTCTTGATGCTGGTGAACATTTTGGTGAAAAAGAAATTAAGGCTGCTGCCAAAGCTCAAGGTGTTAAAATTGGTAAAGGAGATATAGTCCTTTTTCATACTGGTTGGACTGATGGAAAACTCAAAAGTGATCCACAAGCTTGGGTCTCTGGAGAACCAGGCCTGAATGTCAGTGGAACCAGATACCTTGTTTCACTAGATGTTATGGCTGTTGGAGCTGACACTTGGGGTGTTGAACCTGTTCCACCTGCCAAAGGTGATGGTGCTTTCTATGGGCACGTTATTTTATTGCAAGAAAATGGAATATATATTCTTGAAACGATGAACACTGGCCCATTAGTAAAAGACGGTGTTAAAGAGTTCATGTTTGTTTTAGGGCAAGCTAGAATTAGAGGTACAGTTCAAATGATCATTAATCCAGTAGCTCTTTACTAAAACTCAATTTCACTTATAAAAACCGACCTTTCTTTAATGGTCGGTTTTTTTTTCTCTTTACTTTATAATATATCCATGAAAAATATATTATTAGGTGTCACTGGTAGCATTTCGATCTACAAGTCAGTAGAACTAGTGAGAATGCTTGTAAAGGCGAATTACTCTGTTAAAGTTATTATGACAAAGTGTGCAACAGAATTTATAAAACCTCTTCTGTTCGAAACAATTAGTCAAAACATAGTTGAAACCTCAAATTGGACTTCAAATACCGAAACAACAATGAACCATATAGATTTATGTAAATGGGCTGATTTATTAGTGATTGCTCCTGCTAGTGCAAACATTATTGCTAAATTAGCTAATGGAATTTGTGACGACCTGTTATCTACAACATCAATTAGTATGGGCGAAAATATTTTGATTGCACCAAGCATGAATAAAGAAATGTGGCATTCTAAATCAAATCAAAGAAATTATTTGCAACTCAAAAAAGATAAATTACATTTCATTGGTCCAGATGAAGGTGAACAAGCTTGTGGTGATGTTGGTTTGGGCAGATTAGTGAAAATTGAATTACTTTATAATGAAATAGTTAATTTTTTTAAAAAAAAAACTTTTGAAAATATAAATATTTTAGTTACCGCTGGTGGAACTTTTGAAAAGATTGATAATGTTAGAGGTATTAGTAACATTAGCTCTGGGAAGATGGGTATAGCAATAGCAAATCAAGCAAAAAAAATGGGTGCTAATGTCAAGGTAATTTATACAAAAAAAAACGATGAGACACTTAATTGTGAATATATTTATTCTCCAAGTGCCGATGATATATTTAATGAATCAAAAAAACATATTAAATGGGCAGATATTTTTATTTGTGCAGCTGCAATAAGTGACTTTAAAGTAAAAAAAATTTCAAATAAAAAAATTAAGAAGACTGATTCGCTAACACTAAAACTAGTAAAAAACATTGATGTGCTTAAGGAAATTACAAAACTTAAAAACAAACCTTTTTGTGTTGGATTTGCAGCAGAAGATAAAGAAAATTTAGAAAAAAATGCTACTCGTAAGTTGGCTGATAAAAAATTAGATCTTATTGCAGCTAATGACATTGATGTTGCGTTAGGGACGGATGTAAACCAATTAAATTTGTTTGATAAAAATGGTTTTAAATCACTAACGCTATCAAATAAAACCAATCAAGCATTTTTACTCTTAAAACATATTAGTAAACTTTTTAAGGAAAAAAATGAGCAGTCCAATTGATCTCAAAATTGTTAATAAAGTAATTGAAAACAATCTTCCCGAATATTCCACCTCAGGATCTGCTGGTTTAGATCTAAGAGCCTGTATAGAGGATAATATTAAATTACAAGCAAATGATACTGTCTTGGTCCCTAGTGGAATAGCTATTCATATCAAAAACAAAAATATTTGTGGTTTTATCTTACCTAGATCTGGACTCGGACATAAACATGGTATTGTCTTAGGAAATTTAGTAGGGCTTATTGATTCTGATTATCAAGGCGAGATTTTTATATCACTATGGAATAGAACTAATGTTGAATATGAAATAAAGCCATTAGATAGGGTTGCACAACTAGTTTTTATGCCAGTGGAGATAGTAAAATTTAACTTAGTTGATAGCTTTAATGAAACTAGTCGCGGCGATGCTGGTTTTGGAAGCACCGGCACGAACTAAGTTAATTTACTCAGGAAAAACCATTGGTTCCTGAATTATATAAGGATCTTCAATCTCCCCTGATGCGATTCTTCTTCTTTCTTCTGCTCGCATAAATGTTATCACGGCAATAATTGCTTCGGCTGACATTGATGTTCCAAATGCTCCCATAGAACCACCTCTACTTTTTGGAACTCCAATTGAAATGGTTGTGAGAATATCTGTATTTGTATTGCCGCTATATTTAAATTTACCACAAGTCAAACATGGGCCTTTACCACCAATACCATCTCCACCATGACAAAAAGCACATCTCTGAGCAAACCAACCTCTACCTTCTTCCACTAGTTCGGCATTATCAATATCAAGCTCCATATCATTAGGATTCATTTTGTGACCTGCATTTAAATTAACAGTAAAAAACAAAATCAAAATGCTAAAAAAAGAAAATAATTTTTTTATTGATAACATATTTAACACTCCTCCTAAAACTTTTACGAATCAAATGGTTTAAAGAAAGGCACATTATATTTTTCAACGATTTCTTTTATGGTTCCATCTTTGAGTAATGCTTTAACATTATCATCAAGAAAGTTTGAAAAATTTCTGTCACTTCTTCTTACCATATATTGTAAATTCCATCTCTGGCCTTTTTCGGGAACATAACCTTCAGCCATTTCAAATTTCAAATCAGGAAATTCTCGTAGTGCCACAGATACTGCGGTAGCCCAAACGAGTGCAGCATTAATTTCCCCTTCAGCCATACCTTTCATAATTCTTCGATTATCAAGATATAATTCTCTAGGTATTTTTCTTGTAAAGAGCAAATCATCTATTGGTGTTGACATTGGAACACCAACCTTAACTCCAGCTTTCTTAAGTTCTTCTAAACTTTTGTATTTTTTTGCATCGCCCTGCGTAACAAGTACATATCCCATCCCTAAGTAGGGTTGTTTCGCAAATGTAAGTTTTCCCATAAGTTGATCATCGTCTCCGGATTCAGATACTCCCATGAAAACATCACATCTACCTTTCAGTATAGACCTACGAAGGCCTCTTGAAAGACCTCCTCTTGATGCAGTATCAGCCCAATACATTTCTAATCGCATACCGTTTCTGGTTGCAATCTTTTCCATAATTTCAACGTCAAATCCAGGAGGCCTACCATTTTGTAAAGCATAAGGATAGCCATAAGGATCAGCACATGCAATGATTTTACCCCTTGCCTTAGATCTCTCTAATATATCCGCAATTTGATTAGGATCCACATCAGAAGGACCGTGATTGTCAGCATGAGTTAATGAACTTATCGAAAAAGTTACAATAAATGAAATTAATTTAAGTAGTTTAAACAAGTGATTCTCTCCAAAAAAAGGAGAGGTTATAAAACCTCTCCTGATTTAATATTACTATTATTACAACAAAGTAAGATTAGTCAACGGCAAATACCATTAAACCACCACCTTTATTGTGTTGTTGACCAAATTTAGCATAGTAAAGTGGCCAAATACCTCCACCACCTCTACCATATACAATGGCAACATACTGCTTTCCAGCTTTAGTAAATGTAGTAGGATTACCGTGGATACTAGATCCTGTGTTAAATCCATATAGATGTTCACCTGTTTCATCATTAACAGCATTGAAGTAACCATCTGGATCTCCGTAGAATACTAATCCACCACCTGTTGCTAACATTCCACTAGTAGCAGGCCAGCTTTGTGATTTAGACCACACTAACTTACCAGTAGCAGCATCATAACCTTTGATGTGACCAGCACCAGCATTGAAAGTAATAACTTTCGCACCTAGGTACCACTCACCTCTTTTCCACTCCATTTTCTTAGCTTGTAAATCCATAGCGAAGTCATAGATTGGAACATAAACCATTTTAGTTCTGTGGCTGTATGCCTTTGGATGCCACTCTTTACCACCGTCAAGTGAAGGAGCAACGTCTTCTGTAACCTTTTCATAAACTATGTCCTTCTCAGGATAGTTGAATGTAGGTCTACAGTTATTTTTAGCAGGTGTAATAGGCTCTTTAATCCAGTTAACTCTAGATAAAGTATTTACCCATAAGCACTTGTGCTCTTGACCGTGTTTAGTCTTCATAGTATTAACTCTGTCAATACCATAGATGTGACCATTTCTATCTCCATGAAGCCACATTTTTTTACCACCAAGGTCAACAAGAATGTTCTCGTTTACACCATCGTAGTCATATGGATCGTTAGGAGTATACTGGAAATAACTCTTAATTTTTCCAGAAGTACCATCTAGAACTAAAGTAGAGTTAGAGAATAAGTTATCTCCAAGTCTAACGTGTCTATCAAAGTCAGGACCTGGGTTACCAATTGGCCAGTATAAAGTATCTGTTTCTTTATCCCATGAACCAGTAATCCAAGCAGATCCACCACCATATTTCCAAGACTCACCAGCCCATGTGTCATTTCCTGGCTCACCTGGAGCAGGAATGCTGTATGTTTTCCAAGCAGGTGCGCCTGTGTCTGCATTAACTGCAGCAACCCAACCTCGAACACCATACTCAGCACCAGCAGTACCGAAAACAATAGTATTGTTAACAGCTAATGGCATAATGGTAAATGTCTCAGCATAAGTATAGTCACCTACTTTTTTATCCCAAACAACCTTACCAGACATGTTATCTAGAGCAACAATATGAGCATCTAATGTAGCTAAATAGACTTTGTTTTTGTAAACCGCAACACCTCTATTAACTACGTCACAGCAGAGCTTAGGAAATACATCACCAGGAAGCTCTCTTTCATACTTCCACATTTGATGACCTGTAGCAGCGTCAACTGCCATTACCCTATTGAATGATGTTGTCACATAGATTGTTCCATTAACGGCAACTGCTTGACTATCTTGACCTTCTAATACACCAAAGGAAAGATTCCACACAGGTTTCATAGATTTAATGTTATCTCTATTAATCTGAGATAGAGCACTATATCTAGTCATCTCGTAATCTTTACCATAGTGTAACCAGTTTTGATGATCAACTGCACCGTTGTTCAGCATATCTTGAGTTACAAAGTTTGGATAAAGGGTAGACTCTAATCTGTCAACACCGATAGCCATAACATTAGCTGAAAAACCAATAGCTAATAATGTAACCGCGAAATGCTTGAATTTAGTTAAATATTTCATATTTTAACCTCCCTAATTGCCTCAAGTTTCGAAGCTAGTTATTATGTTAATAACTTCAATTTACGAAGCTAGTTATTGTTAATAAAATTAATTTTATTATCCTGGTATAAAAATTCCAGGAAATATTAGTAAATCAGGGTCGTTGTATAATGTCAATAATGTATATCTTTTTGAAATATATCTTTTATTTTGTATAGTTTTTTTGTATGGGCAAATTTAAACAAATTTCAACACTGCTTATTTTTTTCTTCAGTTTAATGCTTTCCTGCAATTTATTTGCATTTAGAACATTAGATATACAAATAAATAAAATAGAACTTCAAGTTGAAGTTGCCGCGAGTCATGAGGAAAGGCTACTTGGATTAATGCATAGAAAAATTCTTCCAAAAAATAAAGGAATGCTTTTTATTTACCCATCAGAGAGAATCATTAAATTATGGATGAAAAATACTTTAATACCATTATCCGTTGCATTTTTAAATAAAGACAAAAAAATAATCAACATCGAAAAGATGGAACCAAATCAAACTACAATAATATACAAGTCGAAAGATTTAGCTCTTTATGCAGTTGAAGTAAATCAAGGATGGTTTGAAAAAAATAAAGTATCTGTGGGAGATAACTTTAAATTTTAAAAGTAAAATTAATTATTAAGAGGCCCAAATATTAAATTTGGGCTCTTAAATTAAATTGACTAAAAGAAGTAGAGATTTGAATGAGCTGATGCGCCCATGAAAAATATCATTGGTATTGATAATAAAGTATTTGTTCTACTAGCTAAGAATGCTTTTCTCTTTGCAACATTCTTTTCCTCGTCAGTTGAATCTTTGATACCTAAAACTTTTTTCTGATTGGGCCAAATAATACCCCAAACATTTAAAAGCATAATTGTTCCAAGCCATGCACCAATACCTATAAGTTCATACCCCATTTGAAAGGTAAATGCATCAATAAAGTTTCCACCTAAAATTGCCGCACCAGATAACCAAGTTACTAAAGCAGCCCACCTAAAATAAAATAAGGCTCGAGGTGCAACGTGTTTTGAAATTCCGGCAGCAGAACCATCAGCGGTTGCATCTTTTAATGCCGCAACTTGAACAAAATTAAAATAATATAGCAATCCTATCCACATAACACCAACGAGGACATGAATCCATCTGTAAATTCCTGGTAAATATTCCATTTTAAATCTCCTTTAATAAATAATTGAAACTAGTAGCTAAAAACTAAGTTTTTTACAATTAAAAACAAAATTAAAGTAAGAATTACCCCTGAAATAACAGTTCCTAATAATGAATCTAAAGGGTTTTTCATTGACTTCCTCCCAAATTAATGAATTTTTAATAATATCACTATTTTGAAATTTATTCTGAAATGAAGATTTTTTCATTTATGACTTTAGCAATATACTCATTACCTTCATGATTAATATGACAAAAATCAAACCATATTTCATTTTCAAATAATTCATCATCGTGCAAAATATCTGAAAAATCATAAAATTTTATATCTTTCAATTCTGAATTAGAAATTTGTCTAAGTTTAGGATAAGTAATAGAAAAAGCTTTCTCTGAGCCAGATGCAGTTAAATAAGGATTAGCAAGAATCTCAGATTGAAATTTAGTTAAAAATTTCTTTCCAAATAAAATGGGCTGAAGTATATTGATAAATTGACCACCTTTTTCCATAACAAGGTCATTGGATAAGTTTATATATTTTTTAAAGGATCTCACTGCCAGTTCGGAATTGATTTTTAGCTCATCTTCCGACTTAACTGATAATGGTTGTTGTTTTAGCGCGACTAAATTCAATAGTTGAGGAGAAAACAAAACATTTCCAAAGTTATCATTAAATTTATAAATCATTTCTTCCAAAAAATTAATTTTTTTTACAGGCGTAAAGGCAGGTACGCCATTCACCCAGCCGTGACTTTCACCAAAAAAAACATTGTAATAAACATCATTTACACCATGATAAAAAATTATCAAATCATTTTTATTGACATTAGTTTTTTTTAAAATTTCGTATTGTTGCCTCGAGTTCATTCCTGGAAGACCATAATTTTTAACCATAATACCTTTTTGTATTAACTCTCTTTGAAGAAAACTTGCAATAGTAAATTTGTCAGGTACCTCTTGGCTAAAAAGAGTTGATCCGCCAAATAATAAAACTCTTTTCTTATGAGACAAAGGTGTATCAGTGGTAAAACGAAACCCATTTAAAACATTAAAAAAATTACCCTTATAGTCCTCAAGTTCGATAACATCTTTTAAATTACCTCTGACAAAATACCTGGATTCATTAATAAAATTCTCAGAAAAGTAATCCGCTGAGTAGTATGGGGGAGGCTTTCTTTTTCTAAATTCCCATTTAGTCAAATAAGTTTTTGAAAAATTTTTTACATAAATATAACTACCAACCTCAATAATTAAAAGACCCGAGATAATTGAAATGAAAATTATTATGAGAGATATTTTTTTTGGAGTTATCATGAACTTTAGTAATAAATTTATAATTAAGTATACATATATTTGGGAGGTGGTTATGAATGATGAGGTAAAAATAAATCTTTCTGAGAAAGATATGCCAAAATTTTGGTACAACATTTGTGCAGATTTGCCAACACCTTTGCCACCACCATTACATCCTGGCACTCATAATCCAATAGGGCCTGATGATTTAGCTCCACTATTTCCGATGGACTTAATCATGCAAGAAGTTTCACAAGAAAGGGATATTGAAATTCCTGAACCTGTCAGAGAAATTTACAAACAATGGAGGCCATCACCTCTATTCAGAGCCAGGAGATTAGAAAAGTTTTTAGATACACCAGCTAAAATTTATTACAAATATGAAGGTGTAAGTCCAGCAGGTAGTCATAAACCAAACACTGCAATCCCACAGGCTTTTTACAATAAGCAAGCGGGAGTTAAAAGAATTGTAACTGAAACAGGTGCTGGTCAATGGGGTTCATCCTTATCGTTTGCTGGCTCTGTTTTTGGATTAGATATATCTGTTTTCATGGTTAAGGTTTCTTTTGATCAAAAACCTTACAGAAAAGCTTTAATGGAAAGTTATGGCGCCACATGTGTTGCTAGCCCATCAAATTTAACCGAGGTTGGAAAAATGCTTTTAGAGGATAATCCTGAAAATTCAGGATCCTTAGGTATTGCGATTTCAGAAGCAGTTGAAATTGCTGCAAAAAACTCTGACACTAAATATGCACTCGGTTCAGTTTTAAACCATGTATTACTTCATCAAACCATCGTTGGAATTGAGAGTTTAAAGCAAATGGAAATTGCAGGTGATGACCCAGATATCTTAGTTGGTTGTACAGGTGGTGGTTCAAATTTTGCTGGACTTGTCTTTCCATTCCTTGGAAAACAACTTCAAGGCGGAAAAGAAAGAAAAATTGTTGCTATAGAACCAGCATCATGTCCTAGCCTCACAAAAGGTAAATATGCTTACGATTTTGGAGATACTGGTAAACTAACTCCACTTGTTAGAATGCATACACTGGGGTCAAGCTTTATGCCCCCGGCAGTTCATGCTGGAGGTCTCAGATATCATGGTATGGCTCCTTTGATTTCTCACATCAAAGAGTTAGGTTTAATTGATGCTAAAGCTTACAACCAAATTGAAGTTTTCCAAGCAGGTATAGAATTTGCCAAATGCGAAGGAATTCTCCCTGCGCCTGAAGCTAATCATGCTGTAAAAGGAGCCATTGATGAGGCATTGCTATGTAAAAAAGAGGGCGTAGAAAAAACAATTTTATTTAACTTATGTGGTCATGGACATTTTGATATGCAGGCCTATATCAACTTTTTCTCTGGAAATTTAAAAGAAATGAGTTACTCGGAAGAGGAACTTGCTATGGCCCTGTCAGGATTACCAAGTATAAATCAGTAATTAGTGATTTCCGTTCAGAACGTTAATCCAGTGATTATGAAGGTTACTGGATGGATCAACAAATGTGTCTAAAATACTAAAATGGTTATCCTCTGGTGAAGGTATGTCATTAATAATTGAACCTTGCCACTTTTCAGCAATGATAGAGTGTTGTTCTTTAAAACCCTCTGTTTCCTGACCTCCAACTGAAATTGTTAATCCTGCAGTTTTAGGAGGAGTTATTAAAGCTGGGCTTACCAGTGATGCCAGATTTTTATCAAGTTTAAGATCAGCATTAACAGATTGAACGTTAATTAAGGGCCTGAGATCATAAATTCCACTAAGTCCTAATGCTGATTTAAAAATTCTTTTTGGTAATTTTTTATTAAGTTGTTTCCAAATGCAAACCAAAGACATAGCTGCGAGGTGAGCGCCAGCAGAATGACCAACAACGTACAAATTCTTTTTGGATACACCAACTTCTCTAGCATCTCTGTAAAGACATTCACCCGCCTTAACAATTTGTTTACAGATATCAGGCAAAGAAACGTCTGGACAAAGAGCGTAGTCTAAAACTGCAACTGCAAATCCTTTTTCTACAAAGGGTTTTGCAACAAAGCCATGTACTTTTTTTGTGAGATCTTTTGATCTCCAATAACCACCGTGTATGAAGAGCATTAGGGCCTTAATTGAACCAACAGATTTTTTAGGTTTGAAAATATCCATAGTCTCAACAATTGAGTCGCCGTAAGGAACATCCATTTCAATTTCAATAGATTTGCCTAAATTTTTCTTAAACTTAAGCGTACTATCATACCAACGATCAATGTAGTTTTGAAAGTCAGGAACAGCAATCCTAGGATTGTAGAAACGTTCCCAGTAGTCATCAGCATTAATCATCGTTAATTCCATATTTTTATGATTTTTTGTTGAGTCATCAAAATAAAGTTTCATTATAAATTACAAAATATAAAGAAATAAATAAGAGTTAAGATTGTATCAAGACTATTGAATTTATCAAAGTCTGTTTTTATGAAAATACTTACTAAATCGATATAAATTATTGATTTAAAATAAAAAAAAATTTATTAGTTAAATTATAGACAAAGGTGATTTTTTTCTTGGATGAGGAAATATTTCTGAAAGTATCTCTAAAATATCGTCATTTAAATTTTTCTCTAAATCAGTCAACATTTTTTTTAAATTTCTTAAATTTGAAGTTTTTGGAATAGGGAGAACAAGGTCTTTATTTAATAAAAATTTAATAACAAGGGCTGCTGGATCAAAGTCATGTTTTTCACATAGTTTCAAAAAATTTTTATTTTTAAAAATATCACCTTGATCAAAAGGGGAATATGCCATCGTTACACAATTTTTAACTTGACAATATGGTAACAAATCAAATTCTATGCCTCTGTTATTTAATGAATAATATACTTGGTTAGTGACAACTGATCCATTGTCGATAAAATTTTCTATTTTTTTCAGTTCATCATAACTATAATTACTGACACCAAAGTATCTAATTTTTCCAGATTTTTTAAAAACATTAATACTCTCAATGATTTCATCAAACGGTGTATTACTTGGCCAATGAAGCAAGTACAAATCTAACCAATCAGTTCCAAGCCTAGATAGCGAGTTTTCAAGTGCATTTTTTAATTTTTTTTTAGCTGCATTCATGGGATAGAATTTTGAGACCAAAAAAATCTTATTTCTTTTTTGTTTTACTACCTCTTTTAACAATAATTCGGTTTTGCCCTCACCATACATTTCAGCAGTATCAATAAGTTGAATACCTGAATCAATTGCTTGAAAAATTGTATTAAGTTCATTTTTTTTATTGGAAGTGATTTCTCCCATCTGCCAAGTACCAAGTCCAACAGGGTATAAAAGCTCTGAATCATTAAATTGTATTTTGTTCATAAAAATATCTTTGCAATTTTATATCCAACTAATGCTGTTATTAAGGTGAGGACTGAGCCCCAAAGTATATCTATAATCACTACTTTTAATGGCCAATTTTTTAATGTTGCATAGTTTGTTAAATCATATGTGGCATAACAAATAAATCCAAATAAAGCTCCTAGTAATAAAGCCTGGTTTAAAGAATTATTTTCCAAGGAGGGTTTAATGCAAAAAATAAAAACCGAAAAGACATATAATGAATAAAAAATAAATGCGGGAACCCATTTAGGGTTTTCTAATAAATATGAACCTAGATTTGCTTTATAAAGGTTTTTTGCAAAAAAACCAATCCATAAAAGATCTATGATTAGAAAAGTTATAAAAGTTAAGAGATAAATAGATAAATACTTAATCATGTCAGTTAAAACCCTAAAATCAAAAAATAATACCATCCCTGAATTTAATAGTCACCTTAAAAAATATCAAATTAAAAGTAAAACTATTGATGATATTAATGGATTAGGAATGCACTATCTTGAATGTGGAGAAAAAAACAAACCTGTCATTTTATTACTCCATGGATTTCCAGAACTTTCATTCAGCTGGAGAAAAATAATGAAACCTCTATCAAACTTAGGATACTTTGTTTTAGCCCCAGACTTAAGAGGTTACGGATTTACAACTGGATCTGATAATACTTTCATGGATGATCCGAAAGAATTTTCAATGCCAAATTTAGTAACTGATGTTATTTCTTTTTTAAATAAACTTAAAATAAAAAATGTGTCTTGTTTGATCGGACATGATTTTGGCTCTTTTTTAGCTGGTTGGTGCACGGTTATTCGTACAGATCTTTTTAATTCTGTTATTCACATGAGTGCTCCATTTACTGGTCCATGTGAAATTAATGACAATATAAAATCTTTAACAGCAAAAAAAACAAACATAATAAATTCGTTAAAAAAATTAAAGCCTCCTCGTAAACATTATCAGTTTTACTACAGTACAAAATATGCCAATGAAGACATGATGAATTGTAAACAAGAACTTAGGAATTTTTTGAGATCATATTATTATATGAAAAGTGGAGATTGGCCTAATAATAAGCCTAAACGTTTGAAATCTATGTCTGGCAATCAACTTCGAGTTATGCCAACGTATTATATTATGAATTATAAGAAAACAATTGCCCAGGACGTTGATATTAAATTTCACGATACCAACTATATTGGTAATTGTAATTGGTTAACAGAAAGCGAGCTCGATGTATATTATCAAATTTATAAACAAACTGGATTTCAAGGTGGGCTAAATTGGTATCGTTGCATGACAAGTCCATTCTTTATTCATCAACTAAAAATATTTTCGGGAAAAAAAATAGAAATTCCTGCCACTTTTATTAGTGGAAATAAAGACTGGGGTATTTACCAAAACCACAACGCAATTAAATCAATGAAAAAACACTACGTTAATTTTTTTGATTCAAAATTTATTAAAGATGCGGGTCATTGGGTACAACAAGAAAATCCTCTTGAAACATTAAAAAAAGTTCAGGTATTTTTAGATATTACCTCTTAAACCTTTTAACAAAAATTTCTCAGTTAACTATTTTCTAGATTACTTTAAAATAAAATACAAAACTAATTTACATTATGAAAAAATTTAACATAGCAGTAATACCAGGAGATGGTATTGGCAAAGAAGTGATGCCAGAAGCGATAAAAATTCTTGAATTAATAAAAACTAAATTTAATTTGTCTTTTGAACACAAAGAGTTCGATTGGGGATGCCATCATTATGACAAAAAAGACTATTGGATGCCTCCTAATTGGAAGGAACAATTAGCCGATTATGATGTAATTTTTTTTGGTGCCACAGGTTGGCCTGAAATTGTTCCTGATCATCAATCTTTATGGGATTCTCTAATTAAATTTAGAAGAGAATTTGATCAATATATTAATATGAGACCTGTAAAATTTATCCCAGGTATAAATTGTCCTCTAAAAAACATACAAGACGGTGATATTGACTACATTGTTGTTAGGGAAAATACTGAAGGTGAGTATTCATCAATTGGTGGAAGAATTTTTGAAAATTCGGATAGGGAAATAGTTATTCAGGAATCAATTTTTTCAAAAAAAGGTGTTGATAGAGTTATTGATTTTGCTTTCAATATAGCAAAAACAAGAAAAAGAAAAAAAATAACCTCCGCTACTAAGTCTAACGGAATATCTATAACCATGCCTTATTGGGATGAGAGATTCAAAGAAATTTCTAAAACATATCCAGATATTTCTACAGATCAATTTCACATCGATGGACTAACTATTAAACTAGTTTTAGAGCCAAAACTTTTTGATGTTATTGTTGCTTCAAATTTATTTGGGGACATAATATCAGATTTAGGTCCAGCTACTGCTGGCACAATAGGAATTGCTCCCTCTGCGAATCTAAACCCTGAAAAAAAGTTCCCTTCACTTTTTGAACCTGTTCATGGTTCTGCCCCAGATATTTATGGAAAAAATATTGCTAATCCAATTGGTCAAATTTGGTCAGCTGCAATGATGTTTGATTTTTTGGGTCATCGAAAAATATATGATTTAATTTTAAAAAGTATAACTACTTCAATTTTGGAAGGACCTAAAACTCCAGACATGGGTGGAAAAGCAAAAACAAAAGATGTTGGGGATTCTATTTTTGAAATTATTAAAAATAGCTAAACTTATTTAGGTGGCATCAATTTCACTTTTTTATTAATTTTCTTCCAAGTCAATTCATCCATGTTTGTTGACATTGCACCATCAGATTTTGCAACGATAATTTTTTTTGCAATAGGTTCAAAATCTGCTCTAAAATGCACTGAACTTTTATTAACTAAGATCCTCATTTTTTCTGGATTAACTCCCACAAATTTATAAAGTTCCCTGTCTGCCATTTGTGGTTTGCTTGAAGAAACCACAACAAAAATTCTTGGCTCAATTTCCAACAATGCAGATTTTCCTAGTTCCATTTGAAAGCCTTTATAAAATGCTCCTTCGCATTTTAAATTTCCATTAGAAAGATTTACCACTTTTACTTTACCCTCAAAAGGTGTATCACCTGGAAACAGCTTACCTCCAATTTCTGCATCAAAGTAATTTCCAATGCCAACCTCATGAGACTTTTTAGCAGTTTTATTGTCATAAATTAAACCAATTGCTGAATTAGATGCTTTTTGTTTTACCAACTCTTTTAACAATCCAGTTGTATCACTGGTTCCACCAGCACCTGGATTGTCTTGAGTGTCGGCTATTACAATTGGACCTGTATTATTCTTAGAATTTTCAATCGCAAATTTAATTGCGTCACTTTCGCTATAAAATTTTGGATAAAACTCATTTGCATTTTCATAAATATTTTTGACTAATTGATTTACAGCCAATGATAAGTCATCATTATTTTTTAATGAATATACAAAAACCTTTGGGCCACAAAAATAAACATCCGCAGCAGGAAAACCCATCGTAAAAGAAAAAAAAGAATCATCAAACTCAATATTTTTTAAGTTTTCATAAATTTTTTTTGCTGGCTGCATTAATGT
>Ga0160423_10002508_pt1 | contig 15322 bp, 20 predicted proteins | sample CRUFie14St8metaG_FD_108191 | JGI IMG/M metagenome (GOLD analysis project Ga0160423, IMG submission 108191) | Marine microbial communities from the Costa Rica Dome - CRUD Field 142mm St8 metaG | ecosystem: Environmental > Aquatic > Marine > Oceanic > Photic zone | place: Costa Rica: the Eastern... | reverse complement strand
TACCACTTTACTCCTACATTAAAACTAAACACATTAGTATCTATAGGATCTTCTGTGTAAGTATTTGCAACACTTAAAACTAAACCGCTATCTAAATTATAATTTAAAGCAGTTTCATTTCTTATATAAACATCACTATCACTACCTTCTTCATAAAGAAACTTATTTGTAAAAGTAATTTTTTCAGCAACTTTGTAAAAAAACCATAAACTGTTTCTGACAATTGCTTCATTTATAGAGTCTGTTTGTAATGTTGCAACTGAAAATTCGTTACTTGCTTTCATTCTGTCTGTTCTCAAAAGTTTATAGCCATATCCAACACCTAATACTTTTCTGTCACCGTCTGCTCTAAATTTATCATTATCATAACCTAGCACACCAAATACATATTGCTTTGGAGAAAATGTATAATTTGTTTTTGTATTAAACACAAACTCATTTAAAATTTCTTCACTATCCTCTTTTTTATAGACATAGTCTGTTTCCAATGTTTGTTGCCACTTATCCTGCTCCCATTGGTAATCAAAACTACCATTTACAGTTACAGAATGGCTATTAATTAAAGTGCCTCCAAGTTTTGCACTTCCAGATGCATTTAATGGATTAGACAATATCATAAAAAATAAAAATAGCAGACTACATATTGCTATCTTATAATATTTTTCTACCTTTTCGTCAGACATTTAACTCCTTGCAGGAAGTAGATATGTATATTTTCCAATACCACTATCTACAATTATTTGTAATAAACCTTGATCATTAATACTCATTACACAATTACCAGACTCACTTAATCTTAAAATTTTAAGAACTATATCTAAAGGCCATCTCCAATCTTTAGTAATACTACCTTCAATATCATTGCTAATTAAAATTTTAGTTCTGTCGCTTACACCATCTCCAATATGGAAAAATAATTGTGTACCATCAGTTTTAGGACTAAAGTTTGCCTCAAAACCACCTAAGACACTATTAAAGTAACCTAAGTCTTTTAAGTTCTTTTGTGTAGGCACAATGTTTACATCAAACTCTGCGCCTTTAAATTTAATTGCTTTTAGTTGCTGATTAATTACATCTGCTAACATAAATCTGTAATGTGCGTCATTACCATCTTGTGCAGTAAATTTAATTTCTACAGGAACATTATCTCCGTTCCTTTCTTGCATCACAACTTCTTGTTTTGCATTTTCATCGTCAAAGCCAGGATATTGCAAGTAACCTTGCAGTACTCCCATTCTGCTTAAACCAATTGTTGAGTCCACAAAGTCAGCAACTGCATTATGTGTCTCTCCTTTAAAAATTACAGTTTTATCTGCATCAACAGTTTCTATTTCTGTTTTGTCTAATGTGCCTGTAATTTTAACCATTTCAAAAATGCCTAAACTATGTGTGTGTTTTAGAACATCTTTAAATACATCTTTAATAGCCATATTTTATCTCCAAGAATATAACAATATTATACATTATTATTTAGATAAGTCAACATATTTTTTCCAGTTTTTTTCGATCAAAATTCAAAAAATGCTTGTAATGTTTCACTTTCTGTTGTTTTACTTAATTCAAATCCTAAAGGACCTAAAACGTTTTCTACTTTTTTGTCTACAACACTTTCTTCCATTGCTTCTTCATCAAAAGGCAACTCTTTAAACCATTGAGGCAAATTTAATTCATCTGTAGGATATGCGACGCTCGTATATCCCATAGGATTGTTCTTTAATTTACATACAACTACTTTCATACCATCAGTTATAGGCAGGCTGTAGTTGTCACTGTTTGCTTGTCTTAAGTTATTCCAGTTTATACTTGCTCTTACATGTCCTGGAATCATATTACTTTGTCCTTCATTTTTAACAGCATCTAGTTTGTGTAGTCTGTAATTTTCAGGCACTTTAGCCTTAGCCATTAGTTTGGCTGTGTACATAGTAACATTGTTTGCACGTTTAGGCATACCTTTTTTCCAGGGGTCTAAACCTTTAAAATATTCCTTAAAGTCTCTTATTTTTTCTATTGCATGTTCTTCTCCCATACCTTTTAAGGAATCAATTAATACTTCCTCTAAAAAGTCTTGAATAAATTCAGGAGTATCACTACGTTTAATCTCTAAACCCATTGCTTTAAGTTTACCGCCTTCAGGTTGATAGCCTTCTATGTCTAAACATAGTATTGCATATCTTTTCTTTGTTAAAAATAGTCCTGATCTGCCTACAACTTCTCGGCCTGCTTTCATTACCTGTCCTGTTTCTAAGGGAACATTAAAAGTGTCTTTAAGATATTGTGGGAATGTATCACTTACTTGATCTGAAATATGATCATACAACTTTATAGCAGTATCCATTTCTAGTTTTTCTCCCTCAGGCAAGGCTGGATTTGCAGTAAAATAAACAGAGTCTGTGTCTCCATAAATTATGCAGTCTCCTTCATGATCATATTCTCCCATTAACATTAGATTTGTTTGAGCCCCCATATGTCTTGTAATGCTTCTGCCTGTAAGTGTTGTACTTTGTCCTATACGTTTATCATAAAATCTACAACCAGGATTTAGTATTGCACCATATAAACTGTTTAACTGAATCTTTTTAACTAACTGCCTTTTATCCCAAAATGCTATTTCTTCAGGAGAGGTTGCTTCTTTTTTCTTTTTTTGCATCTGCTGTCTTTCAGCATACCAACGTTCAAGTAGTCCAGGCACAATGCCTTGGAAGTCTGTTTTAAAAATAGTACCATTAGCACTTATATTCCACGGTTGTCCACTATTAAAAACTAAATTGTAAACGTCAGCACCTGTAACTTTATGTGTAGATCCATCTTCCATGTCTAAGTCCATCATATGATCTACATCTTTATTTCTAACAAACTCAAATTCATCTGTACCAAACTTACCATGCCAGGCATCACTAAAGGATTTCTTCTCTAATTTCATTGCATTAGTAATTGTTTCTTCTGTGTAATCTAAACGTAATTGTCCTATTATTGTTTCAGGAGCCATGTTCAATGCTCTAAACACACTAGGATACAGACTGTTTAAGTCCATACTGCCTACCCATTCATGGAAGCCTTTTTTAGGAGTTGCCACAAAGGCACCTGCCGCCTGGTCTCTTTCAGATGCTTTAGGCCTATCAGGCACAACAAATTCCCTTCTGTGTGCTTCATTTATAATTGCTTGTTCTGTTGTTGCAACGGCACCCATTGTTGCAGGTAGCAGTATTGTATTTTCATGTGCAATAATATTTGCAAGATCTATAAACTGTAATTTTTTATCCATCTTTGCAAGTAGCATAACGTCTTGTATATTGTATTCTAAAAATTTTACAAAATCATAATTGTAAAGTCTATCTAGACTACCTTCATAAGGGACTTTTTTCTCCCCTATTTCCATTTCTCCTATATAGTCTAGCCTATAACTATGTCGTTCCTCATAATTGTATTTCCTATATAAGTTTAGGTAGTCTAGATGTACTCGACCTACTAGGTCATAACTGACAACTTCTTTGCCATATTGTTCAAACTTTCTTTCTTTAGGAAGTTTTTTCATAAGACATAGTCGTCTAGTTTCTGCTTTACCCATTACCCTTGTAATTCTGTTTACTATGTAAGGTATATCATAACCTTCACTATTCCAACCACTAATAATATCTGCGTCATCTATTAATGTAAGGAAAGCATCTAGCATTTCTTTTTCTGTTTTATATAAGATAACCTCAGGCATATCCTTTGTCATTTCTTTTGCTTGTTCAAAGGATATTCTTCTTGGAGGTACTGCTAAACATATCATGGTTTCCATCCAGTCCAGATAGATACCAATAGCAGTAATAATAGAATAAGGATCTTGAGGACTACTGTAACCACGTTTAGGATCAAAGTCTGATTCTATATCTATAAATGCTGTTTGTAATTTAGGTGCTTGATCGTTTGTATAATTTTCTGCTAGTGTTTTATTAAGTGGCCTAATATCACTTTCATATAAACCATTATGCTTGTTTATGCCAACGTTCTTTTTAAAGTCCTTAATATTAGTACAACGTACCTCAGTAACAGGATCTCCATAAATACTTTTGCTTTTGCCATTTGGGTCTTTGTAGTAAAAATTATGTACAGGCTTTAACTCTTTTACAACTCTTTCTCCGTCCACACGTTCCACGACTGTAACAACGTCTTTAGATTGTTCATAAAATGCGTCTACATAACTCATAGATAGGCTACCTGTAAAATGTTATTATATAACTTATTTGGAAATTGTCAACGATTATAACGTCTTACCAACAACTTCCAAAATAGTTTCTAACTCATCGAAATTATCCCTCTCATCGGTAAATTTCGCCTTGTGAGCAACCTTTATGGCCTTCATAAGAATGCCAGGTTTTAACTCCATTTCTTCTGCTATTGCTTTGACTGTTTCTCTTAATCCTGTGTTAAGAGCGTCAACTTCGTGTAATACTTGATCGCCTTCTTGCACTAATTTTTTTAGTCTGGCGATTTCTTCTTGATTAAATACTTTATTGAACGACATATTTATTCCTTTATATACTTTTATTTAATTGATTAAAATTAAGTATAACAGAAATTCTGGCTATGTCAAGATATTTACTTGTATTCCTAATGGATTTGTATTTGCTACATTAGGAGTGTAATTTTTAACTTCTATGTTAAACACACTTTTATAACCTGGAGGCTGTATAAAAGACAGTTCATTAAGTATATTTCTGTCTTTTATTCTGTTTCCTTGCTTATCAAAAACTATAAATTCGTCTTCTAGATAATGTACTTCTAAAATCATACCTCAACAGAGGCTTCGAAAGTAAATTGGATATCATCAAATTCTTCAAAAAGCATTTCAGATATCTTATCACCTTCGTCAGCATCTATCTCCTCTAGTAAAATAATTTCATATATCCACATAAGACCTTCTGAGTCCTCACTGGTATATGCTATTACTTCTATGCCTACTTTTGACTTTTCCTCATCATAGGCAACTAATACTTTTGTAGGTACAACACTTTGAACAATGTCGTGATAAGTTATGACGTCCTGATCATCTAACTCATCTCTACATAATATTCTTACAAAGTGTTTTATAAACATGATTAATCTTTACTTTTATCTTTATCTGTTCCTGCATACAAACCGAACCAGGCCGCACCAGCACCAACAATAATACTTATCAAACCAGATTGTTCTAATGTTGGTTCTTCGAGTCCCATAAACCACATAGTGGAATAATAAAGTAGGAATACATAAACACTTAAAAATAAACGTGGAAAAATTCTCCATGCGTCTACGGCTCTTGCCATGTGTATCCAACCCTGGTAAGGATTTTTACTACTATCTACTGTCTTTGTATCAACCTCAAGGTCTATTTGTACAGTTCGTTTTTCAATGTCTGCCATTGTTACTCTCCTTTTAAAACTGTGTGTACTACTATTTATCTATAAATATTGATATGTCAGCAAAGCACATTCAGATAATTGTAGAAAACATATCAGACGGTAGTTTCCTTACTATAAATGATATGGTAGATAATAAAGTATCTGAATATTCTCGTGTGGAAGTAGATCAAAATTGGCAAAAAGGTAATCATTTATCTTGGAATAAAAAATTTATAAATGGAAAACATTTTAGAGTAATTACCTTAGACGAATACGATAGTAGTATTCCTGCATTTTACCTAGTAAATTTAAATCATTGTGTAGACAGATTTAACCCTACATGGGTAAGATTTTTAAGAGAAGATACTGTAAAGTTTTTAAAAACTACAAATATGTCTATTATACTCTCACAACCAATAGAACATACATATGATTTTATATCTCAATCGCACGGACAAAATAGACTTTCGCATAATTTAAATGCTTTAGATAGATTATTATGTGATAGAGGACTACCAACTAATGATATTTTAATACACGGTATATCTAAAATTCACAGAAAAGCATGGGTTTTAAATCAGAGAAGACTTACAGATATATTTTCATATCATTTTTTAGATGAGGCAAAACATTTTGATCATTTTGGACACTCTATAAAATTTGAGGATCATGTTAATAATTTTAATCATAAACAGAAAAAATTTATATGTTTAAATAGAGTCCCAAGAGAACTTAGAACATTGTCTATTTTAAAAAATAGAAAATTTATTGAAGACAGCCATTATACATTTTTAGGAGAGGAGCCTCCTTGGAATCAGATGGCTACACATGAATTAAATTTTAGATTTGAACATTCTTGTCGCTCTAATAAAGAGTTAGAACCGTTAATGAAATTTAAAAACGAAGTTTTACAATTAATACCATTAACATTACCTGGAGATGACACAACAAATCAAAGAGAAAATATACAATTAAACAGATATAGAAAAGATGTTTGGTATGAAATAGTTATGGAAACACATGACTATTATTATCATAAAATACCAATGTCAATATTGTCTGAAAAAATTACTTGGCCTATTTTAAATCATTTACCGTTTTTTACAGTAGGACATAGAATGAATACAGAGTTTTTAGATTATTTAGGATTTAAAACTTTTAATGACTTATTTTTTAATATAGGAGAGCATAGACATACTGGAAGTGATATTCCAGAATTGTTAGACTGTGTTTACGAAACTATAGAAAGATTTAATGAAAAATGTAATAGTGAAATGTTTATGGAACTTAAAGACAGATTAGAGTTTAATTACAATCATTTATTAAAAACAGACTGGATAGAAACAGAAAAAAATAATTTTTTAAATCCATGGGGATTTCATAGTTAATTACTATACTTAAAATTATACATATTATCATTACTCATTTGCTTTGATATTAAACTACCTATTCTTTTGCCTCTTAATTTATTAAACTCCTCAACTTTTCTATTATCCTCTTGACTTGTTAATACTAATTTATTTTCTAATTCTTGTGTGTAATCGTCTGATATAGAGAATTCAGGACATATATTTTTTAGATATTCATTATGCATAGTAATAGTAGGATGTGCATCTACAACATCAGTGTCCTCGTAACTATAACCAGAAAAGAAAGGCTGTTCATGTAAGTATGTGTAAAATCCTTTTTTATCTAATTCAAATAAATTTTCTAATGCATCTATATAGAAATCTATCTCTATACTTTCATAATTTTGTCTTAATTTATTTGTATCAAAACCTTTAAACAAATAAAAATTAATACCTTTAGATTTACAAATTTCCTTAATAGACTTTAAACTTGCATAACTTTGCATTAAACAATAAGCATTACTATATGTGTACTTAAAAAAATCTTCAGAAAATTTGCCTTCTTGCCAAACATTGCCGTTGCCCTGCCAACCCCAACTACCAAGTTTGCCTTCATGAGGTAGCCATACATCATGTCTTACAAAAGAGGAGGACATTAACATAACTGTATCTCCTTCTCCTAAGTTAAGAATAGTATCTGCTTCATTAAAAATTACATGCATAAATCCATGACCAGAACCTGCATTACCCAGATTATAATATTCTTCAAAATGTGTTCCTGCCATATCGGCCCAGGTGGGATAAACGTATTCTGTAAGACTACAGCCAATAGTAATTAATCTACTCATACAAGTATTTAGTTACTTGTCTTCTATAATTTTAATTCTATTGAGTATTGTTTCCTGACCATTATGATAACGGCCTCTTTTTTGATCTTTAACGTAGCCTTCTACCATTAGGGTGTTGCCAACAGTATATTGATTGCTAGAAAAAAACTTAACTATGTGTTTGTCTTCCACACTAGCAGTTATTAGATAACTCATTGTTTTAGGAATATATCTGCAAAACTCTACCTTAAGTTTAAAACTGCCACGTTTATTTAAAGTACCAACAGGCTCACTTGATCTGGACAAAACATTTTCTCTGTCAGTCCAATTGTCTTGTTCTAACTTGTTGTAATAAACTTTAGGTAAACTAGAAGCAATACCTATTTTATCTTTTTCTATATTTTCACTAGTAACTAATTTAAGAACATTTCTCTCAAAGTCTGTAAGTTCTCTTTCTATTGCTTTAAAAGATAAACCTTTAAGATAATCTATTATTGTATTTGCCATTTTGCGATCTTCTTCAATAATTTTTAAAAAGAAATTTTCTCTATAAAAATGATCATATAGTAAATCACTATTGCTTTTTGTATTTTCATACTTAAGATCATATTTAACTTGATCTTTTTTTATGAAACCTTTATTTAATCTGTGTGCGGCCGCACTTGCTGATAATACATCTATTGTTGGGAACATTCTTCTCTTCTCCTTTACCTAACTATATGTATATTATAGCAAAAAGTAAAAGATTGTCAAGTAAATTTTTTAATTAGGAAAAATTTTAGATAATATATCGTTAGAACCTTTATTTAAAAATCCTTTTACATTATTAAGATCTAAAATAATTTCTATTATTTCGAGATGTCCATCATAACTGTAGTCAACATCTTCTATAATATTTAAAGGATTATCTAATGATATAGTTTCTGGGATATCTGATTTAGGGATTTCAAAAACAAAATCGTCATCGTAACAAAAGGATATACTGTAAATAAAATTGCCAGGCAAAGACTTAGGAAAGAGATCTTTAATTAAACTCTGAAGATTCTCTCCTTCGTCTGTCCTTTTGCCCATGAGCACTATTTTGGTGCTCTTTCTAGTCATTACTTGGCTTTAGATTTTTTAGGCTTTAAACTAGGGTCTAGTTTATATGCTTCTGCTTTTTTGCTCTCTGCATCTTCCATTAGTTTTTTAGCATCTTGTTCTATCATTTCTGCTTGTACTAAAAGTCCTTCTGCCGCACTGGCGTCGCCTGGAACTTCTACTGGATTAGGAGTTTGCAAAGTTTCTGGATCAACATCTACATTTAATGGTGGATTAGATCCTGATTCTAATTTGTTTATTTCAGCATTAACTTCCGCTAAAGATATTTTTTGGCTTGGTGTAGGAGTCAAAAATACCATATCAACTGGAACCTTTATCAACTTTTTACTAAAATGTAGATCATTAAGCATATTACTTCCGTCTGTAAATTGACGTCTTGATAAAACTTCTGATACATTATTTGACTCTTGTGCTTCTAAACTAGCAACAACATTCATTAAATCGTCGTGTTTAGAATCTTCAAGTGATGCTGATTCAACAATTAAGCAGTTGTCTGATTCGTTAGGTACTTCCCTGAATACTACTACGCAAGGTTTTTCTCCATATGAACCAACGTGTTTCATTATTTCTGCCATATTATTCTCCGTCTTGTGACTCTGCAGGTGCTTCATCATCTGCTTCTTGAGCCTGAGCCTGTTGCTCTGCAACGTAACCTAGAAAATTACTTAGTTTATCGTACACACCACCAACTTGTGATAGTTCGTTGCCTCTAAAGGCTCCTCGTTGTGTCGCTAAATCTACAATCTGTGCTAACAGTTGTAAATCATTTAAACCAATACTTTCAGGCACTTGTTGTCCTTCTTCTGCAGGAACTTCTGGAGCAACTTGCTCCTCCATTTCTGCTTCTTGTTTAACTGTGTCTTTAGCCATTATAACTCCTTAATAATATTTATATTTAACTTAATGTTGTTTACAGGTGTAGAAAAAATGGTTATTTTTCCTTTTTAATTTCCTTTAATCCTGTATCTGTGTTGTAAAAGTGTATAAAATTTTGCATATCTACAGGATTTTCAAAATAAATTGATACGGTAACATGTCCATATACATTTTCTGTTTTAAAATAAACCAAATGTTCTGGAACCTCTTTAACGTAATCAATAACATCATATTTACTGTCACAATCTTTAGGAAGTTCAACACGAATTTTATGTCTCAACATAGTAATATAAACTTCATTACCATGTAAATTTTGCCAATCAGTATCACTAAGGCAGGTCGTTCGATGTATCATATAATCCCTCTGACGGATAAGAAATATAATTTATTTCATTTTCTTCTTTTATAATACCATAAAGCCAACTATGTTCTTTATTTGTATTTGTTATTAAACTTGCAATATATTTAGGCCATCCTACACTATCCTGAATATTAGAAGGGCAAATGCCATAAGAATTTATTCCATAGGCTCTTTGATTTTGTATAATTTGATAATCTAATGCTCTTTGCATTTTATATATTAATAAATTTTTAAATTCAGGATTAGTATCTTTTGCAATTTGACTTGTAATATGTGCTACCTCTCCATTAAAATTATTTTCTAAAAGCCAATCAAATAAAAATACTTTAAAAAAATTAGTATCTAAATTATTTTGATACCACTCATTAAAAATAATTTTTTGTGTATCAACATTTTGTTTTTGTACAGGACGATTTAATTCGAAAGGCACACCAACATTTATATTAAAAACAACATAATCAGGTATTCCAAATTGCTCTTTTAAGCCTTCAATAAATTCAGCAGGATTTCTGTAATTTACATTTTCCCTGCCGAATTGTGTTATACTATGACTTTGATCGTTCCATTTGTTTACCATGTGTTGGCTAAACTCTGAACTTTTACCAAAAAGCCAAATGTTCATTAGTCCTCATCTTCCCTAGTATAAGGTATAGTAATACCAAAAGGTGCTTCAGGAGTTCTTCCTCCATAACCACCATGTACAATAAACAATGTATCACAGTAGTTTTCGTCTCCCCAACTACCATAAGGATAGCCATCTGTAAACATAACATGTTTTTTAGGAGTAATACCATTTTCTTTCATGTAATTAAATACACAATCAAAGTCAGTACCGCCACCACCAGCAAGTTCATATTCCATAAACTCGCCCATGTTACCCTGATCAAATACTTGAGGATTGTAAACCTCTGTATCAAAACAAACTAAATGTATTTTAAAGTCTGTGTATTGGTCCATAACACCTTTAACTTCTCCTAAGAAGTCTCTAGCCATATCATCAAATATAGAACCTGACATATCTAAAGATACAAAAATATCTATTGTAGTTTCTCTATCTAATCCAGGAAAGTAGTAACCTTCATCTCTACCTTTTCTACTAGGTGTTTGCATAGTGTAATCACTTCTCATAACACTCTGTATTTGCATAGCAAGAAGTTGTCTCCAGTCTAGTTGTGGATTTAAAAACTTGTCAAGTAATCTTTTAACACCACCTGGCAAGTTACCTGCACCTGCCGCCTTGGCGGCCTGCATAGTAGCATTCTGAAACTCTTGCTTGATTGCTTCTTTTTCTTCAGCAGTATATTGAGCAGGACCAGACTTGTCATCTCCGTCATCTCCATCAGCATTGCCTTTGTTTACAGAATCAGGACTTGCATCGTCACCTTCCTCTCTGTCTAAATGTACATCAAAAGTGTCTTGATTAACTTCAATTATTTGACCATTTTCCTGCATTTCGTCAAAAAGTTCATCGTAAATTTCTTCAGATATTTTACCTCTGTATTTCCAATCATGACATATTTGCACAATTTTTATTTCTTCGCCTACTCTAGCATCAATAAGATCAGCATTAATAACATAATCGTTTGCTATGTTCCATAATACAGGATGTCTGTCTCCTCTCCTGGTAACATCCATATGATCATATACACAATGTAAAACTTCGTGGCCCATAAGGAATACAGTTTCTTCATCGCTTAAGGCACCTACAAAATGCTTGTTATAATAAAAATATTTGCCGTCAGTTGCGGCTGTAGGACACCATTCTGTAGCATCTTTAAGGATTAATCTAGTTGCTAAGTTACCAAAGAAAGGTGCTGACATTAGCATTTCTATTCTGGCTTTAATAAGTTTATCTAGTATTTCCTCATCAGAAAGTGTAGTTTCTGGTATATCTACTAGTGTTTTACTAGATCTATCAGAAGCATTACCTTTTGCTTTTGGTGTTTTATCTAAAATATCTGTCATATGTTACTCCTAACTATGTATAATAGTATAGCAAAATTCACAGATATGTCAAGTAGTTTTTTCATTTATTTTACCCTAATCAGAGTTGTCGCCTATTCGTTTTACCGCGTCGGAGAATCTAGATCACGGAGTGTCTACGATTCGATAGTTGCCCTAGCCAACTACCTCGTTTGCCCTGTCAAACGAACAAGTGCTAATAGGGTAGCATGAATTTTTTATTTGTCAAGTCTTTTACCTAGATTATTTGTATATTGTGGTAAATTAAATCATTATCATATTGATGTGGATTATGGAGTGGCATCAAGCAACACAGGTCTCTTTTTACATAGTAATTTATATCTGGTAATTTTTTTTGCAATCTTGTTACAGCACGATGAACACATAGTCCATAATGCATACCACAAAAAACTATATCTGAATAATTTTTAGCATCTATAGAAAGTTGCTTAATATTTTTGTAAAAAGGATAGGTAGATTTATCAAAAAGATCATTTAAAGGAACATTTGCTTCTTGAAATACAACAACATTAGGAACAAAAATTAATTCGCATTTAAGTTTGTCTAAAAAAATATTATTATGTTGATTTAAATCTATATCAAGTTTTTTATAATATTCGATATCTTCATCAGGATTACCATGTTCATCACATTGTTTTGCCCAAGGATCAACAACGACCCATAATGCTTTATCTATTAAAAACTTAAAATTGTGTTCTATGTGCATACCAATATTTATAGAATGCACTATTATAAAATGCCTTGTCCTGAAATAAGTTTATTTGGCGTCGTATTTTACATTACCTCTTAATGCAAAATATAATGCAACAACATATAAACTAACATGCAAGTAATCGTATAAAATAACATCTAATAAACTTGCAGGTTTCATTAACCATAAAACTCCTGTAACTACACAGGTCATTGTAATTGCACTAAATCTAGTTAATAGATCTCCTACGTTCCAAATAAATGTTTGCATAAATTTACTAAACCATCTATGCCATGGCATAACACCAATTAGACCGCCTACTAATAATCCTATTGCGGCACCTATTTCTCCAAAAGTTACAAACCACCATACAATATAAGGCAAGTTCCACATCTCTGCTTCTACACCCATATTTCCATTGTATTTTGCAAAACCTTGTTGAAAAAACATTACACTAAGTGGTATTCTTAATAAAAATGTGGCAAGTGGTGCCGGTGCTTTTAATATGTCCATTATGTCTCCTTATGGGTAATCATGTTATATATTTCTTCCCAATTTTTTACAATAGTAGCATTTCCGTTATAATCCATATTATGACCATGCTCTACAAGAATGCCTTTAAGACCTGCGTCTAATCCCCAATCTACATTTTCTGGTTTATCTTCTATCCAGTAATTACCAGGATAATTTTCACCATACTCTTGTAAAATGGTATCTTTGTCTGCACCTGTGTCTAAACATATTACTTCTATAAATGCATCTCCAAAAAGTTTTTTAAGATTTCTTTCTCTTAGATATTTTGCATAAGGATCTAAACTTAAACTTGTTATTGCAATAAATTTATATTGGTGTTGCTCATGTAATTTTTTTACAAAAAATTGTGCATCACGTAATGGAGGTAAAAATCCTATTGCGGCACTTTCGTTAAATTGCTTAACTAATTTGTTTCCTGCTTCTGAGGACATGCCATAACGTTGACCAATATTATACAAATACTGATAACCTTCAACTTTTTCATGCCCATGATGTTCCATCCATACTGAAAATCCTTCTTCCCAATCCAGGATTACACCGTCGCAATCTGTAAGTATTATTTTATCTTTTTTCATATTTTTTTACTCCCATAACCTATTATACTAGAAAACGTCTATTTGTCAAGCATAAAAGGTTAAATAGTATTATGAAAACAATAAACGTATTTCCTAACAGAGTCTTTACAGAAAACTTGCAATTAACTAAAGAGCAAAATGATTCTATATTAGATGAAGTAGATTATCTTGTAGATAGAGAGCAAGTAGATGATACACATTTTGGTTGGATAACACCAAATGGTAGGTCTATGGGAGAGCAAACAGGCAAATTAACTAAATTAGTGGTAAACAGATTTGCAAGTGAAGTAACACCTTTATTTAACACAGGTAATAAAAAAATCGAAATGGCAGATCTTAAACTATCTATGATAAGGCCTGGACAGGCTGTTCCACATTTTGTTACAAAATATAGTTGGTACACCGCTATTGTATTCTTACAAACTACAAATCGAGGTTCCCATTTATATTTTGATGATATGGGTCCAAGACATTTTGCAACACCTAAAGGCTTTGATGAATGGTCACATTATATAAAACCAGCAAAAAACAAAGTTATATATTTCCCTAGTCATTTAATTACTGGATTTACATCTAATGAATCCATGATAAACAATGTCACTTTATCATTAAACTTCCTAGTCAAGTAACTAAATAATACTGTACAATAAAGTACAACACACATACACACAGGAGAAAAAAATGTCAGAATATAGATCTGGGTTCGATATCAGAGCCATGTTACTTTCACAAGCACAAAGTATCCATATGGATAACTATGAAAGAATGAAAGAATCAGTTTTTACGCACAATGATCTCTTTCCTAATGATAAGAAAGAACTTCCTGCAGTAGAAATATCTGCAGAAGATATTATTGCAACTGCAAAAGAACTGAACACATTTGTAAGTGAGAAATAAAAAAAGGGCGGTATAACCGCCCTTTTAAATAGTTTTAACTATTGATTTACATTACACATAGTTGTAATGAACTGTTGCCACCATGGCACCTGCAGTGGTTGTTGCCGCTGAGGATCCATTAGATTGCATAAACTGTACTTGAACAGTTGCATTTTTTGTAAGTTCATCATCACCATCTAATTCAATGATGTAAGATCCAGCCGTTGCCGCATCTGCATCAGCAGAAGCAACTAATGTGTCTCCTGATCCACCATTTTCTTTAATTAGTATGTGGTTAAATGATCCACCACTAAATGCTGTACCTACTTTTAATACAATTTTATCTGCATAATAAGTTCTACCTGAAACATTTGGTACTGTACCAATGTTAAAAGTTGTATCTGAACTGTTTGCACTAAATGTACTTCTAAGTATAAGTCCATCACCACCGTTATTGTCAACGTAGTCTTTTACAGCCGCTGAAGTTGGAATTGTAGTATCATTATCATTGTTACTAATACCATCTGATTCATCAACAAACTTAGTAATTGATATACTCTCACCTGAGTCTGTTAATGTTCCAAAACTTACAGCACCACTGATTGTAGCACTTGTACCTATCAATTGAGCCGCTTCAAAATCTGTTGCCGCTAATGTTAAGTCACCACCAGTACTACCGTCTGCAGTAGTTGTTGCCGCCACAAACCTATCAACACTTTGGTCCCATCCTAAGAATCCGTTGTTACCATCTGATCCTCTTTCATAGATATGACCTATGTCATTAGG
>Ga0160423_10002507_pt1 | contig 15323 bp, 9 predicted proteins | sample CRUFie14St8metaG_FD_108191 | JGI IMG/M metagenome (GOLD analysis project Ga0160423, IMG submission 108191) | Marine microbial communities from the Costa Rica Dome - CRUD Field 142mm St8 metaG | ecosystem: Environmental > Aquatic > Marine > Oceanic > Photic zone | place: Costa Rica: the Eastern... | reverse complement strand
TGAAACACTTCAAGGCGAACTCGTGGACTCCCTAGTGGAGATGATGAACCCACTAAGCCTCGACCTGAACGTCATGCGCGCGAACCTGCTTTTTGGAGGTTTGCAAACCATTAGCTTCAACCAAAAACGCCAACAGCCGAACTTGAGATTCTTCGAGCGAGGAAAAACATACGGCAAAGGGGCCAGCGGATATTACGAACAAACCAAGCTCGACCTCTTCGCCGCTGGCCACACCACCACGGACTATTGGAATCAAGGCGCCCAGGCCAGCGAATACTTCTATATGAAGGGAATAATGGAGGCCCTACTTCAAAGGTTGGGACTGAACGTCGCCTTTAAAACTGGCAGTCACTCCCTCTATAGCGATTACGTAGAAATCAAATCAGGTAATAGTACTATTGGACTCCTGGGCATGGTTCATACAAAGGTGTTGAAGCACTTCGATTGCAAAGGCCCAGTGGCGCATGCTTCGATGAATTGGGAGCAATGTGTCCAATTAGTCTTGCAGCGAGGCAGCAAACTCTTCGAAAATCTACCAAAGTTCCCATCCGTGCGCCGCGATGTGGCGCTTTTGGTCGACCAAAAAGAATCCTACCAAAACTTGGAAGATATCATCACCCAAACGGGTCGTGGCCTCTTGCAAAACATCTTCTTGTTCGATGTATACGAAGGCGATAAGTTGCCTAGCGATAAGAAGAGCTACGCGATCGGAATGATCTTTCAAGACCCCAACAAAACCTTGAACGACAAGGCGGTGGACAAAATGGTTTCGAAGATTGTGGACCAATTGAACAAACGTACAGGGGCTGTGTTGAGGCAGTAGCATGATCAAAATCGCGTGGGCACCCATTTATCATCATCCTTTAGCGGATAACCACAGGTTTCCCATGGCGAAATACAGCCTGCTCCCAGAGCAGCTGTTGTACGAAGGCACCCTCTCCAAGGACCAAATCATTCATCCTGAACTTCTCCCGGAAGAACGTATAGTGCGTACCCATAGCGCAGAATATTGGCAACAACTTAAGGACTTGACTTTGCCAGGCAAGGCGCAGCGAAAAATTGGCTTCCCCCTATCCCAACAATTGATCGACCGTGAGCGCACCATCTGCCAAGGCACCGTAGACTTAGCCATTCATGCTGTCACACATCAAAGCGCTGGACTAAATGTGGCCGGCGGCACACATCATGCCTATTATGATCGCGGCGAAGGGTTTTGCATCCTCAACGACATCATCATCGGCGCGCACCACCTCATAGACTTCCACGGTCTCGAACGCGTCCTCGTCATTGACCTGGACGTTCACCAAGGCAATGGTACCGCAGTTCTCGCCCAGGACGATGCACGTATCCATACCTTTTCCATGCACGGCGCCAAAAATTACCCCTACCACAAGGAAAACTCTAATTGGGACATTCCCCTGGATGATTTCACTGGTAATGAGCTCTACCTCAGCACCTTGAAACAAGCCTTGGAGAAACTCTTCAACAACGTACAACCCGAATTTGTATTCTTCCAAAGTGGCGTGGATGTATTGCAAGGCGATAAACTCGGTCGCATGGGGCTCACCTTACAAGGTTGTAAACGTAGGGATGAACTCGTTTTTGAATACTGTAAAGAGCACCTCACCCCTGTAGTTGCCGTTATGGGAGGGGGCTATAGTCCAGAAATCAAGACTATTATTGAAGCGCATGCCAACACTTTCCGCTTGGCCTCATTTTATTTTGGTTAAAAATAAAAACGGCCTCTACTCTCGTAAAGGCCGTCCTAAATTTTAAATCGGGAATTTTAATTGGTGAGTATATGACTTAATGCGTTGTCGTAGATTTCCTTGTAATGAGCAACTGTACCCCAGTCCTCATCGTCTACACGAATACTGCCTTTCGTTACGTGACCCAACAAATCGAATTCACAGCCGTTGAGCATCATCAAGTCGATGAAGGAATCTTTATTATCTTCACTTACCGTGACCACAATGCGGCTTTGGCTTTCACCGAATAGTATCGCATCCTTACGGAACTCTGCCGGAAGTGTAATGTCGAATCCTAAACCCGAAGCCATCCCTTTTTCTAATAAGGCCACAAACAAACCACCTTCACTTACATCATGGGCACTGTTGATTGCGCCTTTGCGAATAATCATTTGAAGTTGTTTTTGGTTGACGAACTCCTCTTCAAGATCGAAGCGAGGTGTTGTACTCTTCTCCACACCGTGAATGTTCACCAAGTATTGAGAAGAATTAATATCGTCGTGGTTAGATCCAATCATGAAGATAAGATCGCCTTTGGTTTTGTAATCCAAGGTCATCACATACTTCTTGTCTTCTACCACACCAATCATTCCGATTGTAGGCGTTGGGAATACTGGATCTACTTTATCGCCAATCTGTGTTTGATTATAGAAACTCACGTTCCCACCGGTTACTGGAGTCTCAAAACGCTCACATGCAGCACTCATCCCTTTGATTGAACCGACAAACTGCCAGTACACTTCAGGATTATAAGGGTTACCGAAGTTCAAACAATTGGTCACCGCTGAAGGAATGCCTCCTGAACAAGAGATATTGCGCGCCGCTTCACTTACTGCAATAGCACAACCTACTTCAGGATCTGCGTGTACGTAACGGCTATTACAATCCACACTCATGGCCAAGGCCTTGTTCGTTCCTTTGATGTTTACCACTCCTGCATCGGAAGGCGCATTAGTGCTCATATTACGTGTACCTACCATGCTGTCGTATTGCTCGTATATATAACGTTTAGAGGCAATATTCGGTAAGGCCACCATCTGCTTCGCAACTGATTTCAAGTCTGAAGGCTGAGCGATGCTATCAATATTGAATTGCTTGTACTCTTGGTAATATGCTGGTTCAGACCACTCTCTGTGGTACACTGGTGCTCCACCGCCTAGTACCGCGCTTTCAGCGGGAATTGAACCTACAAGTTCATCGCCCCAGTAGTAATTCACAATGCCATCGCCGGTTACTTCACCAATCTCTTCACACTCGAGATCCCATTTTTTAAAAATATCAAGCACGACCTGCTCCTTGCCTTTTTCAACGACAACTAGCATGCGTTCCTGAGATTCAGACAAGAGAATTTCCCAAGCTTCCATATCTTGACGCAAAGGCACCTTATCCAACCAAATATTCATACCGTGCTCGCCAGCTGCAGACATTTCACAAGAAGAACAAGTGATACCGGCCGCGCCCATATCCTGCATCCCCACCACTGCATCGGTAGTAGCAAGCTCCATGGTCGCTTCTAGTAACAACTTCTCTTGGAATGGATCGCCTACTTGTACAGATGGGATGTCATCAGCACTATCTTCATCTAAATCCTTTGAGGCAAATGAAGCGCCATGAATACCATCTTTACCGGTGGCCGAACCCACAATAAATACTGGGTTGCCCACACCTGTGGAAGTTGCAGAAATCTGTTTACCCACTTCAACAATACCCGCGGAAAAGGCATTGACTAACGGGTTTTGGTGGTAACACTCGTCGAAGTATACTTCACCTCCAACAATTGGGATACCAAAACTATTTCCATAATCGCCAATTCCTTTACTAACACCTTTGACCAACCACTTCGTTCTATCTTCAAAAGGTTTTCCAAAGCGCAATGAATTGAGTTGAGCGATAGGACGCGCACCCATGGTAAAAATATCGCGGTTAATACCACCTACACCGGTAGCGGCACCTTGATAAGGCTCTACCGCAGATGGGTGGTTGTGAGATTCTATTTTGAACGCACATGCCAATCCATCACCAATATCTACGAGCCCTGCGTTTTCCTCGCCAGCTTCTACAAGCATGTGAGGACCTTTTTTTGGTAATTTTTTCAGCCAAACGATGGAGTTCTTGTAGGAACAATGCTCGCTCCACATTACGCCATAAACGCTTAGTTCTAAGTAGTTTGGTGTATGACCAAGAATCTCTTTGATGGAATCAAATTCTTCAGGACGCAGCCCCATTTCTTGGGCTTGTTCTAAAGTGGCAACTGATGTGCTATTCATTATTGAAAAGAATTTGTGCAAATTTAGGTATTCTTAGAGCAACACATTTGAATTACATGCGCAATCTTTCCCACACTTTTAGCCAAATTTTTGTTTATAACCTGCTATGGGTTTTGACCCTCATCAGCTGTCAAAACCGTCAAGAATACGACCTGATCCTCAAGGACTTCGAATTGCATAGTCCACATGATGCTATTGCTAGCCACGAAGGCTCCGAATTTTGGATTGCCGTCGAGGATGGTAAGATTGCAGAAATCATTGATATCAGTGGGTACACCTCCCTGCCAAAAGGAAAAACAGAAATCTCTCTTGACGGCCAACACCTCTACCCTGGCTTCATAGATGCCCACGGCCACCTATTCGGATATGCTCGCACGTTTAGCACGGTAAACCTTTTCGGCGCGACATCTAAAGAAGAATGCATCGAGCGAATCGGCTCCTATATTGCCACTCATCCGAATGATAATTGGATTGTGGGGCGTGGATGGGATCAAAACGACTGGCCAGAAAAATCTTTCCCTACAGCCGATGATTTGGCTAGTTTTAATCATGTTAAAATCTATATGACCCGCATTGACGGGCATGCTGCATGGGTGAACCAATCAATTCTAGACACTTTTAATATCACAAATGATACTCAGATTGATGGCGGCTCAATTATAGATGGAATATTGGTCGATAATGCGAAATCACTGGTCCAGATGCCCAAGCTTTCGAACAGGTTCTGGCGAGCGGCTTTGCTGCAGGCTCAAGATAGTCTAGTAAAGTATGGGCTCACCGCAATGACAGATGCAGGCTTATCAAAGGATCAAATCCTACTCTTGGATTCACTTCAGGAAGAAGGTAGCTTCAAATTATTTGTAAACGCAATGATCAGCAATAATGAGGAGGACCTTAAGTATTTCGAAACCCATGGCCCTATTGAGAAGCCACTACTCCGAGTTAAAAGTGTAAAAGGTTATCTTGACGGTGCCTTAGGCTCACATGGCGCACTCCTGCGCGATCCTTATCATGATTTACCAGACCATTATGGCCTTCCGATACTTAGTCCGGAAGAGCTCAATGTATTGCGTGATCGTTGTTTGAAGAATAGTTGGCAACTGTGCGTTCATGCCATTGGCGATAGCGCTCATCACATCCTTCTGGAAAGCTTTCAAAACTTACCCCGAGATCAAGACCTTCGCTTCAGAGTAGAGCATGCACAGATCATGACACCAGCGGATAGCGCGTATTATTACCATCCCAACATCATTGCCTCCGTTCAGCCTACCCACGCGACCAGCGATATGCATTGGGCCGAGGAACGCCTAGGCCATGAGCGTATTCATCATGCATACAGCTATTTAAGAATCTTTAATTCGGCTGGAGACCGCGTCGCTTTTGGGACTGATTTTCCTATCGAACACATAGACCCATTGGCCACCTTTTTTGCAGCAACTACACGCCAAGATGCCCATCATTGGCCTGAACAAGGATTCTTGCCTGATCAACGCATTAGTCCAGCTATGGCCATCACTGCCATGACCCAAGGCGCTGCCTACAGTGCTTTCGGTGAAAACAGTTATGGATTAATCTCTGTAGGACAAAGCGCAAACTTTACCATTCTCAATCAAAACCTCTGGAATGAGGACCCACAACTCAGAAACAAAACACTCGTATTGCGAACCATTGTTGCAGGGGAGTCTTTATATGGCTATAAACAATAAAGGTCTAAAAGACATTTTTGTATCTTAACCATTCGCTTAACACAATCATATCATACACATGAATCAACCCACGAGATTATTCGATATCCCTAGGTACCAATTGGAACATATTCCAATGAAGTTAATGATGACTTCAAAAGTTGGCGGGGAGTGGAAGTCGTACAGTACCAAGGAATTTGTCGTTGCTGTCGATCAGGCAAGCCGAGCGCTTCTGGCCCTCGGTATTAAACACGGAGATAAAGTCGCGCTTATTTCTCACAACAACCGTTGTGAGTGGAACATCATGGATCATGCACTTTTGCAGATTGGAGCTGTAGACGTCCCTATCTATCCAACAATGACCGAAGACGATTACGAATATATCTTTAATCACAGCGAGAGCATTTATTGCTTCGTCTCGAACGACGAGCTCTATCAAAAGGTGAAGAACACTATGCCTAAATGTGAAAGCTTGAAGCAGTGTTACACTTTCGAGAAGTACGATGGAATTCCTCATTGGGACGAAGTCTATAATCTAGGTGCCTCGATGGACAATCAAGGGGAATTAGAAAAAATAGCTGCAGCAGTGGATCCTGAGGATTTGGCTACTATCATCTATACTTCAGGTACAACAGGTCTTCCAAAAGGTGTGATGTTGTCCCATAGAAACTTGATGTCTAATGTAATCAATGCAACGCCTCGTATCCCTGGAATGGTTCGCGGGCAAGCACGCGCGTTGAGCTTTTTGCCCGTGTGTCACAGTTTTGAACGATTCATCCAATACTTATACATGTATAATGGCGCAGCCATTTATTTCGCCGAGAGTATTGAAACCATAAAGGCGGATTTGAATTTTTCCAATCCTACGATATTCACCGCCGTTCCTCGTTTGTTAGAGAAGTTCTTCGACGGTATTGTCGCCAACGGAACAGCTGCAGGCGGATTGAAAACAAAAATCTTCGAATGGGCAGTAAGCCTTGCCTTACAATGGGAGCCTGAAAATGCCAATGGCGCTTTCTACCACTGGAAACTAGGGATTGCCGATAAATTAGTGTTTAGCAAAGTACGCACTGCACTAGGGATGACAGAAGTTAAGGCCGTAGCTTCAGGGTCTGCTGCGCTTCAACCTAGATTGGCGCGTTTCTTTTCTGGTATGGGTGTGCCAATTCTAGAAGGATACGGATTGACTGAAACCGCTCCGGTTATTTCGGTAAATACAACAGCAGAACCTGGAATGATTCGCGTGGGATCTGTAGGTAAAGTTATCGATGGAGTTGAAGCAAAAATTGCTGAAGACGGTGAGATTTTGGCCAAAGGACCAAATATCATGATGGGATATTATAAACAACCAGAGCTTACTGCTGAAGTAATGACTGGCGAGTGGTTCCATACCGGTGATATAGGTGAAATAGAGGATGGCTTCATCCGAATCACCGATCGTAAGAAGGAAATGTTTAAGACTTCCGGCGGCAAGTATATCGCACCACAGTTGATCGAGAACGAACTTAAAGCTTCACACCTAATTGAGCAGAGTATGGTCATCGGTTCGAACCGAAAGTTCCCGGCCGCAATCTGCATTCTAAACGAACCTGGAGTAAAAGAATGGTGTTCACGTCACAACATGAACTTCACGACCATTGAAGAAATGGCTCAGAACCAACAAGTACGCGACCGCGTATGGCAAGATGTTGAGAAGGCCAATTCTGGCTTTGGACAATGGGAGAAGGTCAAGAAGATCATTATCGATACCGAAGAATTCTCGGTTGATAACGGTTGTTTGACACCTACCTTCAAGGTCAAGCGTAAGCCTATCCTTGCCAAGTACGAGAAACAAATTGACGAGCTCTACGGAGAGTAAGTCTATCAATTGAAACAGAAAATCCCCGTGAATACGGGGATTTTTTTTGGCCAAAACCCTCTACAAGATAATAGTGGCCCGCCTCCATTGGAGGCGGGCCACTATTATCTTTCGCCGGTTCAGTTAAGCTTATAAAGCAGCTACGTGCTTTGCTAAGCTAGACTTCAAATTAGAAGCTTTCTTTTTGTGAATGATATTGCGCTTTGCAAGTTTATCCAACATAGAAGCTACACGTGGAAGCAGCTCAGCTGCTTCTGATGCATCGGTGGTAGAGCGCAAACGACGCACTGCGTTACGAGTCGTCTTGTGGTAGTAACGATTGTGCGCAGCTTTCTTGGCTGTTTGACGTATTCTTTTTAATGCAGACTTATGGTTTGCCATGGTCTTTTTAATTAAGTTTTTGTGACCCGTACGGGAATCGAACCCGTGTTTCCGCCGTGAAAGGGCGGCGTCCTGGACCGCTAGACGAACGGGCCATAATGCTCCAGAACATTCCCCTTTCTCGTTTGGGGAGTGCAAATGTAATGAGCTTTTTCAGTTCCACAACACTTTCAATCAAAAATTCAAAAATATTTTCACCCCCAAATTAAAGGCTTAATAGGCTTTCGCGAAGACCACGCGTTGCCTGCTGGGCTTACCTGTAAGGATGCAATTACCTTCTTCTTGCCCATCACTTAACGGGATACAACGAATGGTCGCTTTCGTCAAATCCTTGATCTTATCTTCCGTCTCAGTTGTACCGTCCCAGTGCGCATAAACAAAGCCCGCACTTTCTTTCATCAAGGCTTCAAACTCTTCCCAAGAATTGGCCGCATGTGTGTGCTCCTCACGGAATTTCAATGCCTTCTCAAACAAGCTGTTTTGGATTTCGTCCAACAACGCTGGAACAACGGCCGCCACTTCAGCCTGAGAAACAAACTGTTTGGTAAGGGTATCTCTACGGGCCAATTCCACACTGCCCTTCTCAAGATCCTTAGGACCAATAGCGATGCGCAATGGCACACCTTGAAGCTCATACTGGTTGAACTTCCACCCTGGTTTTTGAGTATCGCGGTCGTCGTACTTCACTGTAATTCCTTGAGTGCGCAATTGCTGCACCAAATCGTTGGCCACTTCTGAAATAGCATCCAACTGCTCTTGACCTTTGTAAATTGGCACAATAACAACTTGATATGGGGCCAATTTCGGCGGCAATACCAAACCATTATCATCACTGTGCGTCATAATCAGCGCACCCATTAATCGGGTACTAACCCCCCAAGAGGTCGCCCATACGTGTTCTTGTGTTCCTTCTTTAGTTTGGAATTTCACATCAAATGCCTTGGCAAAATTCTGACCTAAGAAATGTGAAGTTCCAGCCTGTAATGCCTTACCATCCTGCATCAATGCTTCGATGCAGTAAGTCTCCAAAGCGCCCGCAAAGCGTTCGCCTTCCGTTTTAGTACCGCGCAATACTGGAATAGCCATAATTTCTTCCACGAAGGAAGCATAGACATCCAACATAGTTTCGGCCTCTTGAATGGCCTCTTCTTTGGTTGCGTGCGCCGTATGGCCCTCTTGCCATAAGAATTCAGCAGTACGCAAGAACAAACGCGTACGCATTTCCCAGCGCACGACATTCGCCCATTGGTTTACCAAAATAGGCAGGTCGCGGTAACTCTGAATCCAATCGCGATAGGTATCCCAGATAATAGTTTCAGATGTTGGACGTACAATAAGCTCCTCCTCAAGTTTAGCATTTGGGTCTACTACAACACCATTACCATCAGGATCATTCTTCAAACGGTAATGAGTCACCACCGCACATTCCTTCGCGAAACCGTCCACGTGAGAGGCTTCCCTGGACAAATACGATTTCGGGATAAAAAGCGGGAAGTACGCATTCATGTGCCCTGTTTCTTTGAATCGGCGATCCAAATCCGATTGGATGCGCTCCCATATGGCGAAACCGTAAGGCTTAATAACCATAGAACCACGAACTCCCGAGTTTTGAGCCAAATCAGCCTTCACTACGAGCTCATTGTACCATTTCGAGTAATCTTCCGCTCTTGTTGTCAAGTATTTTCCCATAGTATAAGATCTTGGTATAACTTTTGTACTTTACCTGCAGACGGCAAAACTACTGAAGTTATGAAGAAGGTTCTCCTACTTGGCAGCATTTCTTATTTACTACTTGTTTCTTGTGGTACTTCTGTGAGTTTGACCGACAACTATTTCGAGGACGAAAACTACTACAACCCCACCCTTCCCTTACCGTCATTTGCCCTTCCGAATAACGGACCGGCATTAGAAGAATTGGGTGAAGATAATTTAGACGCCATCTGGCAGGGAACCACTGCAAACGGCTACAACTTCCCTAATACCCCAACCTACACTCAAAACTACTGGACCACAGGATTCGGTCGTATAAACTCGCCGTACTGGTTTATAAACTCCATGGGATCTTGGAACACCTTCGGTTGGAATAGCCCCACGGGCCTATCTCCTTGGGGTAACTTTTGGATGCCGATGGGCTTCAACTCCCTTGGGATGGGCGGTTTTGGATACGACCCCTACGGATACAACCCTTATGGATACAATCCGTACAGCTACAACTATGGTTACAACCCCTACTCTTGGAACAATGGTTGGGCAAATGCGGGGAACAATAATAATTCACCCTCGAGGCCAGGCATCAATTATGGCGGCTCTCGCCCATCGAAATATGGACGCAGGAAAGGCTCTAGCTCAATCAATGGTCGTACGACTCTAAATACCGACCAAAGTATTGGAGCACGTACCTTACGGGTCATCGAGCAACTAAGCGAACCTACCACTACAAAAGCCAATAACTATAGTCCTACCACCCGTAGAAGACCTATCCAAAAGAACAATGAACATTCCAATCGTACGAAGAACTATAATAGATCTGAGGACTACCGCTCATTGTCTCAACCTTCACAAAGCACACGCAGCAGTAGCAATAGCTCAAAAAGCTACTCACCTGGGAATTCAGGACGCAATAGTTCTGGCAGCAACGGTGCAGGAGGATCGCGTCGTCGATGAATAGATTAAAATTTCTTTTTCTAGCCTCACTTATGGGCTTGCAAGTGTACGCCCAAGACTTAGATTATTTCCTAGAACTCAATCAACCTACAACCATTGGGGATGCGCGCTTTAATAGCATGTCTTCGGCAACAGTAGCCCTAGGCGGGAGCATGACGGCCATCTCATTGAACCCTGCCCTTGCTGGACTGTACAGACAACAAGGATTCAGCTTGAATGCCGGAGGCTTGACTAGGACCATGTACGATCAAGATGATTTGTTTTTGAGAGGATCTACAAACCGAGCGATCCTTCCAAATTTCGGATGGGTATCTAAAGACCCAGAAAGCCCTATGCGCCTGTTTTTTGTCTACAATACAGACCATGCATATGCGCGAAAGTTTAATATTCAGGCCAGTGATGCTAACAGCATGCAAATGCCCATCATTAATTACGCCAACGGGACGCCGCCCGAGTTTTTAGCGGATAATCTAGGGCCCTATGAAGATATGCTATACCAATGTTATGCTGTGGACTGGGACCCTGATAAGATGGAATATATAAGCACCGCCGACCTCACATCAACGGATTATACACACAACTATTTCCGAAAAGGCCTGAGAAATAGATTTACCCTTGGTGCAGCTTTTCAGCACAGTCCTCAATGGTACTTCGGAGGAAGTGTTCAAATAACTACATCCAACGAGGATGTCGAGGTAGAGCATCGCGAGACCTATAACACTTTTTCGGATTTGAATTATTTCAGCTCTACGGAGGCGTGGACCAATGTCTCCTTGGGTATTAGTGGTAATCTAGGCATGTACTATCGCCCTGTCCAATTCCTTCGACTAGGCGCAGCACTCGAGTTGCCACAAATTCATGGCTTTAACTTAGATTGGGAAACAACTTTCAGAGCAACGCGTCCTTCGGTCAGTAGCAGCGCGATGGTCGCAGAGGGTTACGGTACAGAGTATAGCTGGGGCATCATCACCGCACCCAAACTCCAAAGCGGTGCAACCATTGTGATGGGACGCGCGGGCCTTATTACCGCTGGCCATACCTTTATTCCACATTCGTGGACCATGAGCACGGGCAAAAACGAGCGCCACCTCACCGAAATCATCGACAGCACCATTTCAAATCAGCACCTCTTTGTGCTAGCTACTGAGTGGCGGTTAGGACCTTTAATTTTAAGAGGCGGGGGGCAATTCTCTCCTTCCTATCGCGAAGGACAACAAGCCGCCGTTGGATACAGCTTGGGAGTGGCTATTCGTAGCGATCAAACCACGGTAGAATTTGGCTGGCAACGCCGTATTCAACGCAGTCAATACTATCCGTTTAGCAAGGATTACAGCGATGCATTCTTATACCAAATGCAAGAAGCCATTCTGGTCTTGGGCGTAGCTTGGAAAATCTGAGGGCTTTTACATCTTTTGCCGTATTTTGCAGAAATAAGAACTGCATTAAAATTACACTATGAACTTCACTTGGTTGAAACACCTAACTGCCCTTGTATTACTCATCTCAGTATGCCTTCCGCAGGAAAGCTTTGCGCAACGTAAAAGCAAAGACGACGCTCCAGCATGGACCGACGCTAGCTTGAGTGCTTTCAAATGGAGAAATGTTGGTCCAGCAACCACCTCAGGTCGTATCGTCGACCTCGCAGTGGATACTTATAATCCTGGTACCTTATACCTGGCCTTAGCCTCTGGAGGGGTATGGAAGACTACCAATAATGGCACGACCTTCGAGCCCATTTTCGACGGTGAAGGAAGCTACAGTACTGGGTGTGTTACCATAGACCCAACTAATTCGAATGTCGTTTGGGTCGGATCGGGTGAAAACAACAACCAGCGTTCTGTACCCTACGGCGATGGCATATATGTGAGCCGCGACGGTGGAAAATCTTGGGACAATGTTGGATTGTCTAAGAGTGAGCACATCGGTATGATTACCATTGACCCGAATGACGGTAACCACGTTTATGTGGCTGCTTACGGTCCTTTGTGGAGCGCCGGGGGTGAGCGCGGAATTTATGAAACGAAGGATGGTGGGAACAATTGGACCCGCATTCTGCAGATAAGTGAGCATACAGGTTTCAACGAAATACACATGGATCCTAGAGATTCAAAAACTTTATACGCAACGGCACACCAGCGTCGTCGCCATGTGTATACCTACCTCAGCGGTGGGCCAGAGAGTGCCATTTACAAGAGCACAGACGGTGGAGCGAATTGGGAAAAGCTTGGCGGCGGATTGCCTGGTGGTGATGTAGGTCGTATTGGGATGGATATTTCACCGGCGAATCCAGACAAGTTATACGCGACGATTGAAGGGCACGGTACTTACGCCTCGGAAGATCGTGGAGCGAGCTGGAGCAAAAAATCGGGCCATGAAACTTCTGGAAACTATTATGTAGAGTTCATTTGCCACCCTACGAATGAAAACACTGTGTATAGTATGGATACCTATGCGCAAGTAAGCACGGATGGCGGAAAAACATTCAACCGCATTCCCAAGCGATTCAAGCACGTGGACAACCACTGTTTGTGGATTGACCCCGCGAATACGGATCATATGTACATAGGCACTGATGGTGGTTTGTATGAGACTTGGGATGGGATGAGCAGTTGGAATTGGAAGGCAAATATTCCTACGATTCAATTTTACCGCGTAGCCGTCGATAACGATTGGCCGTTCTATAACATTTACGGAGGGACTCAGGACAACAATAGCTTGGGTGGACCGTCGCAAACTATCAATTCTCGTGGGATCATCAATAGCGATTGGTTTGTAACCAATGGTGGCGATGGTTTTGAAAGCGCTACGGATCCAGACGACCCGAATATTGTATACGCACAGGCACAATACGGATGGTTGGTACGATTCAACAAACAGACAGGTGAAAAAACACCAATTCAACCGCAGAGCAGGTATAAAGAAGCGGCGTACAGATGGAATTGGGATGCGCCTCTTATTGCAAGTAAACACCAAAAGAAAACTTTATACTTCGCAGCGAATAAAGTCTTTAAGAGTACGGACCGTGGAGATGGCTGGACGCCTATTAGCGGGGACTTGAGCAGACAATTGGATCGCAACACCCTGCCTATTATGGACCGCTACTGGGGACCAGAGGCTATTGCATTGCACAAGAGCACCTCGATTTATGGAAACATCGTCACCATGAAAGAACATCCGAACAAGCAAGGTCATTTATGGGTCGGAACGGACGACGGATTGGTTTGGAAGACCGAAGATGACGGGAAGAATTGGACCAGCGTTAAGAACTTCAACACCTTGCCGAAAACCCAAGTTGGATCACTCAACCTACCGCTGGTGTATGTTCAGGATATCGTGCCTTCGCAGCACGACGATAAGGTAATCTATGCGGCGTTCAACAACCATAAAAATGGGGACTTCAAGCCATACTTGTTCAAGAGTGACGACGGTGGCCGTTCATGGAAAAACATCGCGAATGACTTGCCTGAGCGTGGATCGATATATAGCGTTGCCGAAGATCATATCAACTCGAACCTATTGTTCGTCGGTACTGAATTTGGACTTTGGTTTACCCTTGACGGTGGTGAGCATTGGAAGGAACTGGGCAGTGGATTGCCGACCATCGCAGTACGCGATATCGCGATACAAGAGCGCGAGAATGATTTGGTTGTGGCTACTTTCGGTCGCAGTTTCTACGTTCTAGATAACTACAGCCCGCTTCGTGAACTCGAATATGTTCTGAATCAAGACAATGCCTTCTTTACCACGAAGCCTGGCCTTTTATTTCGCCGAGCGAACATTGGTGGTGTGGATTATAAAGGCGCTCAATACTACACCGCAAAAAATCCAAAAGTCGGAGTGACCTTTGAGTGGAGTACTTCTTCGAGTGCTGCTAAAGTGAAAGACAAACGTCCGGAAGCAGATGAAAACCTACCCCACTACCCTAGCTTGGATCAGCTGCGCGAGGAGGATTGGGAAGAGAAGGCATACTTATTGTTCGAAGTTACTGACAGTAGTGGCACTCCTGTAGCCCGATTCACAAAGGGAGATAGCAAAGGTATTCAGCGCTATACTTGGGATGGGCGTATGAGCAGCACATCTTCTATAAGCACCAACGGGGATCCCATAACAGAAGCCTATGGTACTTCGTTTGTTATGCCAGGCAATTATTTTATATCAATGCACCGTTCGACTAATGGATCCTTGGAAACGTTGATAGATAAACATGAGTTTAAAGTCAACCATCTTTACAACTACGAAGGGATCGACATGGCCTTCAATCAGAGCGTTGACGCTTTGAGCGGACGTATGAACAAGGTCATGGCTGAGTTTGATGAATTAAATGAAGAATTGGGCAAACTACGTGCTGGTCTGCGCAATACGCCTGGAGCTTCTATAGAAGACTTGGGCACTGCACGCTCCTTAGACGTTCAGCTCAAAGAGGTAGGGGTACTGCTCAAGGGAGATGCCACAAGAAGCAAACGTGAATTTGAATCTGCGCCATCGGCACAAAATGCTTTAGGGTTATTGGCTTGGGGCGCCTTCAATCACCGCGGCGTACCTACAGGCACAATGAAGCAACTCAAAGAAGATGCTATGGCCATGTTGGTGGATGCAGAAAAAGCATTGACTCAAATCGATGAGGCGATGGACGCATTGAAGGCAAAAGCTGTTGAACAAGGGGTACCGTTTTGGGATTAATAGTTCGTACCTTTGCCGCCCCTAATTAAGAATAGAATTG
>Ga0160423_10002506_pt1 | contig 15328 bp, 14 predicted proteins | sample CRUFie14St8metaG_FD_108191 | JGI IMG/M metagenome (GOLD analysis project Ga0160423, IMG submission 108191) | Marine microbial communities from the Costa Rica Dome - CRUD Field 142mm St8 metaG | ecosystem: Environmental > Aquatic > Marine > Oceanic > Photic zone | place: Costa Rica: the Eastern... | reverse complement strand
TAACTTTTCATAAAGTGAGGAAAGTATTTCTTTTTTAAATTCTAAATTACCCATAACCACCGCTAAATTTCTTAGCCATCTTTCATAACCTATTCTTTTAATTGGACTATACTCATACCTCTCTGAAAATTCAACTTCGGTTAATTTAAAATTTTCAATAATATTAAATGAACTTAAATTTCGTGATCTCAAAAAACTAGTTTCTTTTGATAATTTGGCAAATTTATTCCAAGGGCAAAATACTTGGCAATCGTCACAACCATAAACACGATTACCAATTTTTTCTCTAAACTTTATGGGAATGGATGTTTTATGTTCAATGGTCAAATAGGATATGCATTTCCTTGCATCTAATACATAAGGTTTTATTATTGCAGAGGTTGGACATACATCAATACAGGCTGAACATGATCCACAGTGATCACTATTTTTTTTTGTTAATGGTAATTCCAAAGTAGTAAGAATTTCCGCAAGAAAAAAAAAAGATCCATTAGATGAATTAAGTAGTAAAGTATTTTTTCCTCTCCAACCATGACCACTTTTTTGCGCAAATTCAACTTCCATTAATGGAGCAGAGTCAACAATTGGACGGAATTGATTTCTATCAAAACCTAACAAACAAATATTACTAATGATTCTTTTTAATTTGTTTTTAATTACTTGATGGTAATCATTACCATGGGCATAAATTGAGATATATGGCTCTTTTTGATCATTGATTTTATCCTTTAAATTATTCAATGGAACGGTTAAGTAATCAAGACTAAAACTCAATACTCTTTTTACATTACTTAAAAGAATGTTAGGATTTTCTTTGACATTAATCCTATCTTTTAAGTAATCCATTTCCCCGTGGAAATTATTTTTTATCCAATGCTTATATCTTTTCAAGGCCTCATCATTTTCTAGCGAAGTTATGCTAAATGAATTAAATCCAACTTTTTTTGAAAAAGTTGAAATATCAGATATTAATTTTTTAGCTTCTAAAGTTTCCATTATTTTTAATCAATATCAATTATTTGGCCAGGCTTTAGAATTAAAAATGTATCTAGAGGAATATTTTCACTTAATAGACTCTCTCTTAATTTAATAGGAGGCTCATTTAATGGCTCATCTGTTAACTTAAAGGTGCCCCAATGCATCGCAATACTCTTTTTTGGAGCAATAATTTTATGAATTTTTACAGCCTCAAAAGGATTAACATGCATAGTTTTCATAAACCATCGAGGTGCATAGGCACCTATTGGTATAAAAGCAAGATGAAATTCACCGAATTTTTCTTTTATATCAATAATATCTTTTGAAAAACCTAAATCTCCTGCAAAAAATATTTTTTTATTTTCATATTCAATTACCCAACCGCCCCACAAACTTTTATTTCTATCAACTATTACTCTAGAACTCCAATGTTGTACAGGAACAAAAGTAAAAGATAAATTTTGGTATGCAAAATTTTCCCACCAATCAAGTTCAATTAAACTATTTGAACTCAAAAAATTTAAAATATGCTTATGACCTAACCCAGCAAGAGTAAATGTCTTACTGTTTTTTTTATAAATTTCCTTTATCGTTGTTATATCAAGATGGTCATAGTGATTATGTGAAATTAAAGTCACATCAATTTGGGGTAAATTCGAAAATGAAACCAAATTTGGTATTTTACGTTTTGGACCTATAAAAGTGAATGGGGACGCACGACTACTTAAATGTGGATCAGTGATAATAATCTTATTATTAATTTTTAACAAAAAAGTTGAATGACCAAGCCAGCAAATCAAATCATTATTAGAGTTAATAATCGAATTAACATTCGGAAAAATAAATTCAGTTGTTGTCTCTTTTAATTCATGATTAACTGGATTTTTAAATTTTTCCAATTGCCATTTTAAAAAGCTTTTCTTTTCAGGGTGTGAATAATTATTTTGGAAACTTTTCTTACCATGATGTTTTTTATTTTCATCATATGTATATTTATAGTTATTGCAACCAGTGATTACTAGCAGTACGAAGGAAATTAAAAGAAAAGAAAAATTAAATGTTTTTGTCGCCAAATTTTTCTTTTAGATTGCTAACAATTTCAGCAAGATGTATTAAATTTGGATTTATATCCAAAGCCATATTAAACCACTTTAATGCCTCTTTTTCTCTTTGTAATTCCATCATCAAATACCCTAGACTTTCCATGGTGCCAAATTGATATGAGTTCAATTCTAAGGTTTTGTAAAAAGAATTAATAGCATTTTCAAAGTCATCAAGTGCAAAATATACATCGCCAAGTTTGTTCCAGCCTTCTGCAAATTCAGGTTTAAGTTCTGTAACATTTTTAAACATTGCTAAGGCTATTTCATACTCACTTCCCTGCACTTCAACTATAGCTCTTTGAAAGACAGAATCTATATAAGGATCATCGGCTCTCAGCCATAATCCCCAAATAGCATTTTCTGCCATTTTTCTCACTGAATATTCTGAATCCCATAAGCTAGCTAACATTTTTGGTGTATCTTCAAAAAATCCAACATCTGCAAGTCTTCCAAGAGCTTCCCTTCTCTCTTTAGGTAAATTACTACTGAGTAAACTAAGTGCTTTATCTCTATTAATTGGGGTCCAATCCTTTCCGGAAGACCACTCATTTGAAGAGGACCAATCGTTAGCTGAAATTGTAATAGGGAATATAAAAAATATAATAAAAAGCTTTAAATTCATAAATATAGGTTAACATACTATTTGATTTTTTTTTTTATAGAAAGTAATGTTTTTCAAAACAAATTTATAATAATTGTGTAGATTTTAAATGAGCAAAAATATAAAAAACATTGCAATTGACACTCCATCTTTAGTTATATTTCATGAAAAATTTTTTAATAATATACTAAAACTTAAAAATTTCTTTTTGGATTCTAATATTATCATTAGGCCACATGCGAAAACTCACAAATGTCCAGAAATAGCAAAAATACAGATAAAAAATGGAGCTAAAGGAATCTGTGTTCAAAAAATATCTGAGGCTGAAGTATTTGCAAATAATGGCATCAATGACATTTTTCTAACTAATCAGGTTGTTGGTCAAGAAAAAATCAATAGAATTCCAAAACTTGCTTCATCTATAAATTTTAGTATTTGTATTGATAATGTTTTAAATTTAAAAGATATTAATAAAATTTGTGTGGAAAGTAATACAAGATTAAAGTGCTTTATTGAAATAAATGTTGGAATGAATAGATGTGGAATAAGAAATATTTCTGAACTTGATGGCTTGATGCAATACTTCCAAAAATCTCCAAATTTAATTTTCTCTGGTTTTCATGCTTATACTGGACATCTTCAACATATTGATAATATTTCAGAAAGAGAGAAATCAAATAAATCAGCAATGGCACAATTAATAAAATACTTAAGATTTATAAGAAAAAATTACAAGAATGAATTTTTAATTTCTGGAGGAGGGACTGGTACTTTTCATATTGATAAAAATGAAAATATACTAAATGAAATCCAGCCTGGTTCATATATATTTATGGATAGTCACTACAGCGCAATAAATAATTTTGAAGATTCACCTGAATTTGAACAAAGTCTTTATGTGCTGGGATCCATAATGAGTATCAATTCAGAAAACATAATTCTAGATGTTGGCACCAAATCGATTTCAGTTGAATCTGGCTTTCCCAAATTATTTAATGATAATAATGCAAAAACAATACAAGTCTCTGACGAACATATAGTAATAAAATGTAACTCAAAAAAATATAAATTAGGTGAAAAGGTTTTATTGATTCCTTCTCATTGTGATCCCACAGTAAATTTACATGAAAAATTTAACATCATAAATGATAAACTTGAAATTGTAGATAGTTGGAAAATATTAGCAAGAGGAATGCATTTCTAATGAAAAAAAAAAATAAATTTGGTGATGATACTCTTTCAATTCATGCTGGTCAAAAACCAGATGTAGAATTTGGCGCTAGAGCACAGCCAATTTATTGGACATCATCTTTTGTATTTGATGATACTGATTCAGCTGCTTCGCTTTTTAATATGGAAAGAGCTGGCCATGTCTATTCGAGAATTTCCAACCCCACTGTTTCCGCTTTAGAAGAGAGAATTGCATCTTTAGAAAGTGGCGTAGGGTCCATAGTGACTTCAAGTGGTCAGTCAAGTCTTCATCTAGCAATAACAACATTGATGAATGCAGGGTCGCATATTGTTGCTTCATCTTCATTGTATGGCGGATCACATAACCTTCTAAAATATACCTTACCAAGATTTGGAATAAACACAACCTTTATTGATTCTAATAAACCTGAGGATTTCAAAAAAGCAATAAAAAAAAATACACGTCTAATTTTTACTGAGACTATTGCTAACCCACAGTTAAAAGTTGCTGACATACCTTCTCTTGCTGAAATTGCAAATGAATCTAACATACCTCTTCTTGTAGACTCAACGTTGACCTCTTCATATTTAATCAACCCTATAAGATATGGCGCAACTCTTGTTATGCATTCATTAACTAAATTTATGAGTGGTCATGGAACTGCAATGGGAGGTGTTATTATTGACAGTGGAGACTTTAATTGGGATCTTTCAAAAAAATTTCCAACACTAACTGAACCATATGAGGGATTTCACAATATGGTCTTTACTGAAGAATCAACCAATGCAGCCTTTCTTCTAAGAGCTAGAAGGGAAGGCTTGAGAGACTTTGGCGCATGCATTAGTCCTATGAATGCTTTTTTAATATTACAAGGCGTCGAAACACTGAACATCAGAATGGAAAAACATATTTCTAATACTGACGAAATATTATCATTTTTATCAAAAAATGAATTTGTGAAAGAAATAATTCATCCAAGTTTAGATAATCATCCTGATTATAATTTATCCAAAAAACTATATTCAAAAGGAACATCTTCTATCATAAATTTCTCACTTAAAGGTGGGTTTGACTCTGGAAAAAAATTCATTGATTCATTATCTCTTTTTTCTCATCTTGCAAATATTGGAGATGCTAAATCGCTTGTTATACACCCAGCTTCCACAACTCATTTTAGAATGTCAAATAAAGAACTTGAAGATTCTGGTCTATCAGAAGGTACTATACGATTATCAATTGGCTTAGAAAATTCCTCAGATTTAATTGATGATTTAAAGTTTGCGCTAAAAAAATCTCATCAGTCTAAATAATTTGAAACTGACTCATACTATCTAAATCAAATTCAACTCCATGCCCGGGATAATTTTTACATTCCGCATATCCATTACTTATTTTCAAATCTTCCTTAATAAAGTTTTCCAGACCAAAACCATGAATTTCTAAAAATTTTCCATTTGGGACAGCACTCAATAAGCTAACTGTTAAATCATGTGCTCCATGAGAGGTAACGGGTAAATTATACAATTCAGCAAAATGTGCGATTTTTATAAAACCAGTAACACCTCCACATGCAGTTATATCAGGCTCAGGATAAGAAAGTGCATCATTGATAATAAAATTTGAAAATTCCCATGGGCTTTTAAAATTCTCACCTGTAGCAATTGGATGTCCTGTAAGTTTTCTAATTTGTTGATAACCATGTAAATCATCAGGAATTATTGGTTCTTCTATCCATACCAAATCAAATACACTTAACTTCTTTATCGCAGTGATTGCTTGATCTAAGCTCCATTTCATATTAGCATCAACCATTAATGAATTGTCATAACCTAGAAATTTTTTCATTTCAGAAACTCTTTCCAGGTCATCAGATAATTTAGTTTTTCCTACTTTAATTTTAATTGCATTAAAACCATTTTTTATTTTTTTTTCTGTATTCAACAGTAATTCATCAATACTTAAATTTAAATCTATTCCTCCTGAATAACATGTGATTTTGTTAGAATTTCCTCCTAAAAGTTTCCACCATGGTGTTTTTAATTGTTTTGCTTTTAAATCCCAAATTGCGATATCAATAGCTGAAATTGCCATAGAAGTTGGTCCACCTCTTCCACCATAATGGGAAGCCCACCATAATTTATTCCAGATAAACTCATTTTTCTGAGGGTCTTCGTCAATTAAAATATTAGTAAAATCATGCTTTATACAATTTAAAATAGCATGTCCATTCTGACCAACAGTATATGTATAGCCTATACCATAATTACCATTAGAGTCCTCAATTATAGTGAGGATTAATTGAAAATCTCGCATTAACCCGTGAGTGCTGTCAAGTAAAGGGTGATTAAGGGGAAGATTAAATAATTTAGTTTGAATAGATTTAATTTTATAAGGCATAATTAGTTTATGTATTCAAAAACAAAAAATTTTGGAAAAGTTTATTATTATTCATCATACCGTGAAATTGACGAAACATTGCCATTTATTTATTTTATTCATGGTGCTGCACAAGATCATAGTATTTGGACACAGTACGTAAGATATTTTTCCAATAAAAAATTTAATGCTATTGCATTTGATTTACCTAATCATGGAAAATCACCAAAACAAAAAATTAATTCAATAGAATTCTTTGCAAACTTTATTAAAGAATATGATGAATTAAATAACCCAAAACAAAATAAAATTTTTCTTGTTGGACATAGCATGGGCTCGTTAATTTCATTATCTTCAAATTTTTTAATCGATCATGTTGCTAAAAGTGTATTGTTAGGATTTAAATACCCAATGACTGTTTCTGACTTTTTATTAAATGAAAGCAAAAATAATCCTAGTAAAAGTCATAATATAATTAACGAATTTTCTTATTCCTCGGCAAGTATTATTGGGGCGAATATTAATCCTGGAATCTATGCGTTCAATAATTCTTTATCCTTAATGAATAGGGATGAGAAATTACCGATATATGATGATTTCACAGCCTGTAATAATTTTCAAATTAATGAAAAACTATTTGAAAATCTAAAAGGAGAATTTTTACTGATTGGTGGTGATAAAGACTTAATGACCCCATCAAAAAAATTATTTTCACAATTCTCTAATATAGAAAATTTTAAAATTAAAGTTTTAAAAAACGTTGGTCATTCAATGATGAGTGAGGCACCAAATGATATTTTAGACTTGTTAATAGAATTTTTTTAGATTGCAGAATAAAAATTATATAACTCCTCAAGGCTTAAAAAAACTCCAAGAAGAAGTACTCAATCTATTGGATAAGGAAAGACCTGAAGTTGTTAAAGTTGTGCACTGGGCTGCATCAAACGGAGATAGATCAGAAAATGGTGATTACATTTATGGAAAAAAAAGATTGAGGGAAATTGATAAGAGAGTTAGGTTTTTAACAAAAAGAATAAATAATGCACTTGTTGTCAATCCTGAAGATAGAGATGATTGTGAACAAGTTTTTTTTGGTGCCACTGTAAAATTAAAAATTGAAAATAAAAAACAAACCATAAAAATAGTAGGCATTGATGAGACAGATTCTAAAAGTAATAAGATTGCCTGGAACTCTCCTTTAGCATCAAGTATTTTGAAGTGTTATGTTGGAGATCAAAAAAAAATAAAAACTCCATCAGGAATTAGGAAGTTAGAAATTTTAGATATACAGTATAAAAAAATTGACTAAATTATTTAATAGTAAATTCCTCTAAACGATTAAAGTAATTCAATATAATGTCGTCGTACTTGAAAACCTCAGATCCTTGAAGAGAATGATTCAACCATTTTAAAGCTCCAAATATAACAAAATCTCCATAAAAAGGTTTATTGCCAAGAAGAAACTTGTTTTCTCCGAGTGTTTTTTTAATGAAAGAAAGGGGAAATTTTAATTGCTTACGAAATATACCATGTGATTTTTCAAGTTGCTCAAAGGTCATCTTTAACCTACCCTCTCTGGTTTCCTTAAAGTATCGTTTGTCGCATTCAGCCATGACATTTTTGTATAAATTAGGAATGATTACTTTTCCAATTGCGGGATGTAAAAAATATTCTGCCCAATTTCTTATAAATAGCGCAAATGTTTCATTGCTTTTATCTAAAACTACATTGTTGGAATAATTTTGCTCTATATATTTCACTATTTTCCATGAGTCATTAACTACATCTTTGCCATTAGTTATTACTGGCACTTTACCTTCATTCGGAACAGGAAGTTTTTTCTTTTCCGTAAAATGACAAGGAATAGTATCAAACTCAATGCCCTTATAGTGAAATACTATCTTAACAAGCCAGCAATAGGGGGAAAAACGAATTTCAGTATTTTTTGCAGCTAAATCATAGAGTTTTATCATAATTTTTTAACCAATAGTTTTAGAAGATTGACCAAAGAGTATTTTTTTTGATTTCTCATCGACAACAGGGTTAGATGAAATTTCTTTCCCTATTTCATAACTTTTTATTACTGACTTTCTTGATGAAACGTTATCCAACCAACGGCATAAATTAGGAAAATCAGAAATATTTTGTTTTTGTCTTTTATGTAATCTTACCCATGGATAGCATGCCATATCAGCAATTGAAAACGAACCTGTTATAAAATCTTTTTTTTCTAACTGTTTATTAAGGACTGCGTATAGCCTTCCTGTCTCATTTGTATATCTTTCTTTTGCATAATCAATACTTTCTGGTGCATACTGATTGAAATGGTGATTTTGTCCAGCCATAGGTCCAAGACCCCCCATTTGCCAAAATAACCACTCCAATACTTTTACTTTTTCTAACTGATTATTACCACAGAAGATATTATATTTATTAGCTAAATATAGTAAAATGGCACCAGATTCAAATATCGATATTGGTTCATTTGAAATAAGTGGTTTTTTATCGACAATTGCTGGCATACGATTATTCGGTGCAATTTTAAGGAAAGCTTGTTTAAACTGATCTCCAGCAGAAATATTCACAGGTACGATTTTGTATTCTAATTCTGCCTCTTCTAAGAAGATTGTTATTTTATGACCATTTGGTGTCGGCCAATAATATAGATCGATCATTAGGAATCCCTTTCAATAATTTTTTTTGCTAAATCAATCAAATTATTTTCAAAAATCTCCGGTTTCGAAAAAATAGGATTCCAATACTGCCCGGTTCGCTGAACGTAGGCTACTTTCATTCCAGATTTTGAAGCGCCAATTAAATCCCACGCATGACATGCAATCATTCTCATCGAAGAGATTGAACATTTCATTCTATTTGATGCTCCAAGATAAACTTCAGATGAAGGTTTTAACGCATTAAATTCTTCAACAGATATTACTTGATCAAAATAATCTATTATTTTAGAGTTAGTTAACTGTTGCCTTGCACTCTCCTTATTAGAGTTTGTCAAAGCAATCATTTTAAATTTATTTTTTTTTAATAAATCAAGTGATTCAACTACATCACTATGTGGATCTAGATTTCTCATTGTAGTAATAATTTCGATAACTTCGTCATTTTTCAAATTTTGATTATATTTCTCAGACATTGATATGAGCATTTTTTTTCCAACCTCGGAAAAATCAATTTGCTCATTTACAATTGTGCAAAGAAATGCGCTATTGATAACAGAGCCAAACCATTCAGATAATAAATTTTCATCATTAAAATACTTCTTAAATTTAATCTTTAATCCATTTAAATTGAGTAAAGTTTCATTAACATCGAATGAGAGTATTGTATTCTTCATGTATTAATAAGGTGTGTATTGATTTTCTTTAAAATTTGTTAAAAGTTTCAAAAACATTTCTTCTGAATCTGCAGAAAGATTGTAACCAAATTTTCTTAACTTTGTGCAATCACTCATAATATCCCATTTAGAAGAAAAGATGAAATCCCCAAAATTCCAATTCACTGCTTTTTCTATTTCCATAGCTTGTAAATTAAATTTAATTGAAATCTCTTTCCAAATTTCTTTTTCATTCAAAATAAATTCAGCCAATGAAATTTTATTGTCTATCTCCCAGTCAAGATTATAGTAATTAGCTATCCTAGGCCAAATATTCTTCCATCGAAAAAAATCACCATTTGTAAGATTAAAAGCATTATTCTTACATTTCTCATTATTCATTAGCCAATAAGTAGCGTCTGATAAAATTTTTGCAGAAGTAACTTGGTATACGCTGTTCCAATTTTGTAAATTTCCAGGAAAATTAAACTTCAACTTCTTGTATTTACATATTGACGCATAAATAGCAATTATTAAAGTTAAATTCATCGGAAACCCAATAACATTGCTGCACACCGTATGGGGTCTTACTGCTATCCAAGAAAAATTATTTTTTCTAGCGACCGACTCTAATAAATTTTGTTGAAAATGATAAAAATGATTTTTATTTACTTCATCAGTTTCTTTAGCTGGAGTTTTAAATTCTCCAAGATGGCTCCCGTACCATTTAGTACCCTCCATCAGCATGAAATTTTTTATAGAGGAAATAGAAAATTTTTGTATTGATGACAGTAAATTAGAAAACATTTCAATATTTTTATCATGAATATCCTGAATATTTTCGCTGTGATAATACGCTGAATAAATTATTTCATGGAATTTCTGATTTTTTTTAAAAAATGCATCAACTGATTTTTCGTTTCTTAAATCAACAGAAAAATTATTTTTTGAATTTATTGTATGTCTTCTTGATAATGTAAAAACATTAAGATCTTTTTTATTAAAAAAATGATAAAGATTCGCACCAATATTTCCTGAACCACCTATAATAAGTATATTTCTCATCAATTAACTTTTTTATGGAAGATGTATTTGATTATATAGTAATAGGAGGTGGTAGTGGGGGTGTGGCCAGTGCAAATAGAGCTGCCATGCATGGTGCTAGAGTATTATTGGTTGAAAAAGCTAGAATGGGAGGTACATGCGTCAATGTTGGTTGTGTACCAAAAAAAATTATGTGGACCGCTGCACACCTAAATCACTGTTATCATGAGTTGAGTTTTTATGGCTTCGAAAATCTCAGTTCTCCTAAATTTAATTGGTCAACTTTAAAAAAGAATAGAGATGAATATATCACCAGATTAAATAAATTATATTTTGAAAATTTAGAAAATAATAAAGTTAATGTATTGCAAGGGAATGCAAAATTTATTGATAAAAATACAATTATTGTTGATCAAAAAAAATATGTTGGGAAAAAAATTCTCATAGCTGTAGGTGGTAGGCCATTAACCCCAAATATTCCTGGAGCTTCATATGGAATTAACTCTAATGATTTTTTTGAGTTAGAAAAACAACCAAAAAAAATTGGCATAGTTGGTTCAGGATATATTGCAATTGAGTTTGCAGGTTTACTTAATGGACTTGGCTCAGATATTTCATTATTTATTAGAAGTAAAAAAATCTTAAAAAATTTTGATGAACTAATTTCTGAGCAAATAAAAAAGTTTTTACTCGATTCAGGTGTAAAAATAATTGAGAATTCTAATATTAAAGAAATTACATCAAGTGGTGACTCAAAGGTTATAAAAACAGAACAAGCTAAATTTCAATTTGATGAAGTTATCTTTGCTATTGGAAGAACCCCAAATACTGACACCATTGATATTGAAACCACAGGAATTAAATTACCTAATTCTGGCATCGTTAATGTTGATAAATTTCAAGAAACTGAAATAAAAGATATTTTTGCACTTGGAGATATTGTTGGAAAATACGAATTAACACCGGTTGCAATTGCTGCTGGCAGGAGACTTAGTGATAGACTTTTTGGTGAGAAGAAAGATGCACACTTGAAATATGAAAACATACCTACTGTTTTATTTAGTCATCCTACGGCTGGAACCATTGGTCTTACTGAAAAACAAGCAATTCAAAAATATGGTGCTGAGAATATCAGAGTATTCGAGTCATCATTTAATCCAATGTTCTATGCTTTTAGTAACAATAAAATAACTTCATTTATAAAATTAATTGTAAAAGCGGTCGATGACATTGTTATTGGCTTACACATAGTAGGAGACGCATCTGATGAAATATTACAAGGCTTTGCTGTAGCTATTAATATGGGAGCAAAAAAGTCAGATTTTGATTTAACTATTGCAATTCATCCCACTATTGCGGAAGAAATTGTTACACTGAAAAATTTTAGAATTGGGCAAATTAATCATAAGGATAACAATGAGTGAAATTAAAAAATTAGATATTAGTAAAAGAATGAGTCAAGTTGTTGTATATAACAACACAATTGAAACTGCAGGTATAGTTGCCGACGATACAAATTTAAATATTGAAGGTCAAACAAGTCAAATTCTTGATAAGATTGATTCTTACCTTCTTAAGCTAGGTTCTCATAAAGATAAAATATTAAAAGCAACAATTTGGCTTAATGATATAAAGCACTATGATGATATGAATTCTGTATGGGACTTTTGGGTTTCCAAATCGTCACCTCCAGTAAGAGCCTGTGTTGAGTCAAAGCTTGCGTCACCTAAATATTTAGTTGAAATTCAAATTACTGCCGCAGTTTAATCCAGCCTTAATGTGATTAGATTTTTATTAAATCCGCATGATTCAAAAAAACATTTGGTTGAGTTAAATTGTTCTTTTAAATTATCAGCTAAAAAAAAAATATCATTTTCTTTACCTAAGTGGTCCCCAGGAAGTTATTTGATAAGGGATTATGCCAGGCATATAGTCAATTTAGAAGTCACTTTAAATAACGAAAAGGTTTTCCTAAATCAAAAAACTTCGAACAGTTGGGAAATTTTCATAAAAAGTAGTGGACTGATAAATATAAGATATTTAATTTATTGTTTTGATAAATCAGTAAGAGCAAATTTTTTTGATGATAATAGATTGTTTTTGAATGGTCCTTCCACTTTTATAAGAATTAAAGAGTTCTCTGACAAAAAGCATCAACTAGAAATTAAAAAAAATGTTTTTTTAAAAAATAAAAAAATTACTTCTTCAATGAATTTTTTAAAACAAAAAAAAATTTATCAGGAAATTTGTTACCAAGATTTTATTGATCATCCACTTGAAATTAGCAATACAAAAAAAACGCACTTTTATATAGCAAAGAATAAATTCACTTTGTCACTCTCAAGTTTAAATGTAGATGGGATTGATATTAAAAAAATAAATAGTGACACCAAAAAAATTTGCAATCAGATTATAAAATTTTGGGGAAATAACCCAAATAAAGAATATCATTTTCTCATCAATTGTGAGAAAAATGGATATGGCGGTTTAGAACATAAGTCATCATCTGCTCTTTTAATTGATGAACAGTCTCTCCCTAAAACCAAGAATATAATTAATCGAGAAAAATATATAAATTTCTTAGGACTTTGTTCTCATGAGTACTTTCATGTCTGGAATGTTAAAAGACTGAAGCCAAAAAGTTTGGTAAAGATAAATTTTGACTCTGAAAATTATACTTCTCTGCTATGGTTTTTTGAGGGATTCACTTCCTTTTATGATGATTTCTTACTTCTTAAATCATCATTAATCACTCCTGAAGAATATATTAAAATCATAGAAAAAAAAATAGATCATTATAATTTTTCACCAGGCAATAAAATACAAAATCTTGCAGATTCCTCATTTTATGCCTGGATAATGTTTTATAAAGCTGAAGATAATTACAATAACTTTTTCAATAATTACTATCTGACAGGAAGTCTTATTGCTTTGATGTTTGATATTGAAATAAGTCACAATTCAAACTTTGAACAATCCTTAGATGATTTAATGAAAGTTCTTTGGTCAGAGTTTGGTGAAAATGAAATTGGAATTAATGAAAAAAATATTTTTGATAAAACTCGATTACTTTATGGTGTAAAAATAACATCTCTTTTAAAATCTTTCGTGTATGAAATAAATAAATTAAACTTCAAAAGCACTTTTTCTAAAATTGGTCTTGCAATCGAAGAAACAAAACAAAAACTTAACAAACCCGATTCTTATTATAATAAAATACAACTTCTTTTAGGTATTAGGCTAAAAAGCATATCTGAACCAATAATAAAATATCTAAGCCATGAAAGTTGTTTATTTAAAAAAGATATAATGGTTGATGATAAAGTCCTAGAAATTAACGATTTTGATTTTAATTCCAACAAAAAAGAAATATATAATTCCTTTTTTAAAAAGGTCAAAGAATTTAAAGTGATGATATTAAGAAATGGAAAAAAAATAATAATAAAAACCAATTATTCCAAACTAGGCTTACCAGTAAAAATTAAAATTACTGATAATATTAGATTTAATAGCTGGATTAATAGGAAATTAAAACTTAATTGATGCTTTTAGATTAATTGAATCTGAACTAAACTTTGGATTATTTTCATCCTTTTTACCCAAAGCTAAATACTTTTCATATGAAGTGCTTATCCATGCTCTATATAAATTGAAATCTAGTCCCAATCCAAGTTTAACGTCGTATGAGTTTTTACTGCCTATACTTTTTTTATACTTTGTGTTTTGATCTGCTATGTATCTTACTGAATAATCGCTATAATTTGTAAAATCATAACCTAATTCTAATGATGTATTTGGTCGAATAAATCCATAATTTGTAAAGATTGGTTTATCTATATTAATTCCTATATAGCCCTTTCTATGATTTACCTTTTGATCTGACACAAGTAATGCATACTCTAGGCTATCTTCTTTAAATGATTCTAATAAAGTGTAACCTGAATATATTTTTGCATAAGGTTCTATGAAAATATCATTGTAGTTCCACTCACCACTAAAATCGAGGGCTTGAAAAATTTGAAATCCATCTCTTGAACTATGGATTGTACTATTGTTAATATTTCTATAAGAATTATAATCAAGATCAGATAAGCCAGCTAAGTAGGATAGACTAAAACCTGAATTAAATTTCCTATCGGCGTAAACAGTTAGAGAATAGCCATGAACATAAACCTCAGTGCCTTTACTGCCAATAGAATTTAATTCATTTGATAACCTTAAAGCAAAACCTGCTGTCACACCATCAATTGAAGTATCAGCACCAAAAATTAAACTTCTAATATCAAAATCAATCTTTGATAAGTTATTGTCAGAATATATTTTTCCAATAGAGGTTTCAAAGTCTGTCCATAGTGAAAAGTTGTTGGAAATTTGATTACTAAATTTATTCTTAAATGGAAAAATGAAATTCAAAAATTCTTTCTCATAATTATTAATTTCAGCATTATTCGAACTATGAATTTGCCTACCTCTATCATTTCTTTTACGCCAATTAATTCTTTGCATTATTGGATCTATTGATTGTTGAATCCATCTTGAAGAAGCTTCTAATTGAGATCGAATTACTCCTGAGAGATCATTGTTATCATTTGGATCTGGCATAATAGATGAAATAGTAAAATTGAGGTCACTTGTATTGGTAATTCCAGCAAAATTATTACCATTGATGTCCTGAATTGCTAATGATGATATATTCAAATAATAAG
>Ga0160423_10002504_pt1 | contig 15335 bp, 14 predicted proteins | sample CRUFie14St8metaG_FD_108191 | JGI IMG/M metagenome (GOLD analysis project Ga0160423, IMG submission 108191) | Marine microbial communities from the Costa Rica Dome - CRUD Field 142mm St8 metaG | ecosystem: Environmental > Aquatic > Marine > Oceanic > Photic zone | place: Costa Rica: the Eastern... | reverse complement strand
TCCGAATACATGCAATCCACGAATGATATCGCTGAAGGTTTCAGTTGAACGTACAACTTCGGTCTTCGCAATGTGCGAAGCAGTTGCAGTTGATGACATGTGACCTGCAAGAACAAGGTTCTCTGAGCCGTCAGTCGCCAGACCAGTCATAGTCACTTGGTCTGTACCACCTGTTGAATTCAAGGCAGTTGACTTGTAGCAGTTAAAGCCAGCAATGTTGCCCTGCATAACAAGACCGTTACGCAGAGGTGAAGTACCGTCGCCAGTTACCTGAACTTCGGCAAACTTCGCACCTGCACTAAACAGATTCTCGTAGAATGCTGGTGGAGCAACGAACCAACGATTCTCTTCAGGAACGCTCTGGTCATCCAGAACACGTGCCATCAGAAGCATCAGGTTGATGCCATTATCTTTGGTACCTTTCACATCAATTGGAGCAGCAGCCGTGCCCAAAGCTGTGTTTGTGGTAGTCAAGCCGCCTGTCAAAGAAGCGTCGTCGGCACCAGCAAGACCTGCGCCATCAGAGATAGCTTGCAGGACGTTGGCATCGTACTTGCGCTTCAGTGAGAAGGCACCTGATGAAGTTGCCAATGCCTCAAAGTTTACGTGAGACTGACGCTCTTCGATGTCGTCAATCTTGAAACCAAAAGCATTTGCTTGGTCAACAACCATAGTAATTTGGTCGTCAGCCAAGTCTTGTGGGTTAACTACGGAACCACGCGCATATGAAGAAACCGTAATTGTTGGTTCCTTGATAATGCGAACGGTATCGCCAAAGTTTTCAATTTCCCCCGCGTAGTCGGTATTCGTAATGTCTTCGACAACCGAAGCGCGACGGAAGAACTTGAGAACCTTTTGGCTAAAAATTTCCGGTGTAAAGTTACCGGAAGGCAGGTTATTATGACCTGATGCACTATTAAAAGCCATTAGTCTTTTCCTTCCTCATTTGAGGTTTAAGAGTTATAATCGATTCGGCCTTCAGCCCGTGCGGCGTCGAGTTCTGCTTCATTCTTTTCGAACTCCCACGGTTTCATCTTGCCGATTTGTGAAGCTTTCCAAATCTTCCCACCACTATCTTTTGTAGCGATTTCTTTGGGTGCTTGGCGAGTTACAGCGGCTGCTGCGTCACCTTGCTTAGATCTAGTCTGTTTCGGTTTTTTGCTGATGTTATTATCAGCTTTGTAGAGATCAATAACCCGTGCAGCTAAACGAGCGTTAGTGCTGTTTTTATAGATCCCGTCACTTAGTGATTCTGGCTGTTCATCTAACCATTCCAAGAATTCACTGCTTGATTTCAACTCATCAAAGTCCGGGTGAAGCTGGAGAAGTTCAGCGTATGCCTTCTTCTTTTCCATCTCCTTTTCACGTTCCTTGATTACGCCAATCTCATTTTGCAATTCAGACAACTGAGCCTGTGCTTGCATAGCAGAAACCGACTGGACGACTTCGAATATTTCAGGATAGTTGTCCTTAAATTTCTGCAGTTCTTCCATTGTTTTCGGCATTGGAATACCTTGTGGCATTTCAACATCGCTGGTACGTACGGCAGATTTAAGTTCACTAATCTCCTGTTTGAACTCGTTGACCTTCTCATCATAATGACGTTTTAGGTCGTCGTAACGCTTCTTGTAATCGTGTGATTCTTCCGGCTGTTCTTTCTTTGCTGCTGCAAAGCTTTCTCCGGCTTCGCCTTCTTGCTGAGTAGCCGAAACTTCTTCGGGGTCAGCATCATCACTCTGGGCTTCTACCTCTTCATCTTCATTTTCGTAGACTTCGTCGCGGTACTTTCCTCTGTACAGCTTATCGTCATTGATGGTTCCGAAAGAGTCGTTTGCTTTGTTGGCACGGTGGCCTCTTGCTTTTGCCATTTTGTTTACCTCATGTTGCGGGGCCACATGGCTGTGGGTAGCCGCTCCGGTTGTGCTGGGGCCGCGTTGCGGGTAGCCAGCGAATCTTCTACAGACCTAAGAGTCCCATCGCTTTAGTAACAAAGCCTTCTACTTCTTTAGACTTTGTGCGTTTAGGAACTTTACGGTCTTGTAAAACTTTTTGTGCTAAATCCTGATACATTTGTAACTGTTTGCGAGTAGAAGCCAAACTAGCTGCCGAACTTGATACCTGCTGTTTTTGAGGTTCCGTGTACGTTTCAGGTATAGAAGGTTTTACTTTTCTAGCTTGCTTTCTATTCATATAATCTTGAGCATCAAACAGGTGTTCTTCCCTGCTTATAGTCAGTCTTTTGTCTTCAGGGATGTTATATGTATTAGCAATGTAGTCTAAGGCAGCATGTCTTAATTCGTGTATGAGTACGAGGTTTGCGTCTTCTCTTGAATAATTTCTAGCCTCATTTACAAAATACGAAATACCGCCTGATGGTTTACGCATGTCTATTTTTACACCTTGAGATTGTGCTGCGTCCATCATCTCTCTATCATCACCAGTAGCTACTCTTCTAGCTTGAACATTTCTAGAAGATACAGCAGGTGTGTACATACCACCTGTGCCTACTTTTATATCTTCTTTTGCACGTCTTGGTAATACAATTGCATTAATATCTAATAGGCCTTTTTCATACAAGTTAAAGCCTAGACGTGCTAGATTATCCTCTTGCATGTATTCTTCTAGGTCGGCCCTTAACTCTACGTCAGCTAAAGCTTCTTTTTTACGTTGTGGGTTACTTAAAGGAACAACCTTGTCACCCTTTGCGAACTTTTTTCTATCGATGAAGCCACCCCCTGCGGCCTTTTGCCTACGAGCAATCTCTTTCTTTCCACGATTGTTGATCTTGTTAAGTCTGTCGTAGCCGATGATCTTTGCAATGTGTGGGGGTATGATTACCTCGCCTTTAGATACGGCGATTTGTACTTCTTGGCTAACGCCTGATTGCCCTGCGTCACCTGCTTTAGAATAGGCTTTGCGAATCATCTTTTCGATGTCGTCGCGTCCTGCGAAGTCGGCTGCAGCGGCGTTGATTACAAAGGTGCCTTCCTGTACGTCACGGGGTTGGTCGTCTGCTACGCTAACCTTGTCGGGTTGCGTTTGATTGCCACCGACGAACTCTGGACGCTCTGCAAAGCCACCCTCTTGGTAACCGACGCGACCACCTAGTCTAAAGTCTCCTTCTTCTTCATCTCCGCCATCATTTCCTCCTCTTCCTGAACCAGCATCAGCATCATCTGCGGCTTCTGCAGCATCGTTATCGGCTGAACTAAAGCCCCCGCCGTCACCACCGCCCGGACTTGGATCGTATTGATCTGCCATAGCTTTGTTTATTTCATCTTGAACTTCTTTTGACATCGGATCTCTAGTATCTGGTGCCACTTCACTATCACCCCTGAAACCACTAAAGGTGCTGTAGCCCTGATCGTTCATACCGCCTTCACCGGGGGTTCCTTGAACCACAAAATCGTCACCATTGATAACCGAATTTAACTCATCGGCAGTTAAACCTGTAGTCTTTGTTGCTCTGTCGATAGCTTCTTTGTAATAGGCATCTTGAAAGGCATTGTTTTTAGGTTTTCCAAAAATATTGTCTAGAGAAAACGAAGATGGCAAACCTGATCTAATAGAATTTACGTCTGTCCAATTCATGACGTTAGATTTGAACATACCGTTTACTTTATCAGCAAGTGACTGCGCCTGTTCTTTAGTACCCATTGCGGCACCGCTACCATCTAACATAGTCCAACCACCTGTATCTGGGTTGTACGCTCCACCTTGTGCAGCCATTTCTTTGCCTGACATGTTGAACATGGCTTTTCTGCCCGTAGCTTCTCCCCACCTTCCAGTAACTTCATTAAACTTTTCTAGTTCCAATGATCCGGGAAGATATCCACGCCGAACAGCTTCTAAGGATTGCATTTGTTTTTGGCTCATACCCATGAGATTGCCACTGTACATAAGACTTCCCGGATTACGGCTAATCATCATGCCATTAACATCCATGAAAGCACCGCCACCGATAGCCTTTATTCGTGCAGCGGTTTGTTGCTGGATAGCCATGTTTGCTGCGCCACTAATGGAAGCAAGAGCACCCATAAATCCTACACCTGCTACAGATAGTCCTAGACTTAAAACGGGCGGAGGCCCAATCGTTCTTGGTTTACCTGTTGGGCCTGTAATAGTTGGGCCAGAACCAAAGTCAAGGGCACCTGACACTTGTTGTGCACTACTCGATTGAAGGTTGCTTGTAAAATTGCTAAAAAAGTCGGATACTAAGTCACTTTTTCCTTTTACTGTAGTTTTTCCAGTCTTAGGATCTGTTTCAAAAGACTTGGAATACCCGGATGTAGTCACGTTACCCATCTGATCAAAACTAATAGTTGATGGGTTTAACTGACCTTCATTATAAAGTGTTACATTATCAAGCGGATTAGCTCCGCTTTTGAGAGCATTTTCTAACGCAGTTTTACCTACATCTTCAGGACCATCGCCACCAATAGGTTTGAAAATGTCTGGCCCCGTGTCTTGCTTTACCTCTTCTTCTGATTTATCTTCGTCCATCACGGTACTTTGAATACCAGTACCCAGCGTCTGTGTGTAAAAATCTACACCACCACTTAAATATTGCTGTTCGCTAATACTTTCTGGATTGAAAAAAGACGTATAGTTTGTACCGCCTGTCATATCCACAGTCGGCTGTGCGCCTATATCTAATCTTGGTAAACCGATGGTTGGGTCAGTTGCCATTCTTAATCACCTCTTTGTGGTCATCCTTCAATCTCAGGAGCGTTTCCAGTAAAGCCAGCTTCCCCTGCACTTGGCGCAGTTCCGACTCCGATTGTGCCATTACCACTCCCCGAACCATCAGTTCCCTCAACTCCCCCAGATACTCCACCAGCAGGGGCCATTCCTTGCTGTTGACCACCGGGGCCAGCTTCGCTGCTTGCTGCTTGTTGAGCATTTTGCATCATTCCTTGTAACATCTGAGCGTAAATTTGGGCTTCGTTCTGGTCGTTGACTAGGCTATCTGGATCGATATCCTGTGAGATTGCAAGTTCTTTCATCAAGTTTGGTATCTTGATAAACGGAGCAAGCATTGGGTTAGCGACAGTTTGAAGAAGGGCTGTGAGGCGTTGGCTGCGTACTTCTTTTTGCATAACAGCAGCTACACCGCGTGGCTTGATTTCCAAGTCGCCTTCGACATCTTCTACCTTATCGTTAAATTGCATGTTCCACTGGAAGTATGCTTCACCGATAGGCTTCAAAAGATAATCGTCGATGTTCTTGATTACGGTCTTCATCGATAGACCTGCAGAACCCATCAACATAGATAGTCCTGCTGCTGTACGTCCAGTTCCGGTTACACCAGTCTGTCCGTGCATAATTGACGGGATACCCGTTTCTTCGTCTGCAAGCTGTCGGCTGATCTGATACATCTGAATGTTTTCAGGTGCTGTATTAGGAAACTTCAAGCCATTGATAGCTGTGCCTGATACACCCGACTGACGACGAAAGATCTTGCCGGGGAAAATATCCATGTTCTGTCCGGGAACCAAGCTTGCTTCATCTACGTCGAAAACTAGGTTGCCAGCAAGAGCAAGGTTATCTATTGCCATCCGAACGTGACCATTCATCAGCATCTGTGCATCTTCCATGTTCTCAGCTACACCAACACCCCACAACTGGTACGGGTTGATTTCGAATGGGAACGACTGGAATGGGATACGGGCTGGTGTGAATGGATTCAAGACACAACGAAGGATCTTTGTACCACATACCCACACGTTAACCTGTACCTGATCAAACTCGTTTAGGTCTTCTGCGCCTTCCATACCTGCTTCGTTAGCCATCTTAGCATCTAGGGTGCCCCAGTATTCTAAGACTTCGAAGCGGTTTTCTTGGTAGTACGGTTCAGTTTCATCTTCACGAATTGTATCTTCGTAGTACTTGTCCTCGTAGTTTGGCCCTTTTGCAAGGGTTTCTTCGATAGCAAGCGCATCGAAATGAGGACGCATAATCAAGCTGCGAAGCTGTTGACGGTTCATCCGGTGACGTTGGATTACGTATTCGCAATCGTCGAGAGATGTACCTGCCGGATCAGGGAAGAAGTCCCATATTGAAACCGACTCAATGCGAGGAACCACCTTTTCGTATGGCTCGTATTCACGATTACCGTCTTCGTCTTTTACCCACTTGTGAATTCGCTTGTAGAAGTTAAACGGCCCTTTGATGACGCCCGTACCCAACAAAGCAGATTCAAAGATTGCTTTACGGAATACATTGATGGCGTTGGTATCAAGAAGCTGATCGTGGATGCATTTCTCCATCCGCCGCGCCTGTTCTTTTGCAGGTTCAACTTGCGGCTCACCGACCTTTGCTTTTCCGGGAACTAGGGCATCGCCGAACTGCTCACCGTATGCACCCATACTAGGTGCTGTGGCTTCACGTGCTCCGGGTGGTAACTCCCGTCCGTCACCTTCGTACCCGTACGGATCTTGCTGTTGTTGATCCAAAGGGGTAGCCATGTGTGCGAATTCCACGATACCTTCTGGCATCGGGGTAGATTCGACGACAAGCGGAAACTTCTTGTTGGCAAATAGGATATCTACAATCTGTCCGTACGCAGCAAGAACTTTCGTTTTGGTAATCTTGATGAATACCTTCGAACGTTCTGTGTCACGATACTTGGTCGTAGAATCGTAGATGCCCCTAAAGTTTTTGTACGTTTGTAACCAACGCTGCTCGTAGGAATAGCGTCCGTTTTCTGCGTCTTCAAAACGAGAACGAACGTAACCTGCTAGACCCGGTATGTCCCCTTCAGGATCAATTACGGGTACTGCAGCCTCGTCATCAGGTTGGAGATAATCGTCGGACATGTCGGTTCCTTAGTAGTCGCGTTCTTCTGCCATCTTCATCACTGAAGGATCAACAGTGGTTTTGGTCATCTTCTTAGGCATGTCTTCGGTGAGTACACCTTGCTTTGCCTTAGTGTCGAATTCCAAACCTTCGCGGTACAGCTTGTTAACGCCTTTTTGGTCGTCTACAGATTCTTTATCAGAGCCTGCAATGTAAGCTTCACCCATGTTGAGGTTCATGGTTCTCTCCTGTTATCTAGGGTTGCACAGTCATAAAGCTATCACCTTGTTGCATCGCTGCTTCGGCGGTTGCTTCGCGTTCGCGCATCGCCATTATATCGGCTTCACGCTGTCTCACCTGAGACATAAGTTGTTCTTGAGTTGCAGGACGCATATCTGGGGTTGCTTCTGCTTTACCTAATTCTGTTGGGGCCATAATCATTGGTACGGCTGCTGCTGGTCCAGCACCTACACCGACTGCCCGTGCACCGACTTCCATAGCTATGTCGGCTGCAGCTTGGGCAGGTTCTGTCAGGAACTGATAAGCACCTAGAGATGTTGCTGCCCCGATTGCCAACTTCCCACCAAAACGTTCCCAAAGTCCTAGACGCTTTAGTTTATCTACGTCTTCTTCTGGTACGGTTGAAAGGGGGTCAGTAGCAGATTCTGCTGTAATCTTGCTGCGAACTTCCTTCTTGATGGTTTGTTCCATTAGGCGACGTTCTTCTTTAGCCCGAATAGCAGCTTCGTCAATTTCTGGCATTTGGGCTTCTAGCTTCAGACGTTCTACTTCAGCTTGTGTAGCCGTTAGCTTCAGTTCTTGACTACGTGCTTCACGCACATCATCGATCAAATCTAGGTCAGCATCTGTTAGCTTACCTTGAACTTGTGTACCTACGATGTCTTGACCTTTAGGAATGACAGCTAGGCGGGGTGCTTCTGCGGCTTCTAATCCTGCTGCTGTGACACCCATAGAAGCAGGTAGTTCGTTCAAGGTAGACAGACCAAGAACCTCCCCGTACATGTTCTGTAGAGCACGAAGGGCTTGCTTTGCCGTTGTGCCTTCCTGCGTCATAACTTGTGATACGTAGTGCTTAGAAGTGATACCCTTCAAGCCATCGATTGTGTCATCGAAATTATCATGACCCAAGATGGTCGATGCTTCTGATGCGTAACCTAATTCGCTTGCAATGATAGATGGGATAATCTTACGAATATCCTTCACACCTTCGATCTTTCGTCCTAAGATCGACTCAAAGGGTTTGAAGCGTTCAGCAATACCGCCGGGAGCCTTGACACCAGCAGTCATTTTGTTTACAAAAGAAGTACGAACCTTTTTAGCTTCTTTAGATGTGAGATCTGTATTTGTGTCTTTAGGTAAAAATAAATATTCTCGCCCTTCTGCTTTTGCTTTTTCTGCAGCATCACGAAGTATTTCTAAAGATACTTCTGGGAGATCTAGAGCGTTACGGATTTTGTTACCGCGTCTAAACTCTTCTGTAAACCGTCCTGATTCAAAGTCAATATCCTCAACTCTTATCGTTGCTACTTCACCGGGACGCAATGGAACAAGTGCATTAAATGCTACTGCTGCACGGACACTAGGATCTTTTATAGTTGCAATGCCTTCTGTTAATAAAGGAAGAGACTGCTGTGCACCGGGAACTTTGTCAAAGGCTTTTGTACCCCGTGCTTGTGAAGCCTTTTTCAACTCCAACTTACGGGCTTTACCCTCTGCCTTAAATACATTCGGAGGTGGAGACAAATCATTTATAGCAGCTTGTTGTTCTACAGCAGACTGCACTGTAGCAAGGGTTGTAAAGTTTGCTTCTGTTCCTACTTCATTTAATTTTATAAGGAATTCATTTTCGCCTATAGTAAACCACGAATCGTCTAAAGACTTTCCTGCTTTTTCTACAGCCTTACGAACAGCGTTACGCTTACCTTCCGGCCCCATATCAATGGCTTCACCGATGGTAAGGGTCTGATTCTTGATCTTGTCAGCTATGCTCATGGATTAGTATCCGAATACTTCGTCTTGAACCTTGTAGACGTGGTTCTTGATTGCGCCTAATTGTTGGTGTATAGATGCGTAGCCACTCATACGGGTCATTACCATGTAACGTAAGGCGTCGTATGCGTGATCCTCTGCCTTCGTGTCTACGTCTTCGCTATTCGTCTTAGATAGAGGTATTCCCGCAAGCTGCTTAATGATATGCTGGCAGGAAGAAAATACTCGTAAGCGTGGTTCTTCTGTGTACGGATCATTACCTAATCTTCTGTGGATTTCCATCTTACCTTGAATACGGTTTCTGTCTGATGGCGTCCAACGTACACCGCAACGCATCATTGTCTCTGCTATAGATGGACCGAAACCAGTCTTGTTCCAGCACGAAGCATCTAAGACAGTATAGTGAGGTAGCGGATCAAATTCTTCTGCTTCTAGTATTTTATCAGCTAAATCTTCCGCTGTCAAGTGTTTTGCATACAACTCACGATAGACCCAAATATTATTATCCCAGTCAATAGCACCCCAAAGAACTGCAGACGGGGATGAATATCCATAGTCCGCCGCTCTAATGCGAGGCCAATTGGTAGGTAATTCGAAAGGTTCGACAACGTGTCTACTCCGTGAAAATTCTGGGAAGGCCGCTCCCTCTGCCACATCCCAATCCCCTTCTAGAAGTCTCTTCCGCTCAACTTCTGGGAGCGAACGCAACATGGCTTCGTATTGTCCGTCTGCCATGAGGTGGGGATTATCAGTCAACCGTGCAGGAACAAACTTGCGGTAGAACAACGGTTGACCTGCCTTCTCGTGACCGTTAGGCCATACAAAGGGCTTCATAGTATCTATATCATATGCAGCAAACGGTTCGTTTTCTGTGCGTGAGTCGATGTACATCTTCTTGACCCACCAGCCACCGACACCGCCGGGGTTAGCTGTACAACGCATATATAGATTCTTTTGAAGTTCAGGATCTGTGGAACGTAGTCGGGAACGTAGGTAGTCCCAAACGTAAGGGGTTGGGTATTGTGTAATTTCGTCGATACCTATCCAGTTAAAGGCTTGACCCTGAAAACGGGTTACATCTTTGTCTCTGTCTAGATAGGTAAACCAAATCGTGGCACCTGATGGAAAGACCCACGTTGATTTTGATTCGCGGAACTTTGCTCCGGGGAACGCCTTTGTGTATAGCTGGCGTGATTTATCTATAAGTTCGGTTAGTTCGTCAAGAGTACGTCTTAGAAGAAGGCCTCTGTGATTAGGGTTGTGGCAATAGCGTAAGGGGTCAGCAAGTAAAGCAAACGACTTACCGCCGCCAGCTGCTCCCCCGTACAATACATCTTGTTCACCTGCCGAAAGAAACTCCTCTTGAGGGCCGGGATTAGCTTGGAAGACAACTTCAGAATCACCCACAAGGTCGGAAACGGACGAGGGTAAAACGGAGAGATCTCCCATGTCAACGACATTCGTTCCTTTTCCTGCAACTCCCTTTTCGACTTTTCCAATTGTTTCTTCCAGCTTTCGGGCATAACTTCTCTGTGCTTCCGCTTTCTTCGTAGCTTGTGTAGCTTTTTTCTTTGCAGCCCTTAAACGCTTCTGTGCCCCACGACGGGCACGTTCAGCGGTAGATAGCTGATAGTTTCTTTTTTTCTTTGGTGCGTCGGTTTCCGACAAGGTTACTTCTCCGCAGATTTTGCTGCAGAGCGTCCCTTAGAGTTTGGGTTGGCTTCATTCCATTTTTTCATGCCAGCCTCAACCATTTCTTTGTCGTCACCGTAAACGCGAACGAGATGATTGTACGCATCACGCTTGTTCATCGTTGTGTAGTCTGTTACCATGTCTTTTGCAGACTGGTAGATGTTTCCGAAAAATTCCATAGCTTCTATGCCTTATAGTTTGCTTTACGTCCGCGACATTTTCCGCCGTGTGCCATAGCTTTTCTTTTTGGTTTTGCTGTACCACCGTATGCCAATTTTTGCTTTTTTGGTGGGATGAGTTCGTTTTTCAACTCTGCGTATGACATATCAGGATTTCTGTCTATAAAACTTAAAATGCCCATTGCGTCGTCGGGAGATAAGTCACGACCTTTGAACATCTTATTCATTGTGCTGCCGTGCTTCTCGTACAAACGTTCGAACATCATATCCAAACCTTTTATGCCAAAGACATATTTATTTGACAGAGGATTTTCAGCCATCGATCACGACTTCTTTCTTTGGTGGCAACAGGACTACGCCGTGTACTGCCGTTACGTTGTGGTTAATTTGTTCCTGCTTTGCTACGCCGACACGATTGAGTAGCGATTCGGCAGCTTTGAGGCGCAGGTCGTCACCTCTTTCCGGGGCGGGGTTATCGATTGTATCGACAAGTCTGTTTGCGGCTTTTAGTGCGTTGGTTGCCAAAACCGACTTGGTGCGTTCTACAATCTCATCTGCAAGAGTGGACTTCAACCAAGCGGCTGATCCACGTGAATACCCAGCATCTATAGCGGCAGCAGTTACCTGACCACCGTTTTCAAAGAGCAATTCTAGGAACCGCTCCTGTTGTTGGGTCAGTTCCTTCTTCTTGTGTGTCTGGGGTAGTAGATTCATCGTTATTTTCCGAAACCGACAGACAACGCCACTTCACATCTACAGGAAATAGCTGCTGGGCTATAACCAATGCTTCCATTTCAATTGTTCTTTGTCTGCATTCCTGTTTAGTGGGGTACGGACCGCGTGTATCTCGTAATTCTACACACATATCCGGCAAAACCGACAAACAGACAAGTATCCATGCCTCTAACATATCGGTTTCCTTTGTCTGTGGGATGTGGGTGGTTAATTTGTAGCCTTCATGTGCCCAATATAGCAAAATATGATGGTTTTATGGTGGCATGTGCTAAGTAAACCTCTGCCCACATCACAAGTATAGCTACTATATCCATGTAAGTCAACAGGAATATCAGTGTCAATTACTTTTTTTAATAAAAAAATAAAAATTACCTACGATTTTGATTGACAAATTGGGATTTGACCTATACAATGGGGTTAAGACCCACCGGGAAATAACCCAATACCACCCCGCTACCCCTACACGTCGGTTTCCAACCCCTCCGGGATACCCCGCTGGGGTTTTTTTTTGTCTAAACCACCGGATAATCCGCTGGGGAACCCCCTACACGTCGGTTTCATACCCATATCGATAACCTAAAATATATAAAATTGCTGTCGGGATTGCATAGCATATGCAGGGGGGGTGTGGTGGCCCTTGCGCCCCCGTATAGTCACATTTTTATCTTTCCCCATCGGTGATGCCGTGGCGCACCCCGAAACCAACACCCCACACAAAACCGACTAGTTAATGCCCCGCCGGATATATCCCGCGCACACGCGCAACCCGCGTATTGTCATTTGCCATATTGGTAACCCTACTGGCTTTTAGTCGGTTGCATATACACACAGAAAAAAGCCACCAGTTCACCCGCATATTATCCTGTGATATCAAACCCAACGGTTATATTTTAGACGATAGCCAAAAAAGAACCCCGCCGGACTAGCCAAGCGGGGTCAAGTGGGAGGAATACGGGTCGGTTTCAGTCTCTGGATCTATCCCATATTTCGGCAACCAAACACCAGCAAGCGATAGAAACCCAAGCCAGCAACACCAGCATCAGAATATTACTTGCTATCATCACTGGCCCCCTTAACTGTCAGGTTGAGCCGCGCAACGGTGCGTGGGTTATCGGTTGCATGGGTATAGTGGTCAAAGCCTAATGACCGCAACAAAGCTTTTGCCGCCGCCGCTTGTGTCTCCAGTGCTTCGATTGATTGCAAGATTAACGCCGCTTCAGTAGTGGTTAAAACAACCATGCGCTTAGCGTCACTGTCAAAGTCGCTCTTATCAATTGATATTGTGCTTTTCATAATGTTGGTTCCTTCTTCGTTGGTTTAAGTGAGACTGGCAACACTGCGCCGCCAGCCTCTGATATTATTAGTCGGTTTCCGCTTAGCTGGCAAGCTTGTATTTTGGCCGCCGTAATCCCTTACGGTCGCAAACAATCTTGTAACCCTCGCCCCGCAATTGCTTAATGCCTTGATGAACAGACTGTTCAGTCATTCCGGATTCACGGGCAAGGCTCTTGATGTTTAAGCCATGTTTGCGTGTAGCAATGGCCCGAAACAACTTATGAAGTTTTGAACCCTGCCGGAAAGTACGTTGATCCCTGCCGCGTTCACCCCGCCGCCGCTTAACTGGCTCAAGCTGTTCACCATGCATGCCAGTTTGAAAATCAAACTCTGCCTTGAACCGCTCATACAGCTGGGCCTTAACATCGGCACGGACTGCTGACACAAGCTGGTTGCAAAGTTCGTTGATATGTTCGTTTTTAATGGTTCCAGTCATTGGTTAGTTTCCTTTTTACGTTGTTAGATTGCAAAAAATACAGCAATTAGTGACAACAACAAAATCACTAAGGCCAAACGGTAAATAACGATGAAAAGCTTCAACACGTCAGTCATGTTATGCCGCCACCGATTCCAGATATTGCCATGATGGGCTGGTGATAACGTCGCGCACCCTATCATTGCGGGTTCGTTGCACCATGTGCTGGCTGGCTGTATTTTTACCAGTTTGCCGCTCGACACCATCCGACGCCGTCCATGTAACGTTGGTGTGCGTTGCCCAATGGGTCAGGGCATTATAAGCGGCCCACATTGTCTGCCCCAATTCCCGCGTTTCTTGCGCGAATTGATGCATCAAGTAGTTAAATAGCCGTTCATTCACTGGCTTGACGTGGCCTTGTTCCGCCGCCTTGCCGGATTTGGCACAGACTGTTTCCGCCAGTATTTGCCCAAATTGTTCATCCGATAAACGGGCACCCCGCCAGCGGTTCATCAATTCAAGCTGGGTTTCCCACATATTCAAACCCATTGCCGCCTTGCTGATTAACGCGGCTGGCTCAAGGTTTTTAGTGTGTTTTGATTTCTGGTGATACGCCTTTTCACCGCCAAACACCAACGTATTGCGGCACAAGTCACGATATGCCCCGCTGAATATTTGGAAAGCCCAACTCATATCAATGCTGTTGAAAATATCCATGCGGCAAACCACATTGTCTTGTTTATCACCGACTGCATGTTGCAAGTCCATAAAATGCACGGTGCGATGGGCACGCAAACCATCATCATATATTCGGTCAAGCACTTTTACATTACCAACTGGCAAATCAGACCCCGCCAAGATATCCGCATGATTAGCGAAGAGTTCATCATGTGGCACGAGCTTATAACTGGCACCTATTGGTCGCGTGTCCAGTAGTTCACCCGTTGCAATATTCTGCAAAGCTGAGTAATTCGGCACGGGTGTAGATTCGCACAATTCAATGTCAGAATAGTCTTGACTGGTTATGGCTTCAATTGGCACCCGCCGCACCGAACCCATATCTTGAAATAGCTGGGTGTTTGATACGTCATTATGGTGGTAATAGGTTGCGCTGCCCTCGCGCTTATATTCGGGCTGGATTAAATCAAACATTCGTTTCGTTCCTTTCGTTGTTTGATTAACAATAACACAACTATACACGGTTTTGACCGGACGGGAACCCAATTCCCAAATTTTTTTTTGGATTCCCGCCCCGCCCCGTTGGACAGGCCCCGCTACTCAACCTGCCCGATGATGCCACCGCCGCCAGTAAAACCAACAAACCGATGCGGCATGACACCCCAAAAAATTCTAGTGTCGGCCCGTTTGTCACGTCAATGCGTTTGAAACAAAACCTGCATATCTTTTGCCGCCCAGCATATTGTGCACGTGGCGCACGATTCGGTTTTACCCGTTTGTTCTGGACAGATTACCGATTTGTTTTTGACTGGTTTAAATAGGTCGGCACTGTTCGCGCTGAATTTATAATTTGGTGCATTACTGAAACGGACAGCAAATCGGTCACCAAACCTATTTCGACAAAATGCGATTTCATTTCCGATCTCACTAGTAGGGGCATGCCCAGTAAATCCCCAGATAGCTAGATTTTCATGCAAACAAAGTAAATTTGCCCAAGTCCAAACATATTGTTTACTGTAAAAATCACCCAACACGTGAAGCCGGATAATCACCCCGCGATACAACCCGCAAAGCTCTGCAACCTCTTTTTGCAATGCCGCTTCAAGTTCCGGCCCGTGCTGGATACGGTGCCCGAACATCATGTTATTGCCATAGCAATCATCCCAATGATAGCAGTAACGAGGGCACGTTGCCCGTTCTTCAAGCGTCAAGGTATAAATCACATAACCCTTGAACCTGCCTTTTTTAATTACGGGTAGTTTATCTTTTGAAAGCTTCTTGTTTTTAGATTGCTTCAAAACAGATTTAGATTCGGCAACCGTGCGTCTACTTTTTGGATACATGGTCGCGGCTGGCTTGTTTATATCTGCTTTTTTCATTTCGTTGGTTCCTTTCGTTTGTTGGTTTGCAAACGTTAAGGATAAAATCCGGTGTGGTCAAGCGGTTTTATTTTGGCACCCTGCTTTTTTAAATAACAAACCGGACAATAAAAC
>Ga0160423_10002503_pt1 | contig 15336 bp, 20 predicted proteins | sample CRUFie14St8metaG_FD_108191 | JGI IMG/M metagenome (GOLD analysis project Ga0160423, IMG submission 108191) | Marine microbial communities from the Costa Rica Dome - CRUD Field 142mm St8 metaG | ecosystem: Environmental > Aquatic > Marine > Oceanic > Photic zone | place: Costa Rica: the Eastern... | reverse complement strand
TTCCTTATATTGCTTTAATGCTTTTGCATCATTATGCCCAATTGATGTCCAACTCTCTAACGTCACTAACTTCGCTGCACTCTCAATTAATGCTTGATCGCGTTTTTCTAACTTATCCCACACCTTTTTGTTAATTAGTAGTTCCCAAACAACCATGGGTTGATGAACACCTGGAATAATGATGTATTTAGCTATTTTATGGAGGCCCATTGGAACATTAATTGACAATGTTCCCCACTCGGTAGCATCAATAGTGCCTCTCTCAAGTGAGGTGTACACCTCTCCACCTGGCATAGTAACCGCTGCTGCACCTAAATTCTTGACCATCTCTAACCACGCCCCTGAAGTCCTCAACTTCAACCCCTTAAGATCCTCTAAATTCCTCACTGGCTTTCTGGAATGTAAAAATACCTCGGATGGATACATCCCACAAGGAATGGAGATTAAGCCATATTTTTCTAATCGGTATTGTTTCCACAACTCAGCACCACCTGCTTCATAGAGCCAGTGGAGCATCTTTTCTGAATCCATCGAGCCAGCCCAACCACCAAAAAGCACAGTAGTTTTATCTTTTCCCCAGTCATAGCCCATCCATGAATGACCAATTTGAGCTACCCCATTTTTAACCGTGCCAGAGACTTTAAACGCTTTACCAAGGGTTCCACCAGGGAAGGCTTGAATATTGATCTTTCCATCAGAGAGATAGTTGATTTTTTCTGCAAAAGCTTTGGCGCCAACTTCAAAATTAACCCCGCCACTCCAACTTGTCGCCATCTTCCATTTATATTCTTTTGCGTATGTAAAAGTACAAAAAACAAAAGCACTACAAATGGTAAGGTATCTAATATATTTACAATTCATTTTTCCTCACTCCCAGATAAGATATATCTTACAGTTTAAAGAAATAAACTGCTGGTTTAATTGATTACATTTCAATTTCTCTTGCTTTTTAGAAGTTCTAGAAAAAATTCAACAAGTGGTTACAGGTTTCATCAGGTTTTTCTTCTGGGAGGTAATGACCACAGTCAATAGAGTTTCCGGTTACATTTTCTGCCCAATCCTGCCATATTTTGATGGGATCATACCATTCTTCAATTTTTGCTTTTTTACCCCACAAAACTAACAGTGGACATTTAATTTTATTTTTAAATTTATCTTCCTTGTCATGAAAATAATCAACATTTAGTGCAGCTCTATAATCATCACAAATACATCGCACAGTTTCTTCATTTCTAAAATATTCAAGGTAGTCATTTAAAGCTTCTTTATCAAAAAATTTTTCCTTGATTCTATTTGTGTGCCATTTCCAAAAAAAATCGGGATTAGCATTTATAAGTTTTTCTGGTAAGGGAGAAGGTTGAGACAAAAAATACCAATGATAATAACCACTAGAAAACTCTTTATTAGACGAATTAAATGCATCAAAGGTAGGTATTATGTCAAGAACAGCAATTTTTTTTATAATTTGACTATGGTCGAGTGCCATTCTGTATGCGACTCGACCTCCTCGATCATGACCACAAACAAAAAAATCTTGAAAACCTAATTTCCTCATCATTTCTACTTTGACAGATGCCATGTCCCTTTTGGTAAAATTTGTAAAATTTTCATCAGTCGATGGTTTTTCACTACCACCATAACCAGTTAGATCAGATGCAACAATAGTAAAAATTTTTGATAATTTCGCTGCAACTTTATGCCACATGACATGTGTTTGAGGATTTCCATGAAGAAGAAGTAAAGGATAACCTTTACCTCCAATCCTATATCTAATATTGATATTATTGAATTTCTGCGTTTCTAATTTAAAGCCTTCAAACATATTTACTTTTTTAAAATCCATAATGCAGATTTATCATTAGATAGCAGGAAAATTTGACCTGCAGCATTAATTTCAATATCTCTTACGCTACCAATTTTATTTTTTATAATTGAAGAGTTATTTATAAGTTTATTATTCTTTAATTCAAAAACTTCTAATGATTGCTTTTTCAACGATCCAATAATAAACATACCATTCCAATAGGGAAATTCATTTCCGTAATATATTTTTACTGCACTTATACCAATTGAAGGTACCCATGTTTTTAAAGGTTGAAAAAAATTATTATTATCAATATCAACTCCACACTTTGTAAAATTATAATTTCTTCCTCCCCAACACCAATTGTTCCACCCATAATTTGAACCTTTTACAACTTCTCCAAAAAAGTCCCCACCTCGAGGGCCATGATTGGTAATGAAAATTTTTTTTGAAACAGGGTCATAAGTCATACCTTGAGGATTTCTTACACCAATTTGGAATAATTCTGGTAACCATTTTTTATTTTTTATAAATTTAGGGTTATCTTTAGGTACTGACCCATCCAATTTAATCTTAATAATACTGCCTGGATGCTCTGTAAAATTTTGAGCAATATTACCTTGGCCTCTTTCACCAATTGAAGCATATAAATTACTTTCACTGTCAAGTTGCATTCTACACCCATAATGGTAACCACTATTTACAGCAAAGGAAGATTGAAAAATATTAGAAAAAAATAATTTTTTTTTATTCATTTCAGAAACAGCAATAGATGTAGTTGAAAGCTGAGGGGTTAATTTTTCTGAATAACATATAAAAATTTTATTCTTAAAATGTAGGATATCAAGTAACCCACCTTGACTATCAAACATGAAATTTAAATTATGAATCAACACCTCTTTTGTTTTTTTTTCTAAATCAATAATTACTATTTGACCATTTCTTTCACTAATAATTAATTCTTCATTATTGATAAAATCCATTCCCCATGGATTTTTTAAATCTATTATTTTAATTAACTGAAAATCTTTAGATAATGAATTAAAAGGGAATATGAAAAAAAATAAAATAAGGATATCAAATATATTTTTAAAATTTTTCCGCATAATCAGCTAGTAACCATCTGCTCTGTTAACTAGACCAAGGGGGCTAATATTCTTTTCAATGTTTTTGATATTTTTAATAATTTGTTTACAAGCAAGCTCGATGTTTGTTGGTGCTGCAGAGTGAGGTGTAATAATTATCCTTTCATTCTTCCAAAATGGATGAGATTTGGGAAGGGGCTCTTGATTGAATACATCTAAAACAGCCATACTAATTTTTTTTGAATTGATTGCGTTTATTAAATCTTTATCTATAATATGTTCGCCTCTTGCAACATTTATTAAAAAGGTTCCATCATTACAATTATTAAAGCTATCTTTATTTAAAATAAATTTATTCTCTTCAGTTAAGGGTAATACATTGACAATTATATTTATTTTTTTTAAAAATGATTGAAAAGAATTTTTTCCAAAAAATGTTTTTATTCCCGAAATTTTTTTTCTTTTTTTTCTCCAAACAATTAAATTAAATCCGTTTTTTCGGAGTTTTTTTACTACTTTTTCACCAATCATACCAAAACCCATTACTCCAATATTCATTGTATTAATATCAAATGGAACAAAAGGAGACCATTTTTTTTTATATCTATCAATAAATGACAAATGAATTTTATTCATAAAGAAAATTGTAAAAGCTAGAACATAATTTGCTATGGGCTCAGCCATACCAGCATCAAGTAGTCTAATTATTTTTATTTTTTTTGGAATTTCTTTAATATCTCCCAATGAATCAACTCCAGCACCTAGTGTAAATATAGCTACAAGATTAGGAAGTTTTTTTATTATGTTTTTTTCAGGATTCCAAGTAATTAAATATTTAATTTCCTTTTGATTGATTGAATTTAAATCTGAATAAAAGTTTATTTTTTTGCATTTATCGTTAAAGGTTTTTTTTGCATATGGTTCAAATTCAGAAATACCATTACCCTTAAATAGAATAGACATAGATAAATAAATATTTAGGTTTTAATTATATAATTTAAAAATTAGTTGATATAATCGATATTAACAAAATGAAAAAATATTTTCCTAAGATCGTCTCTAAAGTAATGAAAAAATCAACTTTTTCACTTTATTTTTTTCCAATAATTTTGATGATATTTGCTTCTTGTTCTCAAAAGGTAGCAGATATATCAAAAATTGATGAATTCAAGGATAACAATAATGACCGATCAATAGAAAATTATCTTTCTAAAATTCCTAAAGACCTACCCAAATGGATGATAAATCTTCCGGTGAATGAAAAATATATATTTGCTTCAGGAACTAATTTTAATGAGGTTTTACAGGACTCAATTGATACAGCATCAAATGATGCATTTAATAGACTCACGGTAAAACTTTCTGGTCAAATCGTGTCGACACTTAAAATATTTGCTAATGACATCAAGTCTGACGATATGTTCATTATAAATAATGAAATAACCAAATCTTCATCTATCGAAAGCATTAAAGATTTAATAATTGGTTATCAAACAATCGACACAAGAATTATAAAAGATGGTGCTCTATTTAGAACATTTATATTAGTTAGATACCCAATCAAAGGACTAAATAAACTTATTTTACGTACCGTTGAGAATAATAAAAACTTAGAAGAATTATTACTTGAGTCTGAGTCATATCAGTTCATGAAATCCTCCATCGAAAAATAATTTATCAATGAATGAAAACGAATCAAAAAAAATTCTAATTTTTGGGGATGGCGGTTTAAGTAATGGATTTATTGATAATTTTTTAATTGATCCAAGTGTTTCTGAAATTTTTTACACTTCAAGAAAGCAAGGTTTTGATGAAAATAGAAGCGGGGTGCAATCTGTATATTTCGATTTTGATAAATTTATTGATAATCAAAGTATAGGCTCTATTGAATCGATCTTAAATAAAAAACCAAATGTCATTATCTTTGCTACTGGTATTTTGCATAGCAAAAAATTTATGCCAGAAAAAAAAATTGATGAGGTTGAGTTAGCTAACTTATACTCGCTTTTCAATATCAACGCTTTTGTCCCTTTTTTGATTTTAAAAAAACTTATTCATTTTTATGAACGAAATGACCAAGTATTTTTTGGCTTTATATCAGCTAGAGTTGGAAGTATTGAGGATAATAGGCTTGGTGGATGGTATTCGTATAGAGCATCCAAGGCGTCATTAAATATGTTAATAAAAACAGCGAGTATTGAATTGAAAAGAACACATCCAAGATTTAAGATTAAAATACTTCACCCTGGTACTGTTGATACAAATTTATCAAAACCATTTGCTAAAAATTCCAATTATAAAATAATGAGCCCAAACGAATCAACGGAAAAAATGATAAAAGTATTATTTAGTGAAAGTGAGGGGTTATTTTATGATTTTAATGGGAAAGAAATAAAATACTAAAATTCAATACTTTATCAAAAAAGTTAAAATTAATATCAGTTGTATTAAATAAATAAAAACTGAAACTCTGTGAAAAAAAGTGAATCTCTGTTCATGAAAGGCCTTATTTTCTCCTGAACTGTTGTCTTTATGAAAGTTTATTTTTGGAGTTAAAAAAACAAGATTTATAATAAATCCAAGAGAAATAATTGTAGATAAAATAAATGGAATGAAATATTCATTGAAGTAAAGAATGACACTACTAGTTATGGCCACTATAAAACCAATGGCAAATAATTTAGGGAAAACTTTTCTTAAGAAAGCACTTAGGTTTTGTTCAGGTAAATTTTTAAAGGCAATAGGAGTGATGACGGCACTAAAAAAGACCATCATGCCGAATAGTGCAGAGAATAAGAGTTTTGTGACGACTAACATATAAGAACTAACTAATTTTCAGGAAAGACGAGTTTTTCTTCAACAACAGGCTTATCAATTTCACCAGACAAGATCCTTTTATTTTCGACAAAACGAAGATAAGTAACAATGTTTACGATATCATTGTCTGATAAAATAGAGCTAAATGCACCCATTTTACTAGCTCTACCTCCTATCTTAGGAGTTCCATGAGCTATAGTAGCAAAAATATCTGAGTTTTTGTTTCCCCTAAATTTGTATTTACCACAAGATACACATGGTGCTCTGCCAGTTCCAACACCTTTTCCTCCATGACAAGCAGTACATTTTTCAGAAAAGATCTTTTGTCCTGCAGTAACGTTATGTTCATTTTGAATGTCAACTTTAAAGTCTTGAGCGAAAGCTGATATACAAATAAAGAATAATAAAATAAATCTCATACCATATACTATCATCATAAAAAAGTAATTTGGCTGGTCAAATGGTACAAAAGTATTACAAAAAAGCCAAATATTAAACTTTTATTCTATATTTTATTAATAGAATATTTTTACTGCAATAAATGCAAAGAAAAAACCTATTAAAAATATTAATATCGAAAGAAAATAGATATATAGACTTACTTTTCTCATTCTCATACAAGCCATTGCTTGATCTTGGTCGATTGGACATGGGTCATTTCTTGATCTGTAGATGAAAAAGCCAGCTAATAACAGCATTAAAGCTGAAAATAAAAAAGTAAATGCCTTATACTTTGATAAATAAACCAACCAAGGAATCACGTGCACAATCGATGCGAGTGCCGCACCTGCACCGATAGTTACTAGTAATGCTGGAAGAGCACAACATAAAAGCGTTGATAGCGAAGTAAACAAACTTAAAGTTGGCAGGATACTCTTTTTATCCACGTTCACACCTTTTGATTTTTACAACATCATATCCAGAATTGGTAACTAATTTTTGTATTAACGAGTCATCTAGACTAGCACCTTCATTAAAGTTAATCGAAATTTTTCCATTATCAAGATCAACATCAATTGCGGCGACTTCCTTTTTTTCAGAAAAAACCTTCTCTAAAGCTCTAGCACAAAAGTCACATACCATTCCATTAACATCGACATTTACTGAATTTTTTTTCACACATTCTATATTTTTAGAATCACTGAAAGCACTTATAGAAAAAAAACAGAATATAAAAGTTAAATATATCTTTCTCATAATTTTCTCCTTTAAAGTTAAAAACGAACAACAGCATTTAAAATAATTTCCCCATCTAAACTTACTCCAGACTCAACAAGATAAACATCCTTAAAAAAACGTAATAAAGGAGTAACATTAATTTCTTCAGTCTCCAATTTTGGAGTATGTTGGATTTGCAACATAACCCAAGTGTGCAAATCACCATAATCGCCTATGTACGGTGCGATACCAAACCTAACCTTTTGCTGAAAATATTTTGCAATATCTGATGAATAAAAATACTTATTTTCATAAGAAGTAAAGAATCTTCTATCTTCCCAGTCTGTTGCAAAACCTATAAATCCTGCTGGAACTTTATGGTTTGAAAAAGGATGCTCATCAGAGTGAGTTGACCCTATGGCTGATTTTAAATAGAAGTTTGCTTGACTATTTTTTTTATTAATTCTTTTGAGTAAATTATTATATTGCATTCCCAAGAAAGTCCATTTTTCTACCCTATTATTTTCAATTTTTAATCCAATGGAATATTTAATACTAGGTGAATAATGGAGGTGCAGGTTACTAAAATAACCATCATTCATTTGCATCAATGTTACACCTCCGGGGTAAGAAACTGGACGGGCATATACCTCAAAAACAATCAAGAAATAAACAAAAAAAATCATATATTTCATTTTTTAAAAAGGTTTAATAATTCATTGATTTTATCTTTTTGAGCTGCTTTATTATTTTGGTTAAAAACATCTTTTATGCAATGTTCTAAATGAGTTTTTAATATTTGTGTTTCAACTGATTTTACTGCAGAAGATACAGCTTTAAGTTGAACCATTATGTCAGGACAATATCTTTTCTTATCAATCATTTTTTTTATGCCTTCAAGTTGGCCGATGACTCGATTGATTCTTGGTAAGTGTTTTTTATGATCAGGATGCATAAAATTATTTTTTATAAATCTCGTAAATTACAAATTTATTGTCTTCAACTCTAAATTTAAATCCTATTTTTTGATCTTTTTCAAGTCCTTCTAAAAGTTTTTTATTTGCGACTTTAAAGGGCATAATCATTGCATCCATATTTATTGAGGGAATTTTTTCATGGTCAATAATAAGAACAGATGCTTCAGATTTAATTCTTTTAATTACCCCATTTATCACTTCATTTGCTCCACCAGGGCCCATAGCTGTGTCTGAGTTATCTGAATGCTGGTGGTGGTGATCATGTGAATGATCATTCGAAAAAGCAATTGAAGAAAAAAATAAACTCAATGTAATCAAAAAAAACTTCATAACATACTCCCATTTATACCCTATAGGGGTATATTAAAAGGAACATATTTTTATGTCAAGCTATTATTAGAGGTGTTAATTTTGAAGATGATTATGTTTAGTGATCTATTTATGCACAATCAGAACAAATGCCTTTTAATTCGATTACCTGATTTCTCTTAATTTGGAAGTTTGGGAAGGATTTTGACAAAAACTCCCTTGAAATTGAACATGACTCATTAACTTTTTTGCATTCAGTACAATGCAATAGCACATGGTTGTGATTTTCATGTTCATCTTTACAAAGAACGTAAGTGCTGTTTGATTCAACTTTATGCAAAACCCCAAGTTTAACCCAAAACTCAAGGATTCTGTAAATGGTACTTATGTTCAGTGATTTATCGTTTAAATTAAGTATTTCGAGAAGTTCATATGCGGAAAGACCAGAATCTTTTTTAATAAACTCATCTATAATAATCTGCCGTTGAGGAGTTAACTGATGGCCTGATTGTGTGCATTTATTGAAAATTGATAATCTATCCATTTGAGCTCTTTCTTAATAAACTTAAATTTTTCATTTTTTTATTTTTATTGTACTAACTTTAGAGGATGTAATAATATATCCACTATCTGCAACATCAAAACTGTTCGACCCTACGCTTATGCTTCCAGATACAATAATTGGTTTATAGATATTAACTTCATCGGCTAATTTATCCTCCATTTCTACCAATACTGTCTGATTTAGAGGAGGGGGAGGCACGTGAATACATTGCCCAGCTTCAGGTACAAGTAAAAATTTACTTACTTTTCCTTTTTTCATTTCAACTGGGACCATATAGCCTGCCAATTTTATTTCGGATTTATTAATTTTATTATTTAATTTTTCAGCAGCAATTTTTAATTTTTTTTGAAATTTTTCATCAGAGTAAATTTCATAGGTTACATCATCTGGAACAAAATCATATGCTCCATCCGGAACTAGCTTTGTCCAGTTACCTAAAAGAATTCTTAAATCATCAAGAGTTATTTCTAGAGCAAATACGTTATGATTTGCAAAAATAAGAAAGACTAGTAGTATTTTTCTTAACATAAATTAATTAAAAGTTTGATTAAGGTTTTTTCTATATGTAATTATGGCTGGTATTAAACTTGATAATACACCAGCTAAAAGTATTATTGAAAGAATAACTGCTTCATTTACAGTCAAAAAACTAAAATTAGTAGAAATTCCAAAATAAATACTAAGTTGAAATGAAGCAAAATAACTAATCAAAGAAACAAAAATTAAAGCTAAAATTATTGAGACTAGCCCAATAAAAATTGCTTCAATAACAACCATTAATGATAGATCTACTGGTGAAGCTCCATTTGCCCTGTAAATAAGCATTTCTCTTTTTCTACTTTCCAAGCTATTTATAATCAAAGTAACCATTGCAATTAAACTTATTGCAATAACTATCCAGCTTAATAATTTAAAACCTTTGTCCACAACACCAACTATAGACCAAAGCTCAGACAATGCTAAGCTTGGGATTACAGCAGAAATTGGCTCCTCTAAATATTCTCTAATATCTTTTTGAAAGTTAAAAATTGTTAACTTTGACTTTAATCCAACAAAGGCAGCAGTTATAGTTTTTGGAATGAGTTGATTGGAGTCGATTTTATTGATGTCTTGATTCTTAAGAGAAAATATTTTTTTTCCACTTCTCCATCCTAAGTGAACTAATTCATAACCCTGTAGGTTAATAAAAACTAATTTATCAATTGGAGTTCCAGTTTTTTTCAATATTCCAGAAAGTTCAAAAGAAAAGTCATCATGTTCAATACCCATTTCGGCATTAGAACCATGCACAATATTTATCCTATCTCCAATATTAGAATTTAATTTTTTTGCAACATCAGCACCAAAAATTGTATTATTTAGTCTTAAGGAATCATTTCCTTTATCAAATTCAATCTGCTTGTTATTTCCAAATTTTATTTTTTCAAAATAGTCTGAATTAGTAGCAATTACTCTAAATTCGTCATAACTATCACCTAAAGCTATTGGAACAATCCAGTCAATATCATCTCTTTCTTTTAAGTATTCTAAAGTTTTATAGGTAATGTTATTAGTTGGTTTACCTACATGAAAAATAGTATATAGGACAAGGGCAACTGAACTTGACCTAGGACCAATGATTGAATCGACTCCACTGATACTATAATTAAAGCTCTGTTTCGTTCCATTTTGGATTCTTTCTATACTAAGTAACAAAACTATAGATGAAACTAAACACGATACAATTAAAATAGTTGGCAACCATCTTGAACGAATGGATGAAATAAATAATTTAAACATTATTAAAATTAATTACTCGATCGAAAGAATCTGCAAGCCTTAGATCATGACTTACTATAATGATAATCTGTTTATTTTTGTCGAAAGTTTGAAATAATTCCTTCATAAATTTTTTTGAAGACTCATTATCTAATGCAGATGTTGGCTCATCAGCTAAAAACAATTTAGGGCTTCCTAGTAGTGCTCGACAGACAGCTACCCTTTGTTGTTGACCGATACTTAGATTTGATGTCTTTTTTTCTAAAACGTTTTCTGCAAGACCTAAGGAAATTAATAGTCTTTTTACTTCATCTTTGACATTGTTAACTTTTGCTGCTCTTTTCTTTGAAAATTTTATGCTTAACGTAATATTTTCAAAGACACTTAAAAAAGGGATTAAATTCAGAGTTTGAAAAACATAACCGATTTTTTCAGCTCTGAACTTGTCAATAACATAACTTTTTTGAGCATTATAATTAAATTCATCGAAAATCAATTTCCCAGTTTGTAATTTGATGGCACCAGCAATTAAGTTTAAAAATGTTGATTTGCCTGAGCCAGAACTACCAGTTATTAAAATTTTTTCCCCAATTTGTGCATTAAGAGGGGGGAATTTTAATTCAGGTCCATCAGCAAATTTGTAAGCTAAATTTTCTGATGTCAGCATAAATTAATAAATTTAATGATCACGTATAATTGTTATTAAAAGTTTTATTTGATATGAAAACATACAGCCAAATCAAATTATACATATATGAATTATTTAAAATTAATTCTATATTTATCTTTAGTTAACAAATTAGCAAAGGCTTTACTATTAACAATACCTTTGAAATTAATTTTTTCAAGGTCATTAAAAGTTTTGAAAGCTGTAAAATTTATAAAATTTAAGTCATTTATCACTTTGCAGTTGAAAGTATAGTCTAGAATAACATCTTTATGATTTTTATCATTTTTATCTTCGATAATTTTAGAGTCATAGTTTGTTAATTTGCATTTTGCATTTTTTGAGGTTTCAAATACTAAATTATGATTTTTAAAGTTTGAGAGATCTGGTGCTTTTTCGTCTTCATGGTGATCATGGTCATGGTCATCATCATTTTTAGAATGCTGATCATTTAATTGAACAATAGGCATTGTGTAAGTGATCTTCATAATATTGTCATTAGTTATTAAGTCAACTTGATTATATCCGTGAACATGAACAGCACCTTCTCTTCTTTCTTCTGAATGATCGTCATGATCGTCATGGTGGTCATGGTCGTGATGATGGTCTGTGTATGCAATATTAAAGTTAAATAAAATAATAAATGATAAAAAAATTTTCATAAAACCCTCTTTATATATAAGAATATGTTTTTAATAAAATATTATTGCATTTAAGTAATATATTTGCAATAATAAAACACATGAATATTTCAACACGTTTTTTAGACATCGTTTCCATAGTGATATCTTTTGCATGTATTGTACATTGCTTATTTTTTCCAGCACTTTTAATTTTACTACCAACTCTATTAAGTTCCATTAATAATGAGTTTGTACATATATTTCTACTAGTGTTCATCTACCCAATTAGCACTTACGCAATATATTTTGGTTTTAAAAAACATCATAACAAAGCATTATTGCTACAAGGTCTCTTAGGTATTTTAATTCTTACTTTAGCATTGTTTATGCATGAAACCAGCCTATTAGGCATAGAACTTGAGGCAATTTTTACTATTCTTGGAGCTTTAGTTTTAGCACATGCTCATTTTAAAAATTTTAGAAGCAATATGATTTCTTTCAAAACTACTTCAAGACCAAATTAATTTTTGGGGAATTTGTCTTAATTTACCTCCTCGCAAGCGGTTTACCAAACATTTTCCCCTTCCTTCCAACCAATCAAAAGTGAGTAATCTATGAATAAATTAATTTTTATACTTCTTTTAACATTCAGTAGCCAAATTATTTTCGCACAAGAAAATAATATTGAGGGTCTAAGTAATCGAGTCTCTGAACTTGAAAAGCAATTATCTGACTCAATGAATAAAGGTAATTCCTTTAATCCAGCTATTTCAGTAATTTTAGATGGCTCCTATAAAAACTATTCCTTGGATCCCAGTAACTATTCAATTGCTGGCTTTATAGGATCAAGTCATGCTCACGGTCATGGAGGTGAAGAAACCTCAACTGAAACTGCTTTGGGAACTAATGGATTTTCGTTAGGCCACTCAGAGCTGATGTTGTCTGGAAATATTGATCCTAATCATATGGGTCGAATAACTTTAGGCATACATAATGACAATACGTTGGAAATAGAAGAAGCATTTTTTACAAATACAGGATTAGCCTCTGGCTTAAATGTAACTGTTGGTAGAATCCTACCCGCCATTGGATATCTTAATGAACAACATCGTCATACTTGGGATTTCACAAACACTTCTCTTATTAATCAAGCATTTTGGGGTGAAGAAGGATATCGAGACGACGGAGTACAGCTAAATTACGTACTACCGATGGAAAACTATTTCGAAATTGGTGCAATGAAAGGTCGTGGTGAGAATTTTCCTGGGACAACAAGAACCAATGGTTTAAATAGTAACTTGATCTTTGCAAAATTTGGCCAAGACCTTGGATTTTCTAGTAGTTATAGATTTGGTTTATCTTGGTTTAGTAACAAGGTGATCGAAAGAGATCATGAGGACCATGTTGAAAGAGAAATCGCTGGTGAAGAGACAGAAGTTGAAACCGAAAATCACTTTGAAAATTCTAACAGTAAAACCGTGGGCTTTGATTTTGTATACAAGTGGATTGGTGATGATGGTGTGAAAGGTTTGACTTTACAAACAGAATACTTCAGCAGAGAAGAAGACGGAAATCTTCACTTTGCTAAAGATAACGATGATATTTCTGATGAAGAGGGTACATTTACTTCAAAACAATCTGGGTATTACATTCAAGCTATTTATCGATTGACTAGAACACTTAGACTAGGCTATAGATATGATAAGTTAGATTCAGGCACATGGACATTTGTAGGAGAAGCTGGTTCAAGTTGGGATGACCTTGGTCTGGAGTCACTAGCAGAATATAATCCAACAAGAAACACTGTCATGTTAGATTATTCTCCGTCAGAGTTTTCAAGATTTAGATTGCAATTTGCTCAAGATAAATCAAGAAACATTACCGAATCTATCACCGATAATGTGGATAATCAAATTACGTTGCAATACATTCACAGTTTAGGTAGCCATGGTGCTCATCAGTATTAATAATTGGAGAATAAATTGAAAAAAATCTTACTAGTTCTATCACTCTTAATATTAAGCAATCCTGCTTTAGCGAAGATTAAAGTTTTCACTTGTGAGCCTGAGTGGACCTCACTAGTTGAAGAAATCACAAAAAATAGAGCAGTTGTATATCAAGCAATTTCTGGCAAGCAGGATCCACATAAAATTCAGGCTAGACCCAGTTTAATATCTAAAGTTAGAAATTCTGACTTATTAGTTTGTTCTGGTGCCGAACTTGAAATTGGTTGGCTTCCTCTTTTAGTTCAAAAAGCTGGAAACAACAAAGTTAAACCAGGCTCAATTGGATATTTTGAAGTTGCAACTGTTATAGATGTTTTGGATAAAAAAGCAAATGTCGATCGAAGTATGGGAGATCAGCACCCTTTGGGGAACCCTCATCTACACCTTAATCCATACAATATTTTGCTTGCAGGGGAAGAAGTAGTTAACAGGCTCTCAAACATAGATCAGGCTAATTCTGAATATTACCAAGAAAACTTTAACTCCTTTAAAGCTAAATTTTCTTCAAAAATTGAGGAATTGGAAAGTAGGGCCAAAGTTTTAAAAGATAAAAATATTATTTCACACCATGCTGACATTAACTATCTAGTTCAATGGCTAAATCTTAATTTGTTATCAACAATCGAAAATAAACCAGGTATTCCACCAAGTGCTACACAAATGAAAAAGCTGGTTTATGATTTTGAAGGTACTAATATTTTAGCGATTAACGCTTTTATCATGAACCCATCCAAACCTGCAAAATGGTTAAGTGAAAGGTTACAAGTGCCTAATGTAATGTTGCATTATACTGTTGGAAGTCATAAAAATATCAAGAACTTATTTGATCTTTTTGAAGAGAATGTAAGTATACTTCTTGATATAAACAATGTTTGATATATTTTATTTACCACTTTTAGCTGGATTACTTATTTCTATTACTCATGTTCCACTCGGCTTCAGAGTTATAGATAAAGGTATAGTATTTCTCGATATCGCAATTGCTCAGATTGCGGTATTGGGAATGGTTTTATTAAACTTTTTTCATTTTCATGGTAATGAATTAATTCTTACGGCCTTAAATTTTTTATTTGTAATTTTTGGCAGCTTTATTTTATTAATTACTGAAAAAAAATTTAAAAAATTTAAGGAGGCAATCATTGGTGCAGTTTTTGTTGTATGCGCCTCATTAATACTTCTCTTACTTTCAAAAGACCCTCATGGTAGTGAACAACTACATCTATATTTTTCAGGTCAGATTCTTTGGGTTAATCATCACGAATTAATAATATTAGGTGGGTTAGCCTTAACATTTTTATTACTATTCTTTAAAAATAATCAATTTTTAATAAATGAATATTTATTTTATTTTCTTTTTGCAATAACAATTACGATTTCCGTAAAAATTATTGGAATCTATCTTGTCTTCGCATCTTTAATTTTACCTCCAATATCCACGCTTCTAGTCAAAAGATACAAGTTTCAACTAGCATTTTTGGTTGCCTTTATCAGTTATACATTAGGTCTATCTTTATCATTTTGGTCTGATCTTCCTACAAGTCCCTTAATTATTGTAACAATGGGTGTT
>Ga0160423_10002502_pt1 | contig 15337 bp, 10 predicted proteins | sample CRUFie14St8metaG_FD_108191 | JGI IMG/M metagenome (GOLD analysis project Ga0160423, IMG submission 108191) | Marine microbial communities from the Costa Rica Dome - CRUD Field 142mm St8 metaG | ecosystem: Environmental > Aquatic > Marine > Oceanic > Photic zone | place: Costa Rica: the Eastern... | reverse complement strand
TAATTACCTTACTTCTCGACAGCTCAACCTTAAATTACATTTATCGTTTTAGTCTTTTTCTTATCTTCGTCACCCAATTTTTTAAATGAATTTTAGAAAATGAAGACTAAATTCTTATGCATATTAATATTTATCGGATTTATAGCGCAAGCACAAAGTCCATTCAATCCATTAAGTACACCTAATACTTACAGACAAGCAGACAATCCAAATTACTGGAAAAATAAAGCGCCAGCAGGATATTGGCAACAAGATGTTCATTATTCGATAAAGGCAAATATTGATGAAACAAAAGATATCATCGACGCTAGCGAAACATTAATATACTGGAACAATTCTCCCGATGATTTAACATTCGTTTATTTTCATTTGTATCAAAATGCATTCATTCCAGGTTCTTATTGTTCTGAGCTAAATAATCAAAACAATAAAGAACCTCAGTACGGACGGTATGAGAAAAAAGGATTAGGAACAGTAGTCAAAAACCTCAAAGTAGATGGTAAATTATTAGAAACAGAATTGGATAATACTATTTTAAAAGTATACTTAGACAAACCTTTAAAAAGTGGGCAAAGCATCACTTTTTCTATGGATTTCAAAACTTATTTTGATACTGGAAGCTTACGTAGAAGAATGAAAACATTCAATGCATTTGGAAATAAACACTATGATGGTGTTGCATGGTACCCAAGAATTGCTGTTTATGATGCAAAATTTGGATGGACAACTGACCAACATCTTGGAAAAGAGTTTTATGGGGATTTCGGAACGTGGGATGTAGAGCTGACCTTTGCTTCAAACTATGTAGTTGAAGCAACAGGAGCTTTACAAAACAGAGACATAGTAATGCCAGATGATTTAAGATCTAAACTTGACATCAAAAACTTTGCTGATAAACCTTGGAATTCAGCTCCATCTATTATTACTCCTTATGACAGCCTCTCAAGAAAAACATGGATTTATCATGCTGAAAATGTGCATGATTTTGCTTTTACTGCAGATCCTACTTATCGCATTGGAGAAGTGGAATGGAATGGTATACGAGCAATATCTATGGTTCAAGAACCTCATGCCTCTAAATGGCAAAATGCTGCACAATTTTCAGCAGATGTAATACGTGTTTTTTCAGAAGACATAGGAATGTATGCCTATCATAAAATTATTGTTGCAGATGCACGTGACGGAATGGAGTACCCAATGATTACACTTGATGGTGGTGGTGATCCAGGATACAGAGGACTTTTAGCTCACGAGATTGGACACCAATGGTTTTATGCAATGGTAGGATCAAATGAAACTTATCGAGCTGCACTTGATGAAGGATTTACACAATTTTTAACAGCATGGGCACTAAACAAAATTGATGGAGAGTATTTAGTTACTGAAAAAAGTAAAAGTGCTTATAAAAATAAATTTAAAAGACCTATCAGAGCTATTGACTCTAGAGTTTATTATGCATATATTAGAGATGCTACTAAGTTTAATGATCCACAATTAAATACACATTCTGACGACTTCGGTTCGGCTCTTGGTCATGGTGGTGGATATCGTCATGTTTACTATAAAACAGCAGCCATGTTATATAACTTGGAATATGTTTTAGGAGAAGAATTATTTTTAAGTGCTATGCAACACTATTTCAATAAGTGGAAAATGGCACACCCTTATTTTGATGATTTTAGAGAAGCAATTACGGAGTATACAAAAGTAGATCTTAATTGGTTTTTCGATCAATGGATGGAAACAACCAAAACTATTGATTATGGAATAAAAAATATTGAAGCAAAAGGTGGTAGCAATTACGAAATCACTTTCGAAAGAAAAGGTGATATGCAAATGCCTATCGATTTCAGTGTTTTTGCTAAAAATGGAAAAGAATATAAATTTCATATCCCTAACCACTGGTTTATAAAAAAGACAAATGCTAAAGTATTAAACAAATGGCATGCTTGGGGTAAGATTTATCCTACTTACACTGCTTCTGTTCAAATTCCAGAAGGAATTGAAAATGTAGTGATAGATCCAACAAATAGATTGGCTGATAGCTATATGCTAAACAATAGTAAAAAAGCTCCTGTCGATGTGGCTTTTGACTCTAAAATTTGGAACCTACCTGATTGGAAACGCTACAATCTTAACACAAGACCCGATATTTGGTGGAATGCATATGATGGATTAAAAGTTGGAGCACACTTTAATGGAAACTATATGCTTCACCACCATATTATGAATGGAAACATTTGGCTAAATACAGCGCTTTTCCAAGACTCTTCTATCAGTGACCCTCAAAATTATAACCCATTCTCTTATCGTTTCAATTACCGAACAGGTTTAGATAAATTCATCAAACATGGAAAAGTTTCGGCTAATTCAAAATTTTTAGCTGGATTGCATACAAATAAAGTTAGTTTGGAAAAATCAGATTACAAAAAGAAAAACCGTTTTTACACAGCATTCAAGAGTATGTACAGACCAAACGAAAGTGATCTCAACTATCTATTATATAATGGCTGGGAAAGCAAAAAATTTAACAACACTGCTACTTTCGGTTGGGACCGCTCTTACAAAAACAAACAAGGAATTGGAAACCTAAATTTAGAAATTGTTAGCACTACTATCGGATCAGATTATGATTATGCTAAAATAGCTTTTACCTCGATTAATAAAAGTAGAATTGGAAAGCTACAGTTAAATACACGATTTTTTGCACAATATGGAAGTGGTAAAAATTGGGCGAATGAATCACAATTATATTTAGCGGGGGCAAATCCTGAAACTTTAATGGATAATAAATTTACAAGATCACAAGGTTTTATTCCTAACAAATGGGTAGAATATGGAGAATCTACTAATCAATTTCATATGGGAGGTGGCTTAAACCTTAGAGGCTATGCAGGTTATTTAGCTCCTGATTTGGATGTTGAAGGAAATTATATTGAAACTTTTGTAGGAACAAGTGGTGCATCTGTTAGTGTCGAGCTAGAATTTAATAATATTTTACCTATGTTAAATAGACAAAGAAAATTGAAAACCTATTTATTTGCAGATGCTGGATTAATCAACACTACACAAGTCACATATCAAAACTGGAAAGATTCATTTACAAGTATTCGATCAGATGCAGGTGTTGGTTTTGCACTAACCTTGGATCGTTGGGGTGCTCTGGAAACAGTCCGTCCATTTACATTTCGATTAGATTTTCCAATGTTGCTTAATAAATATCCAAATGTAGACGAAAGCCATATACAAGCGAATCGTTTTGTATTAGGTATCGGAAGGGCTTTTTAACAATATGAAAACTGGAATCATTGTTCAAGCAAGGACTGGATCAACAAGACTACCAAACAAGGTAATCCTTCCCTTTTATAAAGATCGATGTATTTTGGATATTATTCTTCAAAGGCTCAAAACATTAAGCTATCCTTTAGTTGTAGCCACCAGTAATCATACTAATGACAATCAAATTATTGAAATATCAAAAAGAAATAATATTCAAGCTTTTAAGGGAAGCGAGGAAAACGTATTAGAGAGGTTTATAAATTGTGCTAAGGAAAATAGCTTTTCGAATATTATTAGAGTTTGCGCCGACAATCCGTTTATTGAGACTTCTTTAATCGAAGAGTTGGTGGATAAAAACGTAGATTATTCAGCTCACTTTTTTCAAGAAAAACCAAGCATCCAAACCCATTGGGGAGTGTTTACCGAATTTGTAAGTCGTGCTGCTTTAGAAAAGATTCAATCTCTTACTAAAGAAAAGACTTATTTAGAGCATGTCACCAACTACATATACCAAAACCCTGAATTCTTCACAATATCGAAAATGAAACCCCCAGTCTTATTTCAAGCAAATGATATTAGACTAACCGTAGATAATGCTGATGATTTTAAACTAGCACAGGAGCTGTACGAACTTTGTATTGAAAAAAACTTTAACTTTAACTTAAGTACAATTCTTGAAAAAATCTCTCAAGAAATGAGATTACAAATGGTGAAATCAATAGCTTTTAATCAAAAATAATGACTTACATCATTGGAGAAATAGGACAAAATCACAACGGATCTGTGAAAATTGCCAAGCAGCTTATTGACAGTGCCACATCTCCTATTGTAGAGAAATTGTTTAAAATAAATTTACCTATTATTGATGCGGTTAAACTAACTAAAAGAGATTTAAAATTCGAATTGAGCAACTCTCAAATGAGTGCTCCATACATCAATAAAAACTCATTCGGAAGCACCTATGGAGAACATAGAGCCTTCTTAGAACTCTCTGATGAAGAACATCATGAACTTTATAATTATGCAAAAAGTAAAGATATAGATTTTGTTGAAACACTATGTGCCCCATCATGCCTTTCAATACTCCGTCTTTTTCAACCAGATAAATTAAAAATTGCTAGCAGAGACCTAACAAATATTCCTTTATTAGAAGCAATGGCAGAAACGAAAATTCCTATGATTATCTCTACAGGCATGGCTGGAGAAAAAGAATTGGATTGTGCGCTAGAAACCATCACAAAATATCATCAAAACTTGAGTATCTTACATTGTGTTTCCGAATATCCTACAAAACCAGAAAATGTAAACCTAAACACTATTACTTTATTGCAAGAAAAATATTCAGAATTTACAATTGGATATTCCGATCACACAATAGGAATTGCTATGCCAATTGCTGCTGTTGCACTGGGAGCTAAGCTCATTGAAAAACACATCACTCTAGATCGAAATATGAAAGGAACTGATCAAATTAGCTCATTAGGACCTGATGGACTAAACAGAATGATTCGAGATATTAGACTTTTAGAAAAGTCGATGGGTAAAAAAGAAATTTTTATTTGCAAGGATATTACAATAGCTCAAAAAAAACTAGAGCGTTCTATTGCAACGAATAGATTACTCAAGAAAGGGGAAGTTATAGGTAAAGAAGATATTCACCTATTGAGCCCTGGTGATGGATATAAATGGAATGATAAAAAACTACTTATTGGTAAGTCTGTAAATTGCAACATACCAGCAAATGAAATTATTTATCCAAATATGTTGTCATGAAAATTAAACTTGTAATAACAGATATAGATGGTGTTTGGACCGATGGAGGCATGTATTACGATATGCACGGGAACGAACTAAAAAAATTCAACACTTCAGACAGCGCAGGTGTTTTATTTTTAAAATTACTAGATATACCTATTGCTATCATAACTGGAGAAGATGTGCCAATAGTAAGTTGTCGAGCTAAGAAACTAAATATAAATCATGTTTTTTTAGGCGTAAAAGACAAACTAAAAATTGCTACTAAATTTTGCGATGAGCTTGGAATATCTTTAGATGAAGTTGCTTTTATTGGAGATGATATCAACGATTTAAAATTACTTCGAGCCGTTGGTTATTCCGCTTGTCCAGAAAATGCTCCCGAATATGTAAAAAAACAGGTGCAAAACATAATTCCTATAAAAGGAGGAAATGGAGCGTTTAGAGTATTTGTAGAGCAATTATTGAAAGAAAACAAATTATTTGATAACGCCTTAGAACTTTATCTTAATCAATAGATATTAATAAATTCATTCATTCATTATATAATTAAACTTCTTTAGTTTTTCTTCAATTAAAGGTTGAATTAGAGTAAGATGTTCTTTTGATAATTCACTTCTCCATTTCCCAATTGAATCAGTTGAAATGGGTTTGCTTAAATTCTGATGATGTGCCATTTTATTAACCCCCATACTTTTAGCTTTTTCAACTTCTTGAAGGTTTCCTAAATCAACATTTAAAAATGAAGATAACTTGTTTATTGTTTGGTTTGGATAAGATGTAAAATCCTCATACCTCACAAGTAATAAATTAGCGCCTTTATCTTTAAGCCACTCATATACATTGACACTTTCATTCCATAAATTTGTTGCTTTTTGTAATAAATTATGTTCTGTGTAAGATTGATATTTCTTATTGACACGCATCATTTTCACTAAAGAGTTAACCACATCTCTTCCATCTCTAATAATAAACACATATTTAGCATGTGGGTATACAGGAAAAATATGCTTTATAAAATATGTGTTTTGGGGAGTTTTATCACCCCAAATCTTAAATTTCTTATTGGTTGAAGATGAATATATTTTATCTAAGATACCCCTCAAACTCTTAGATTCTCTTAAATCACTTTGGTAGAATTTCCAATTTGTAGTATTGCCGCTTTTTTTATAATCACTCCAAATAATTTTCATCAGTCTTTTCCACGAAAAAAAGTTAAATAAGCGAAATTTCATAATAGCATAAGGCAGAACAAACTGTTCTGGAGGAATATGAATATTTTGATATTGACTCAATGTAGATGCTAACAATGTACTTCCGTTTCTACCAGAACCTAAAATAAAAAATGGCTCACAACTTAGTTTGTCTTTATGATGGGCGTAAGGTTTAAAAAAATATATACTGGCAAGACGCTTAGCTAATCCATACAGCAAGTCATATTTTATTTTTTCTTTAAATGAACGCATTACTTCAAACTATATCCAAAATTATTAAACGAATCTTCATATTTGAAAATTAATTTTTGTGCTTTTCTTTTTGTCCAAAAACTATTTCTATAACGATTCCACATATCTAAATACTTTTGGTTAACGCCTTGCTTTACTTGCCATTCTTTTGGCAATTCTATAGATTCACCTAAAAAATCTGAAATTTGCAATAAAACCTCATCTGGTCTAGATGTAAAATCTTCATACTTAAAAAGTATTGATTTTTTTAATGACTTAGAGTCATTTTTGTACTGTTGATTACAAAAAAGCCAATGCTTAAAGAGAGAATCTATAGAGGTCTTACTCCATTTTTGAGTTGCAAAAGATACTGCAATAGGGTCTCTCAAAATAGTCACAAAACTTGCGTTCGGATACATCGCTTGTAAAAATCTTGTTCGAATAATATTTGGAGGTGATTTCTCCACTAGAAATCTTTTAGATAAATCCCAATTTTCGGACCATTCGCTAAATAATTTTTTTCTATTTTCATCTGAAATCAAAGAGGAGGTTTCAGTTAAATAAGAACGCTTATCAAACCCGAATCGACCTGGTCCACCATAATACTTTGCAGCTTTGTAAACACTCTGTAAGTGTTGTCCTTCATCTTCCGGTACGCCAGTCTTAGAAAAACCGGAAAAATTTCTCTGCGAGCTTAAGACTCTATATAAAATAGAAGTACCAGATCTATGTAATCCGTTTACGAAAATAAAATGGTGGTTTGAATACGATTTATCCATTCCTAACAAATCTATAATTTTTATCTTATTGGTTGAATAAACTAAGTGATTGTAATTGTTCTATTTGAATTGCTGACAGCTTTCCTTCAACCATATCTTGTACTGCCCAATTATCGTTATAAGGAATAATATCGTACAATTTTTTTTCGGGATGAAAAATAATAAAAGAAGTTCTATTACTATCAATCGTCACAATAAAGTCATTTATTCTTTTTGAATTTTGCAACCACTCCATTTCTGCCAACTCAGCTGGTTTATTCGATAGGTTTTGGAAAAGAAACGCATCATCATTTAGCCTAACCTCTCCTGAACCTGTACTCGTCGCCATCAAAATATTTGATGACTGCCAACCTCCGTGCGGATTTCTAAGTCCATCCATAACAACATCTATTTCTCCAGTATTTTGATTTATTTGAGCAACACTACCTTGATGAAATAGTGTAGCTAACAATATTCCTTCTTTAGACTGATGATAAGAAACCGAATTGATAAAAGCAGCACGTTTCGCAGTTGGTAAAATCTGTGTTAAAGGATCTTCTATCAATAAACTATTTTTTCCTTCTTTTTCCCAAATGGTAAACTGAGCTTTATCTCTTGTTAAATACAAAGGGGTATTTGCTTCGGAGTCTTTTCCTAAAAACATTCCATTTTCCCAAGCAAACCACTCCCACTCACATGTATTTTGCTTCCAGTTATACTCAAAAATACAATCATATCCAGATGATGAAATAAGTAAATTGAAGTCTTTATAAGGTGAAAACTCTAAAGTATGTATATATGAAAACCAATCGTTTTGTATAATATGAATTTTATCAGTCAGTACAAAAGCTTTATTTTCTGAAGATATCGCTAATTGTCCTTTATAAAAATCAATACCTCTTGGCTCTTTTAAGGTAGACAAAACACATTCTTCTGAAGACTGTCCATTCTTTAAAGAAATTGAAACAATACCGCCTAATGCTACTTTTCTGCGTTCTATACTTCCTGCTCTATTATTTTTTTTTGAAGCTAAGTAGCGTTTACGAATCGCTTGTAAATCAAAACTTTTAACGGTAAGTAATAAATCCAACTTACCATAAAAAAAAGAATCTCTTCGAAATTGACTTATATCAATTTTCATCTAGTAAGTTATTTAACTTGTTAACCAGTTGCTCTGTGAGACCTTTTCTACTAAATCGCTTAAGATCTCCTACCTCTACTCTGTTACTCTTTTCATTTTTCCAATTTTGATAAGCAGCTAAAACTTGTGATTTCATGCTATTCTTATCAAGGTAGTCAGATAGAGGTTCCCTATTTGCATCTTGTAAAAGTGCGGAGGCATCACCATCTACCGGACCAATTCCTAAAATCAAATTACCTGTCGCTAAGTATTCAAATAATTTACCTGTAATGATCAATTTATTTCGTTCTGATTTAGGAATGATAAACAATAACATATCAGCAGACATCATCCTATGTACCGCCCGTTGATGCACTACAAAAGGGGATAAATTTAAATTATCTTGTAAACCATAAAGCTGTATTGATTGTGTTACTAAAGCATCAACATTGCCTGTTAAAAACAGTTCTAAATCATTAGTAAAATCTATTTCTTCATTCTTAATTTCAGACAAAGCCTCCCATAAAATCTCAACATTCTGATTGGGTTTGAAGTTCCCTACATATGAGATGGTAAATCGTTTATTACGTTGCGGAATAGATAGTGGCAGGTCTGTTTCATCAAACCCATTGTATATGATGGAAATATTATCATTCCTATCTGAAAACTCTTGTTTCAATCCATTACTCACAACAGCAACTCCATTAGCACTTTGAAGGACCAAATCTTCTAATACTTTATCCTTTTGCTTAGTCGCTTCTGTTCTAGGAAAAAATTCATTATAAAAAACAGTAGTCCAAGGATCTCGCATATCTGCTATCCATGGTAAACTCATTTGTTTTTTTAAGTCTAAACCGATTAGGTGTGCACTGTGAGGAGGTCCTGTTGTAATTATGGCATCTACATGCTCTTGTTGGATGATGGACTTGGCTTTTTTTAAGGCATATTTTTTCCATCCTTTTCTAGCATCTGGAATGAAATAATTGGCTCTAATGTGCAAAGCTAACTTTTGAAGCCAACTTTGTCCCTGCATACCAACCATACCTACTCCTGTAGATTTTCCTTTTTTACCATTGAGTATGTTGTACCATTGAAAAGGCTCAAAAGTTTTGGTTTTAAAAACCTTCAAGTCTTCTGGAATATCTTTAGCTAATGAAGTATCTACGGAAGGATAACTCCCATTTTCTACAGTTAAAATGATAGGTTCCCATCCAAACTCTCGCAAGTACTTGCTAAATTTTAAAAAACGTTGTACACCAGGACCAGATCCTGGAGGCCAGTAATAAGTTATGATGAGAACCTTTTTCAACTAGGCTTTTAATTCGGTGTAAGCAACTCCTAGCAATAACAGTAATAAAACAGTTGATCCTGCAAAAGAAATTTGCTCTCCCGTATTGTAAGTAGTTGGCTCAAACTTAAATTCTATTTGGTTATTTCCTGCAGGAACTGACATTGCTCTTAATACATAATTAGCTCTGAAATGCGGAACCAACTCACCATTCAGATATGCATTCCATCCTTTATCATAAAAGATTTCAGAAAAGACAGCGAATTGCTCTTGATTACAATTAGTTGTGTAAGTCAGATGATTTGCTTTGTAATTTGTAAGTTGAATACTAGCTAAGCTATCAAAATTAAAATTAGTAATCATATCCTCATAACGTATGTCAACAACTGCTTTTTCTGAAGTGTTAATAGTAAATAAAGCTGCTAATTCTTCATCCGCATTAGCAACCAATTGAACTTCCTTTATAAACCAAGCATTTCCAAGTGCTTCAGTGTTATTATTATTTAACTCAATTTGATTTTGATTGATTTCAATAACATATTTAGTGTTAAGCATATTTAACACACTTTTATTTATATTTTTATTTTCTATATCAATGTGTGTATCAATCAGTTCTTGATAACGCTTCAGTTTTGCACCATGATAACCTCCAATTGACTTGTGATAGAAAGAAGTAGAGGCATCATTAAAAGTATTAACAACTTTGTTAAATACTCTAAAGTTTGGATCTGTTTGTTTTGTAATTGTATTTAGAGCGTATGAGAAGCCTTTATTTTTAACAATTTTATTTAAATCGTTCGGTGAATAAGGTTCTTGAAGATTTTCATTTTCAATTAATAAAATTTGAATATCTCCTTTAGTTGGTTTAAATGGCTCAGCTACTTTAGTTTTTGATTGAAAATCACCATTATCTAAATAGCGCTTGTTCACAGTCCACATATCTCCTACAATTAATAAGCCAACAATAAAAATAACATATTGTTTTTTTAGAGTATCACTCAAGTATAACCACAATGTTATTGCTGACAACAAAATAAATATAAAAGAACGCCAAGCATCAGCACTCAAAAGTGAAGCTCTATCAGATTGAATAGCGTCCAATAACCAATAAAATTTTTCAGGAATGAAAACATCTCTAACACCTTCAAATGATAAAAAAATTGTAGGCATTAAAGCAAACAAAAAGCACAGTCCTCCTGAAATTATAAATCCCCATTTAATTGCTTTCTTACTTTCAATTTTATCACTATTTCCTAATAGTTTATGTAAGCCTACAAATGCAAGTAATGGTAGTAAAAACTCAACAATAACTAAAGTAGTAGATACTGCTCTAAACTTATTATAACCTGGAAAATAATCTAAAAATAGATCTGTTAGAGGCATAAAGTTTTTACCCCAACTCAAAGTCAACATCAATATTGTAGTAATTATAACCCACCAACGCATATATCCTCTTTTCAAGAATAATCCTACTATAAAAAGAAAACACACAATAGCACCTGCATAAACTGGACCTGAAGTAAATGGCTGTGCTCCCCAGTAAGTAACAGTATTTTGTTGTAATTGTTGTAATTGGTTTGCCTCTATTTGGTTTTTTGGTCTGTATTTTATGTACGAATTATATGTTTTAGATTCCTTATTTGTTAGAAAAGATTCCATACTACTACCCCCATGAAAATTTGGGATTAATAAGGTAAATGATTCTGCTTTCCCATAGCTCCAATTAGTGACATAATCTTTATCCAAACCTGACGTCTTATTATCTAAGTCGTTTGTTAATTCTGATTTTCCACGCATACTTTCCTCACCATACTCAGCTGTAGTAAGAATTCTAGTTATATTAGTAGAGGTTCCTAAAAGACCTGCCAACAACAATACTCCAACAGATTTTAAGTAGCTTTTTAAATGATTTTTTTTAACAGCTTCAAAAAGCTTCACTATCCCTAAAATAAAGAATAACATTACTAAGTAATAGGTGATTTGAAGATGATTAGCATACAATATTAAGGAAGTAAATAGTGCTGTTAAAACACCTCCTGTCAGCCATTTTCCACGAATGGTCATTAATACAGATGCTAATAATGGCGCCATATACCCTATGGTGTGAGCCTTAGTGTTATGACCTGCCTCTATAATAATGAAGAAATAAGATGAAAAAGCAAAAGCTACTGCTCCAAATATCGCAAGTCGATAATCAATTTTTAAACTCATTAAGAGAATATAAAAACCAATCAAATAAAGAAAAACCAATCCTGCCGGTCTAGGTAAAAATCCTTGAAAAAGTTTATCTATATATCTTACTAAATTAGCACCATACAGTGTCGAAATTTGGTAAGCAGGCATTCCGCCAAACATAGAGTTGGTCCACAGAGGCTCTTCTCCATATTCTGCCCTGTGATCTTTAATTTCTTTAGACATGCCAATATAGTTGACTTTGTCCGTCTGATATAGTTTTTTCCCTTCTAAAATGGGCGAAAAATATACTAGTGTTATTCCAGTAAAAACCGCTATTGCAATAAAGTGCGGAATCAAGGACTTCAAATCCATTTTTTTCATTTTAAATTATCTTTAATAAGTTCCTAAATTTAGAACAATTTTAGAAACTAAGGATCGGAAACATATTAGTCTTCTACTTCTTCAAAATCTATATACTCACCCACAGAAGAGCTTGAAGATTTTGGTTTATTTTTAGATTTCGAATCAATGCTTACCTCTCCTTCCTTTTGAGGTTTTTGTTGTTGCTGTCCAAACTGTTGTTGGAAGTTTCTTTGCGCACGCTTCATAAACATACGCAAAACTAAAGGAATAAGTATTCTACTAATATACCTAACTGAATAATAAACAATCAGAATAATTAAGATGGTTCTTAAAAGATCTCCCATTATTTACTCAAATACAGACTTCGCTCAGAATAAACTTTTCGGAAGAACGGATCTTCCAAATCATCTATGAAATGAATAGCTTCTCCTGTAGATTTCATTTCAGGACCGAGCTCTTTTTTTACATTAGGAAACTTGCTGAATGAAAATATTGGTACTTTAATTGCATATCCTTTCTTCACTGGCTTAAAATCAAAATCAGTAACTTTTTTATCACCCAACATCACTTTAGCAGCGTAATTTACATAAGGTTCTTGATATGCTTTAGCAATAAAAGGAACTGTTCTAGAAGCTCTTGGATTGGCCTCAATTACATATACCTTTTCATCTTTGATTGCAAACTGAATATTGATTAACCCAACTGTTTTTAAAGCTACTGCAATTTTAGTGGTAATATCAAACATTTGCTGACGGACATTATCGCTTAAATCAAAAGTTGGTAGAACCGCATTAGAATCTCCAGAATGAATTCCACATGGCTCTATATGCTCCATCATTCCAATAATGTAGACATTTTCTCCATCACAAATCGCATCAGCTTCTGCTTCAATTGCTTTATCTAAATAGTGATCTAAAAGAACTCTGTTTCCTGGGATATCTTTTAATAAATTAACAACATGATGTTCTAAATCATGTTCATTGATTACTATTTTCATTCCTTGACCACCAAGTACATAAGATGGACGAACAAGGATTGGAAAATCTAATTCTTTTGCTAATTCTAGCGCTTCTTCTGCTGTTTCAATAACTCCAAATCTTGGGTAAGGAATATTGTTATCTTTAAGTAATGTTGAGAAGCGACCTCTATCCTCTGCTAAATCCAGGGCTTCGAAGCTGGTACCCATTATTTTAATACCATATCGATCTAGTTTCTCTGCAAGCTTTAGTGCTGTTTGCCCACCTAATTGAACAATAACACCTTCTGGTTTTTCATGTTGAATAATGTCATAAATATGTTCCCAGAAAACTGGCTCAAAATATAATTTATCAGAAGTATCAAAATCGGTAGAGACTGTTTCTGGATTACAGTTGATCATAACTGTTTCGTAACCACACTCTTTAGCGGCTAATACGCCGTGTACACAACAGTAATCAAATTCAATACCCTGCCCAATTCTATTTGGACCAGAGCCTAGAACAACTATTTTTTTACGATTGGTTACTATACTTTCATTCTCTGAAAAACGCTTAGAATCAACTTCTTTATCTAATTCAAAAGTTGAGTAATAATAAGGTGTTTTAGCCTCAAATTCTGCTGCACAAGTATCAACTAACTTATACACGCGATTAATACCCATTTCTTTACGCTTCTTATACACTTCACTTTCTAAACAGCGAAGTAAGTGGGCGATTTGTCTGTCAGCATAACCTTTCATTTTTGCTTCTAAAAGCAAAGCTTGAGGAATATTTTCAATATGGTGCTTCTCCATCTCATACTCAAGCTCTACCAACTCTTCTAGTTGACGTAAGAACCAGTAGTCCATTTTTGTGTGTTCGTAAACTGTTTTTAATGGAATACCTAAACGAATAGCATCATAAATACGGAATACCCTATCACCACTAGGTCGTTTTAATGACTCTATTATTAAATCTTGATCTACCCAGTTTTTACCATCAGCTCCTAATCCATTACGTTTAATTTCTAAAGACTGACATGCTTTTTGCAAAGCTTCTTGGAAAGAACGACCAATAGCCATCACCTCTCCAACAGATTTCATCTGAAGACCTAATGTCTTGTCAGCCCCATCAAATTTCTCAAAATTCCAACGTGGTATTTTCACAATAACATAATCCAAAGTTGGTTCAAAATATGCCGAAGTAGATTTTGTAATTTGATTATCTAATTCATCAAGCGTATAACCAATTGCCAATTTTGAAGCAATTTTCGCAATTGGGTAACCAGTTGCTTTTGATGCTAATGCTGATGAACGAGATACTCTTGGGTTAATCTCAATAGCTATAATTTCTTCTTTCTCATCTGGTGAAACAGCAAACTGTACATTACATCCTCCTGCAAAATCTCCAATAGCTCGCATCATCTTAATAGCCATATCACGCATACGTTGGTAGGTTGTATCAGAAAGTGTCATAGCAGGAGCAACAGTTATGGAATCTCCCGTATGGATGCCCATAGGATCCATATTCTCGATTGAACAAATGATAATTACATTATCATTCTTATCTCGAAGTAGTTCTAACTCATATTCTTTCCAACCCAATAGCGCTTTGTCAATCATTACTTCATGAATGGGTGACGCAGCCATACCTCTCTTCAACATTTCGTCAAAATCTTCCGCTTTATGAACGAAAGCAGCACCAGTCCCACCTAAAGTATAAGAGGCGCGGATACACAATGGAAACCCAAATTCTTGAGCAATTTCTTTTCCTTCCAAGTAAGAAGTAGCAGTTTTGGAAGGTGCACAACCAATGTCAATAGTTTGCATCAATTGTTTAAACTCTTCTCTGTCTTCTGTAATGTTAATAGCATCAATATCTACACCGATGATACGTACTCCATATTTTTTCCAAACACCCTTCTCATCTGCTTCAATACAAAGATTCAAGGCAGTTTGTCCTCCCATTGTTGGTAAGACAGCATCAATTTTTCTTTCTTCTAAAATATCAACAATAGACTCTACTGTTAATGGCCTTAAATAAACATGATCGGCCATTACTGGATCTGTCATGATAGTTGCTGGATTAGAGTTTATAAGCGAAACTTCTATCCCCTCCTCTCTTAAAGAGCGAGCGGCTTGAGATCCTGAGTAATCGAACTCACATGCTTGACCGATAATGATTGGACCACTACCGAT
>Ga0160423_10002500_pt1 | contig 15338 bp, 15 predicted proteins | sample CRUFie14St8metaG_FD_108191 | JGI IMG/M metagenome (GOLD analysis project Ga0160423, IMG submission 108191) | Marine microbial communities from the Costa Rica Dome - CRUD Field 142mm St8 metaG | ecosystem: Environmental > Aquatic > Marine > Oceanic > Photic zone | place: Costa Rica: the Eastern... | reverse complement strand
CTTTTCAGTACAACCACCGTAAACAGCCCCGTTCTAACAGTCTTGTCAAAAATCGATCCTGACCATATGTCGCCCAAAGAGGCGTTGGACGCGCTGTACACATTGAAAACTTTACTGGACACTTAGTTCGTCTTAATATTTTGACGCTCCCCGCGGTAGATCACCAAATAAAGCGGGTATTGGGGGAAACACTATGGCATTCGTCGTTGGCGAAGACTGTATCAAATGTAAACACACGGACTGCGTGGAAGTATGTCCAGTGGACTGTTTTTATGAGGGTCCAAACTTTTTGGTGATCCACCCGGATGAGTGTATCGATTGCGCCTTGTGCGAACCCGAGTGCCCAATAGATGCAATATATTCAGAAGACGAGCTGCCGGCAGATCAGGAGAATTTTCGCGAGCTTAACGCCGAACTCGCTGAGGTCTGGCCCAACATTACGGAGAAAAAAGATGCCATGCCAGACCACGAGGATTGGCAAGGAGAGCCTGGCAAGCTTGCGCTCCTAGAACGCTGAGCGTCAAACAAGTAAGTCGTCTACACAGAGACCATCTCGAAGCGCTGCGCGCTTGAGCCTTGCTAATGCGTCAATTTGAATCTGCCTCACCCGCTCGCGGGTGAGGCCAACTTCTTCGCCTACAGCCTCCAAGGTTGAAGCTTCGTAGCCCATCAGTCCGAATCGTCTAGCCAGTATCTCGCGCTGACGATCTGGAAGGCTATCCAGCCAAGCCTCTAGACAACCTCCGACCTTCTCGTCATCGACAAGCGAAAGTGGGTTGTCTTCCGCGTGTGAAGCGACGGTATCAATAAGACTTCTTTGATTGTCATCGGAAAGTTGGTTGTCAACGGAGGTAATTTTTTCGGAAAGCTTAAGGAGCTTACTCACCTCTCCAGGATCACGATCGAGCATCTTTGCGATTTCGCTTGTTGACGGCTCGCGGCGCAATGAACTCCTTAACTCACGCGTGCATCGCAAGATCGTATTGATGTCTTTCTGAATATGAATGGGTAGCCTTATCGTCCTACCCTGATTCATTAACGCGCGGTCTATACTTTGACGAATCCACCACGTTGCGTAGGTTGAGAATCTGAACCCACGTTCTGGATCGAATTTTTCAACAGCTCGCATTAACCCAAGATTTCCCTCCTCAATCAGGTCGAGGAGTGGTAATCCACGATTCGAGTACCGCTTCGCAATCATCACAACTAAGCGCAAATTACTATTGATCATCTGGTGCCGCGCGGCCTCATCACCGGATATAGAGGCCCTTGCAACATGAACCTCTTCAGTGGCTGTTAGGAGCGGTGTTGAACCAATTTCATTCAGATACAGCTGAACCGGATCACTCTCGCCAGGCCCATCCGAAAACGCCAGTGCATAGCCCGTTCCGGTCATTTCAGTTTTAAAATTTAATGCAGCCTCGTTGGCTGCAGGTGCTTCAAGTGTTTCCAGATCTGCCATGAGAGTGCCCCCCCTCTTTGGCGACCCACACTCCTAACGGCGTCTGGGAAGCATTGTCAGTGGGTCTATAGGCTGCCCACGCCTACGCAACTCAAAGTGAAGTTTTACTGTATCTGTTCCACTACTGCCCATAGTCGCGATCTGCTGCCCTGCCTTTATGTTCATGTTTTCCAGGACTAATAACCGCTCGTTATGGCCGTAGGCACTCAAGTACGTATCATTGTGTTTAATGATGAGTAGCGAGCCGTAACCCGTTACGCCCGTTCCGGCATAAACTACCTTACCTGCCGCCACAGCCTTTACCGGGTCGCCCCGCTTACCGGCAATATCGATGCCCTTATGGCGATTGCTCGAGAAAGTTCGGACAACCTTTCCTGCCGAGGGCCATCGCCAGCGCGACACAGGCTGCATGTTTTCAACGTTATCACTTGAAGCCTGGGACTTTGATGACGATTTGGTTACTGGTGTCACTTTTGACTGCTTCGGAGCAGTTTTATTAGTTTTTCTCGACGGTGAAGAGGGTTTGACAGCCACTTTAGGAGCTTTTGGCGCAGGTTTAGGCACTGCCTTTACCGGCTTTGCTGTCTTAAGCCTTTGCCCTACTTTGATGATATAGGGCGACTGAATTCCATTTCGCGCGGCTAACTCACGGAAATCGATCCCTAACCGAAAGGCGATGGAATAAAGCGTGTCGCCTCTCACCACTACATAGGGCTTACCCTCTTCAAGCTTGGAAACGTAATCCTGAGTGCGGATGGCATTGCCATCGCTCCGGGTTGTCTTTTCCCAGGGCCGTAAGTTATCGGGGTCTGTTCCGTGGCACCCAGCGAGCCATATCATTGACACTTGGGAGACAAAGAGCACGCGCATGACAGATGCATTTGCCAAGACCTAGCGCTCGACAGACTCGAATGACGACAGGAGCGAAACGAGCCCAACACCTAAAGTGAAAGTGACAAGACACAGCCACAGCATGGGCTCACCTACCAGCTCCTGGTAGGTTTGAGGCAACACTGGCACACTCTGAACGACACGGTTTTCGCCATGTCGATCAATCACCGACAAGACCGGTTGCTGCCAGGGCCATAACATAATGACTGACCCCAATAAGAAGCCATACAGAATTGCCATAGTGGCCCGCTGAGCGCGCGCTAGCAGTGCTTTTAGCAGCCGTGAAAAAGCTAGCAGCCCACAAAGACAACCCAGTGCGAAAATACCGACAGTAACAAAATCAAGATTCACGAGTGCACTGATCACAGGTTGGTACATACCCAGAATGAGCAACAGAAAACTACCCGAAACACCAGGTAATAGCATGGCGGACACGGCGACAGCACCGGCGAAGAAGACGCTGGCTGGGCCAACCTCCAGCTGAGTCGCCTGCGTTAATCCAATCAATGTAGCTACGCCAACACCTGTGAGCCAGAGCGTGTATTCACGTCCCGTCCAACCGACACGACTATGATAAAAAAGATGTATCGCGCTGGCCAAAATCAAGCCACAAAACAACGACCACAACGGTAGCGGGTAATTCAGAATTAACCAGTTAAGGATGGAGGCTAGCGCGATGACAGAGGACGAGATTCCCGCACCTACGGCAACCAAAAAGTTTCCATCGACACACGCCCATGCGTCTTTGATTTTTCCTGCGAGCACCATACGTAGTGCGTCTATGCCCACACTGGCAATAGCCTCGATAAAACGGGCGTAGATACCGGTAATGAGTGCAATCGTTCCGCCAGACACACCAGGCACAAGGTCTGCCGCACCCATTGCCACTCCGCGAAGATACAGCCCCAGCCAATGATAACGACCCAGACTCATCGTTGAAGCCCTTCCCGCATAGGTACGAAGAAAACGTCTTCAATAATCGTTTCCTCGAAACCCTCTTCGGTTAGCTGAATCCTTACAAGCTTCTGTGAATCGCCACCCACAGGCAATAATAGTTGACCGCCCGTTGCAAGCTGAGAGAGTAATTTCTCTGGGACTGTTTCGGGTGCAGCGGCGCCCAGAATGACATCAAAGGGAGCAAACTCCTCCCAACCCTCAAAGCCATCACCATGCTTACAGCGCACATTTCTAGCCTTGAGCTTACGAAGCCGCACCCGCGCCTTGTCTAACAGAGGCTTGATTCGCTCAACCGAGTAAATTTCATCAGCCACCTTCGACAAGACAGCACTTTGATAGCCGGAGCCTGTGCCTAATTCTAACACCCGTTTTGGCCGACTCGCCTGTAGAGCCAATTCCGTCATCCTCGCTACGATGTACGGCTGACTTAGCGTTTGATTGAATCCAATCGGTAATGCAGTGTCCTCGTAAGCTCTATGGGACAAAGCTTCATCAACAAATAAGTGCCGAGGTGTCTCAGTCATTGCGCCGAGCACACGATCATCAACAATGCCTTGTGCCTTCAATCGCTCAATGAGTCTCAGACGCGTTCGTTGCGACGTCATACCGATACCGCGAAGGTCAGTCACTGGGATGGACTCTCCTCTAGCAAGACGACCGCGTGCACTGCAATCCCTTCCTCTCGCCCAACAAAACCCAGCTTTTCCGTTGTTGTCGCTTTAACGTTGATTTGATCCATGTTGCAGCCGAGATCCTCAGCAAGGTTCTGACGCATTGCGTCAATGTATGATGCAAGTTTAGGTGCTTGAGCAATAATCGTAAGGTCGGCATTACCCAACGCGAAACGTCGCTCAGATGCCAGCGCCACCACCTGCCGCAGTAGTCGCCGACTGTCAGCGCCCTCAAAGCTTGGATCATCATCAGGAAAATGATGCCCTATATCTCCGAGTGCGAGCGCACCCAGCAAAGCGTCAGTGAGCGCGTGAAGGGCTACGTCACCATCCGAATGTGCCATCAAGCCAGTTTGGTGCGAGATACGCACCCCACAGAGCATGATGTGATCACCGTCACCAAACGCGTGCACATCGTAACCATGACCAATTCTCATGAGCCGACCTCCTCCGCCATGCGCCGCAAAATGATCTCTGCAAACTCCAAATCGACGGGTAACGTTACTTTAATATTGGTTGAGGGTCCCTCAAGAATCGAGACGGGAAAGCCTGATAATTCCATAGCCATAGACTCATCAGTTATTGGTAATTGCCCACTGAGTGCGGACGATAAGGCCGTGTCAAGCTCAGAAAACCGAAATATTTGAGGAGTTTGGGCACGCCACACAACGCGTCGATCCAAGGACTCATCTACCCTCATGCTGGAAGACACACGTTTCAATGTATCGGTGGAAGCTTGAGCAAGTACGGTACCCACCCCGCCGTCGAGCGTATGATCGATCAACCGCTGGAGCACTGAGACCGAAATACAGGGGCGCGCCGCGTCGTGGACGAGGACCCAGTCATCAGAACTCGCATAGGGCGCGATAGCCTTAAGGCCAGATAGCACGGAGTCTGCTCGCTCATTGCCTCCCGCTGCCCTTGATACCCGCGGATCTGAGAGGCTATCGATAGAATCGGCGTGTCGATCACTGGGGTCCAAAACGACCACCAAACCGCGTATATCGGGACAGGCCAATAAGGCACTCAAAGTATGCTCGAGAATCGGTACACCGTTGATCAAAAGGTATTGCTTTGGAACTTCGGCCGCCATTCGCCTCCCGCTTCCGGCGGCCGGTACGATCGCCCAGATGCTACTACTCACGGCGACTTCTCTTTGGTGTCATCATCAACAAAAAGGATAAACTCCTCACCTTGCCGAACCAAACCGAGTTCTTCACGCGCGACTGCCTCAAGCATCTCATCACCCTCTTGCAGCTCAAGCACCTGGCGCGCTAGCGCATCGTTCCGCTCTCTGAGTAGTTGGTTACCCTCTTCACCCACTCGAACCTGTGTTTCAAGCCCTTGTCGCTCGCGAATACCTCCTTCACCTAACCAAAGTCGGTATTGTAATAGGAGCAGTAGCCCTACGAGCCCTAGCAGCAGGGGCCGCACTGGATCAGGCGCCTCGTTCCAATTCCGCTCTGCCTCGGTAGGGAGCGGTCATGCCAAGTTCAGCCTCAATGCGCAGTAACCGGTTATATTTCGCGATACGGTCAGATCGACAAAGCGACCCAGTTTTGATTTGTCCTGCGCCTGTCCCAACGGCGAGATCGGCAATGGTAGCGTCTTCCGTCTCACCACTACGATGAGAGATGACAGCCTTAAACCCCGCGGCTTGTGCCATTTTGATGGCATCGAGGGTTTCACTGAGTGACCCTATCTGATTGAACTTAATCAAAATCGAATTACCGATGTTTTCCTCAATCCCACGTTTCAATATGCTGGTGTTGGTCACGAATAAATCATCGCCCACAAGTTGGACTTTGTCCCCGAGTTTATTGGTGAGGTAAGCCCAACCAGCCCAGTCCGATTCATCCAGACCATCCTCAATCGATACGATGGGATGAGCGGCCGCTAGATCCGCAAGGTAGTCGGCAAATCCCTCGCTTGAGAAAGAGCGTCCCTCGCCTGACAGATGATATTCCTCGTCTCGGTAGAATTCGGAGGCCGCGCAATCCAGTGCCAACGTAATGTCCTGACCGAGAACATAGCCCGCATTCCCTACCGCCTCAGCAATGACCTGAAGCGCCGCAGCATTTGACGGTAGATCAGGTGCAAATCCTCCCTCATCACCGACGGAAGTCGCCATACCGCGAGCACCGAGCACTTTCTTGAGATGGTGGAAGATTTCTGCTCCGACTCGCAGCGCCTCTGCAAAGGATGTCGCGGACACAGGCTGAATCATGAACTCCTGAATATCGATATTGTTATCAGCGTGCTCTCCACCATTGATAATATTCATCATGGGCACGGGCATGGTCAGCTGTGTGGTACCAGTGAGCTTGGCAATGTGCTGATAAAGAGGGATCTTCGCTGATTGAGCCGCTGCGCGAGCGGCCGCCAGCGAGACAGCCAAGATGGCATTTGCACCATATTTACTTTTGTTGGGCGAACCGTCGGCCTCCAGCATGCGCTCATCGACTGCACGCTGATCCTTGGCGTCGTGACCAATCAAACATTCGCGAATCGGTCCATTTACATTGGCAACAGCGGTCAGTACGCCTTTACCTAAATAACGCGTCGGGTCAGCATCTCGTAATTCAAGCGCTTCTCGGGAACCTGTACTTGCTCCCGAGGGCGCACAAGCTACTCCAACGGTATCATCATCCACGGTCACTTCGGCCATTACCGTAGGGTTACCTCGAGAGTCCATGACTTCAAAGGCACGAATATCGATAATCTCGCTCACCATTTACTCCACTTAGTGTCACTTAATTTCTAGTTGGGGTAGCCCTTTGACAAGATCGTCGATGGCTTTTACTTGTTCCAAAAAAGGACGCAGCTGCTTCAATGGCAAGGCACTGGGCCCGTCACACAACGCCTTGTCTGGATCGGGATGTGATTCCAAAAATAGTCCGGCTAAGCCAGTTGCTATACCTGCCCTCGCTAGCTCAGCCACCTGACCTCGGCGGCCACCCGAAGCTGTATCACCCGGATCTCGGCGCTGCAATGCATGAGTAACGTCAAAGATGACAGGCACATCGCCTGTCATTTTGCGCATAACCCTGAAGCCCAGCATGTCGACCACCAAGTTGTCGTAGCCGAAGTTGCTGCCTCGCTCGCATAGGATCAAGCGATCGTTGCCGCATTCTCTGAACTTATGAACGATGTTACTCATCTGTTCAGGGCTCAAAAACTGCGGCTTTTTGATGTTGATGGCAGCCCCCGTTTCAGCCATAGCTCGAACAAGATCTGTTTGGCGCGCCAGGAAGGCTGGCAGCTGAATAATATCAACTACGCTGGCTACGGGTGCAGCCTCATCTGGAATATGTACATCGGTAATAGTGGCAAGACCTGTGGTCTTTTTGACCGCTTCAAAGATCGCAAGTCCTTTGTGTAGACCGGGACCGCGAAACGAGTTGATCGAGGTACGATTTGCCTTATCGTAGGACGCTTTGAAAACCAGAGGAATATCGAGCTCAGCGCAGATTTCCTTGTAAGTAGATGCAATATCGACGACAAACTGCTCGGACTCCAAGACATTGACCCCACCGACGAGGACAAACGGTTTATCGTTAGCAAATGCAACGTCACCGACACTGACAGTCGTCTGCGCCATCAGTGCTCAACCTCAACCGCAGCATTAATGAAGCTTGAAAACAGCGGATGGCCGCCACGCGGACGGGAGGTGAACTCTGGGTGGAACTGGCAGGCTACAAACCAAGGGTGATCAGCAAGCTCAACCATTTCCACTAGACCCTGATCCTGAGACCAGCCGGAAATAGTCATTCCCTCGGCCTCCAGCTTTGGCACCAGTGTGTTGTTTACCTCATAACGATGGCGATGACGCTCTCTGACAATGTCATCACCGTAGATTTCTCGGGTCTTCGTGCCGTTGACCAGATAGCAAGGCTGTGCCCCCAAACGCATCGTGCCACCCATATCCGAATCTTCGTCACGAACTTCGATATCGCCTGTCTCCGTTTGCCATTCGGTAATCAAGCCGATGACAGGGTATGGCGTATCGATATTCATTTCAGTCGAATGCGCTCCTTCAAGGCCACACACGTTTCGGGCGAACTCAATCATGGCCATATGCATACCAAGACAAATACCGAGGTAAGGAATCTTGTTTTCCCTCGCGTACTTCACTGCCGAAATTTTGCCCTCAATGCCGCGATCACCAAAGCCACCGGGTACCAAAATAGCGTCCAGCTTCGCCAAAACACTAGTTCCCCGCATTTCGAGGTCTTCCGCATCGATGTATTCGATATCAACCTGCGTATTGGTTTGCAAACCCGCATGCCCCAGTGCCTCATTGAGCGACTTGTAAGCGTCAATTAGCTCTGTGTACTTGCCGACCATACCAACCTTGACGCGAGCGCGACGCTCGCCCAACTCTCTGGCGACAACATCATCCCACTCAGTAAAGTCAGCATCACGAGGAGACATGCTAAACCGCTCGAGAATGTAGTCATCGAGGCCCTTCTCATGCAGATTTTTTGGAATTTTGTAAATCGAATCGGCATCCAGCACAGGTATCACGGCGCGTTCTTCAACGTTGGTAAAGAGCGATATTTTTTTACGGGCGCTGTCATCAATATCGACAGAGCATCGGCATAGCAGTACATCTGCCTGAAGACCTATCGAGCGCAGTTCCTTTACCGAGTGCTGAGTTGGCTTGGTTTTGATTTCACCCGCGGTGGGAATATAAGGCACCAAGGTCAGGTGCATTAGCAAAGCACGCGATGCACCTGCCTCAAGCTTTAACTGTCTCAGTGCCTCCAGGAACGGCTGACTTTCGATATCACCGACGGTACCCCCTACCTCAACGACAGCCACATCAGCCCCTTCGGCGCCTGCAATGACACGGCGTTTAATTTCGTCTGTTATGTGAGGAATCACTTGAACTGTTCCGCCTAAATAATCGCCACGACGCTCTTTTCTCAAAACTTCATCGTAAACCTGACCGGTGGTGAAGTTATTGCGCTTAGACATCGTAGCCCGGGTAAAACGCTCGTAGTGACCCAGATCCAAATCAGTCTCAGCACCATCGTCGGTAACGAAAACCTCCCCGTGCTGGAACGGGCTCATGGTCCCCGGATCAACATTGATGTAGGGATCTAGTTTCAAAAGTGTGACTTTGAGGCCGCGCGCCTCTAGCACAGCAGCGAGCGACGCCGCCGCTATTCCTTTTCCTAACGAGGAAACAACACCGCCGGTAACAAAAACGTATCGCGTCATGAACTCCACCAAAGCAAAAGGAACTGTGGGGCGGCGAACAAATGGTTGCCGACAGCAGAGCTCCGATGGGCGTTCAGCTTACCAAAGAGTCTCCATTCGCTCAATTTGGAAAGGTTATTTTTGGAGGCATCCAGACCGGTACTAATCCTCCTTTGCAGAGGTTCAAATTTGAGCAAGCTGATGTCAGCCCGACATCAGGAATTGAAATGATTTCATCGCCGGCTTGCACTAGCGGATAACACCCTCGCAAATAAGGCGGGACGCCCGCTTCTTGGAGCCATTGCCCTATTGAGCGCCGGGGCCGCTTAAGAAGCGGCACAGCCTCTCCCGGGCGCGGTGCTCTGACCTTAATGGGAATACCTGCGGGCAATCCCGTATCGGCCTCTTGCCAAGCGATAGAGCCCCATGTGCCTGACAGCGCATCACCCACCTCACACGAAATATCAAAGTCGCGATCAATATTTGAAGGATAGAGATGGATACCCTGACGCCATCGCTGCAAGAGATAAAGCCCTACTCTAAGCTCAGGCAGTTTATCTCCCTCTGCCTGCCTACACTGGCGAGCAAATTCCTCTAACGCGGCGAACTCAGGTAGGGGAGCATTCAGCTCTTTCAGCCATCCGTAAAGTGCTCGATGTAACCCTTTGGTATCGCACATTTCAATTGGCAAATAGGGTCCGCCAAATCTCGTAAATTCGGTTTGATTGTGGATAGAATCGGACGCGGCCAGTTCACCGCTCAAAGCTGCGGAACGGGCAAACCCGGAGCGATAGCCGGGCCATCGAGACTCGATGAGCGGCAAGACGTCGTGTCGCAGGAAATTGCGATCGTAGCGCGTATCATCGTTACTACTGTCGTTCAGGTAATCGAGTTCATGGGAGACCGCGTATTCCTCAATCTGGGAACGGGTGATCCCAAGAAACAGCCTCACTAATGAGCCAATACCCAACGACCGTTTTTCTGGTATTCCGGCGAGCCCCGACGGACCGGCCCCCCGTATGAGACGGAATAGTACGGTCTCAACCTGATCATCGAGGTGATGACCGAGTAAAAGGACATCTCCGGCATCCAGGAAAGATTCAAACACAGCGTATCTCGCATCGCGGGCTTGTGCCTCGGGGGATGCTCCCACATCAACGGATGCAACTCGTTCATGAAATTCAACGCCGAGGTCAGAAGCCACGGCCGCGCAGTGTGTAGCCCATGCACTGGCATCCTCATGAAGTCCATGATTGACGTGCAGCGCAATGATGGGAGGTAGGGCTTCTCGTAGGGAGAGTTCGACTAGGGCGTGGAGGAGGCAATGACTGTCTATACCACCTGAATAGCCGACACAGAGTCGACTCGCTGTTTTCAGTGAGGTGAGTTGCGCAATCAGTGCTGGGAGCAGCGCCATGACCTGATCATGCGCTGCCGTAGGCCATCAACCGCTGATACCGAGACTCAACCAAGCTACCCACATCAGTGGTACACAAACGGTCGAGCTGACCCGAAACGTGCTCTCGGATGCGACTTGCCATCTCTTCGACATCACGATGTGCGCCGCCCAGCGGTTCTTTGATGGTCGCGTCAACAATACCAAGCTCCTCGAGTGTCGATGAAGTCACACCCATCGCTTCGGCCGCTTCGGGCGCGAATTCACTGCTCTTCCATATAATGTTGGCACAACCCTCTGGCGAAATAACGAAATAGGTTGAGTACTGAAGCATTGCCAAGTGATCTCCCACACCAATGCCAAGGGCACCACCGGAGGATCCCTCACCGATCACCACACACACGATGGGAGTTCTAAGGCGCGACATAACAGCAAGGTTCTGCGCAATCGCCTCAGAGATACCGCGCTCTTCCGAGTCAATGCCGGGGTACGCTCCTGGCGTATCAATCAGAGTCACTAACGGCATCTTAAAACGCTCGGCCATCTCCATAAGGCGCAATGCTTTGCGATAGCCCTCCGGCTTCGGCATACCAAAGTTACGGTATACCTTATCTTTTACGGATCTGCCCTTCTCCTGGCCAACGACCATAACGGGACGCTCGTTGAGACGTGCGACGCCCCCGACGATGGCCTTATCGTCACCAAAATGACGGTCACCATGGAGTTCATCAAAGTCATCGAAAACTAGCGGAATATAATCGAGTGTATAAGGCCGCAACGGATGACGAGCAACTCGGACGATATCCCAAGGACTCAGATCAGAATAAATCGAATGTGTCAGCTTGTGACTCTTGGACTTGAGACGATCTATCTCGTCGCTGATATTAATCTCGGAATCATCGACAACTGACTTTAGTTCCTCGATTTTCATTTCAAGCTCTGCGATAGGCTGCTCGAAATCAAGATAATTGGGATTCATTGTGACTTGCCCTGTAACAAACGGCTAATATTGCGACCAAACACACAGTCTACAAACGCAGAACGATCGCGTCATCTGTAAGATTTACGCTACGAGGTTCCCTACTTTCAAAGATCTTATGAACAAATCCCTAAACCAAACGCCGCGCCTTCTGCTTGCTCCAATGGAAGGGGTCATGGATTCAGTTATGCGCGAGATGCTGACAGCAATCGGTGGCTACGAGCGATGTGTCACCGAGTTTGTTCGTGTTTCTCGTACTGTGCTCCCTCCAAAAGTTTTCCATCGCGTCTGTCCGGAACTCAAAAACGAGGGAAGAACGGCGTCTGGTACTCCGGTTTACGTCCAGTTGCTAGGTTCAGATCCTGCTTTGATGGCAGCAAATGCTAAAATAGTCGCCAAACTGGGCGCGCCAGGCATCGACCTCAACTTTGGCTGTCCCGCGAAAACGGTCAATAAGTCTCGGGGTGGCGCAACTTTGCTGAAAAACCCCGAGCTTATTTTCGATATCTGCAAGGCCGTCAGAGACGCCGCGCCGGCAGATACGCCTGTGACCGCAAAGGTTAGACTCGGCTTCGATGACGATTCTCAGTTCTACAGTATTGCGCACTTTGCCATTAGTAGTGGTATTGACGAGTTAACGGTCCATGCGAGAACAAAAGTACAGGCCTACCGTCCTCCAGCACATTGGTCGCAACTAGGCATCATCTCCAATCCCCGCAGGATTCCCATCATTGCAAACGGTGAGATTTGGACGCCCAGTGACCTCGCCCGCTGTAGCGAGCAAAGTGGCTGCGACGCATTTATGTTGGCAAGGGGCGCGCTATGTCGACCTGACCTTGGTCGCGCCATTAAGGCTAATGCTGAGAACGTTCCGGTCACACCCATGACCTGGCCGGAAGTGGCAGAGCTACTCATCCATTTCTGTGAAGTCAACGGCACGCACTACGATAAAAAATATTCGATCAATCCAGTAAAACAATGGTTGGTTTATCTTCAATACTGCTACCCGCAGGCTGCCGCATTATTTGCACAAGTTAAACGAATCCGCGATCCTGATGACATGATGTGTATGCTACTGGGAGCCTCACAGAAACGGGCCATATCAGCAGCAGCCTGAAACACAGTCCGCTTAACCGTTAGTAATTAAAAATAAGGGACATCATGACGACACCGGCAATGCCAGCAGGCCCTGAGTGGCTCGGACACCCGCGCGGGTTATTCGTTTGCTTCGCCACCGAAATGTGGGAGCGCTTTTCGTTCTATGGCATGAAGTACCTACTGGTGCTTTTTTTGGTTCAACATCACCTGTTCAGTGATGGTGAAGCGCTCCGTATCCTAGGAGCTTATGCGGCACTTGTTTATGCCATGCCCCTGCTGGGTGGCATTGTATCGGACCGCTATCTTGGTCAAACAAAAGCGGTCAAGTTGGGTGGGATCCTGCTGGTTTTAGGGCATTGCGCCATGGCGTTTGAGGGTGTGCCCGCTACGCAAGGCATCACTGGCGAGGTGGTCAGAGATGATCAGGCCATAACTGTATTCTATTTTGCGCTGGCATTAATTGTTGTTGGTGTTGGCTTACTAAAGCCAAATATTTCCACCGTAGTCGGTCGACTATACGGGCAGAATGACCCACGGCGAGACGGCGGCTTCACGATCTTTTACATGGGCATCAATATCGGAGCCGCAAGCGCGTCATTACTCTGTGGTTGGTTAGCTAGTGCCTACGGCTGGGCTTATGGGTTTGGTGCCGCCGGCATAGGCATGCTCATTGGCTTAATCGTTTTTTCCCTCGGGCAGGACTGGCTGGAGGGTCATGGCGACCCATCAGATCCAGCCGTTTTAAAGCAACCTGCGAGCGCATCCCTTGGTCTACTTAACGTAGAAAATACCATCGGTGCGTACAGCATCTTATCCGTCTTTGCTATTTGGGTCGTGTTGCAAAAACCCAATGGTGTCGGGTTCATGCTGCCAGTCGTCGCCGCACTCTTTTTAGTATGGTTTTTTTGGCTACTGGTGACACAGTGCGACTCAGAGGAACGCGGGAAAATGAGCGCCCTCTTCTTTCTAATAGTCATCAGCACTGTCTTCTGGTCGATGTTTGAGCAATCGGGCGGATCGATGACCTTGTTTGCGGACAGAGCGACGGACCTGACACTGTTCGGGATGGAACTGACTGCAGCACAATTTGGTTCAGCGAATGCCATCTTCATTATCCTACTGTCGCCCCTCTTTGCCCTGATGTGGCCCGCACTCCTGTCTAACAATATTGAGCCCTCTACACCTGCTAAGTTTGGCCTTGGAATTTTTCAGGTAGGTCTTGGATTCGGTGCCTTGCTTATTGGACTCAACAATCCAGACTCAGCAGGTTTGGTGTCAGCCTGGTGGCTTGTGCTCGCGTATTTCCTTCACACTTCAGCCGAGCTCTGTTTAAGCCCAATTGGGCTATCTGCTGTTACAAAACTCTCGATCGCCCGCTACGTTGGTGTGATGATGGGCGCGTGGTTTTTGGCTAGTGCGTACGGCTCCTATTTGGCATCGGAACTAGCTATTTTCTTCTCAAGCATTGGCGGTGAAGACGGGAGACTCGACAACAGCGGATTCAACGCTTTGTTCACTGAACTCCTTATATACGGCGTCGGCGTTGGTATCGCCGTGCTGCTGGTTTCGCCACTGGTAAGGCGGCTCATGAAAGATGTGCGTTGAGCCACCACGCTTTTTCCGTGAGGTGCGCTCGTTTGGTCTTACGCTGCTCTCCTTTTAGCAAATCGCGGGAAAAATCTTGATAACCCAGACCTTGCCTCTCGCCAATCGTCTCCAATCAAATAGAGTGCTGGAACCAGGAATAAGCTTACAAAGAAGGCGAAGAACACGCCGAAAGCAAGTGATATTACCGACGGCTTTAGGAATGCAGCTGCCTGAGACGTCTCGGCAATGATAGGCATGAGCCCAACAAAGGTAGTGAGTGTGGTCAACAGAATCGGCCTGAAACGATTCTTGGCCGCGTTGATAATGGCTCTAAAACGATCGTCACCCTGCTGCTCTCGCTTTAGGATGTAGTCAATTAGGACCAGGTTGTCATTCACAACAACCCCAGCAGCTGCGCCCATTCCGAAGAGCGAGAACATGTCGAGTGGGATACCAATCAGGTAGTGACCAAAAATGGCTCCCATGTACGCAAAAGGAATCGCTGACATAATAATGGTGGGTAAGGTATACGAGCGAAATGCAACGGCGAGCAGGGCGTAGATCGTCAACATGGCAATGATGAACAGCTGGGTCGCGTCGGTCTCAAACTCTTCCTGCTGTTGCTCCCATCCACCTTTGATTACTTGCAATGCGGGGTAGCGCTTTTTAAGGCCAGGAATAAAGTCCTGCTGGACCTTGTCGTTAATATCGCGTATCGAGTCCGCGTTCAATCGAGCGAAAACCTCAAAGATACGCTTTCCATCTCTTCTAACAATACGTTGCGACGCCTTACGAACTTCAATGTCAGCAACTGTGGCTAGAGGGATAAGGAAGCCATCATTGGTTCGCACCTTCAGGTCCCGGAGCGACGTTAGTGTCTCGCGCGCATCCCCTGGGTAACGCAACATGACGCGAACGTCACCATACTGCCGAGGCAATCGTTGAACCTCTTCTCCATAGTATGATTGCCGAACTTGCCGAGAAACATCCGCCAGTGTAACGCCTAGGGTCTGAGCGCCTGGCTTTAAGCGAATATTGAGCTCGTCGATCTCACCGCGCTGGTTATCGCGAACAAAAAAGACGTCTTCAAAT
>Ga0160423_10002499_pt1 | contig 15342 bp, 22 predicted proteins | sample CRUFie14St8metaG_FD_108191 | JGI IMG/M metagenome (GOLD analysis project Ga0160423, IMG submission 108191) | Marine microbial communities from the Costa Rica Dome - CRUD Field 142mm St8 metaG | ecosystem: Environmental > Aquatic > Marine > Oceanic > Photic zone | place: Costa Rica: the Eastern... | reverse complement strand
GGGTTCAATAAAAAAGACATTGAGATTAAGGTGAAGGAACATATCCTTACCATCAAAGGAGATAGGGACAAACGTAGAGAAGCAGATGCATACGTTCATAAAGGAATTAGTGGACGTAAGTTTGAAAAGTCATTCAGACTGTCGGAATATACCGAAGTAACTGGTGCCGATCTGACTGATGGAATACTAACTGTCAAACTAGAAGTAATTCTACCAGAAGAGAAGCAGCCTCGTACAATTAAAATTAATTAATAACGAGGATTAAAATGACAACAACTACAATAACTGCATATGCTTGCAGTTTCTGCGACGCAGTAGCGTTAAAATTCAAAAGTGTAATTAAAAACTGGCAGTTTGCTAGACAGATGTCTGCAAATAGAATTGTTGCTCAACAATTAATACACTTAGGCCATCATAATCAAAAAGAGTATAATCAGATTCTACAAAAGATGAATGATAAAACCATAGATGAATATCACGGTAAGTACTAATGTGGCCATATACTGAAGAAGAAAACGACTACATATCCAAATAAAGAAAGGCGGGGCTTCCCGCCTTTTTTATTATAAATAGTAATTTGTAAGGAGGTCTATTATGAATATAGAACAGTTAAGAAAAGAACTTGAAGTGGATGAAGGAGTAAAGTATGAAATATATAACGATCACCTTGGCTATCCTACTTTCGGTATCGGTCATTTGGTTAGGGACAGTGATCCTGAAGCAGGAGCAGCACTTGGAACTCCTATCTCAGAAGATAGAGTCATTGAAGCCTTCAACGAAGACGTTGAAACAGTGCTTAGCGACTGCGCAATACTATATGATGACTTCGATGAATTGCCAGAAGAAGCTCAACTAATAATAGCAAACATGATGTTTAATCTTGGTAGACCAAGACTCTCAAAATTTAAAGGTATGAAGTCCGGCGTCGATTCAAGAGATTGGAATAAAGCAGCAGATGAGATGATTGATTCTGCTTGGTATAGACAAGTTCCAAACAGAGCTGGAAGACTCGTAAAAAGAATGAGAGCACTAGCATGAGTGACGATTTAGATTTCGATTTTGGTTTTACGGCGGTAGATGAAGAAGAACTCGAGGCCGTACAAAAAGTAGCCAAAAAAGCAGAAGAATCGCAATCCACTGCTACTTCTGTACAAGATAAATTAGATAAACTATTTAATGCTATTACACCATTGCTTACAAATCTTAAAAAGAATCCAGAGAAAGAGTATATCCTTTGGCCAAACAGATTAGAAAAAGTAGAGCAGTTTGAGGACCATATACAAAAGATTTATAAAAGTTAACAAGTTAAGTGAAAAAACGTTTACAAACACTTAAAAATATGATAGAATACTAATAATGGAAAAGTTTTTAACATATTTAGAAGAAGCTTCAGGAATTGGTCTTACAATGTTTGACGTTGATGAAACTATGTTTAAAACTAAAGCGAAAGTAAAAGTGGTTAATAAAAATGGTAAAGTTATTAAAAAGTTGGATAACCAGCAGTTTAACTTATATAAGAAAAAAGCTGGGGAAGAATTCGACTTCGGTGAATTCAAAAACGCCGAAGTATTTAACAGGACGTCAACACCGATTGCACGAATGATTAACAAAGTAAAAGTCATTCTTAAAAATGCTACCAGAAAAGGTTCAAAAGTTATTATAGTAACTGCAAGACCTAACTTCGATGACAAAGAATTATTTCTAGATACATTTAGAAATCAAGGAATCGATATAGATAAAATCTATGTCGAAAGAGCTGGTAACCTAGGTTCAGGACCAGCTGCTGAAAATAAAAAAGTTATTTTTAGAAAATACTTAGATCAAAAGATATATAAACGTATAAGGCTATTTGATGATGCTAAGTCTAATCTAAAGGCTTTTTTATCTTTACAAAAAGATTATCCAAAAGTCGACTTCGAGGCTTTCTTGGCTAAATCAAATGGCTCAGTTTCAAGAGTAAGATAAGGAGAAAAAATGAAACCTTTAAAGCACTTGGCAGTGCTAGCACTGTCTTTTTTATTCTGTTTTTCAGCTTTTGCAGATAAACTAAAAGTTGGATTCGTATACGTAGGACCGGTTGGAGATCATGGTTGGACCTACATGCATGAACAAGGTCGATTAGCTGTTAAAAAAGCTTTCGGCGATAAAGTGGAAACTACATTTATTGAAAGTGTTAAGTATGGTCCAGAAGCCGAGACTGTTATAAGAGCTATGGCAAATTCAGGCACAGATATAATCTTCGCAACATCTTTTGGTTATATGGAACCGATGTTAAAAGTTGCAAAAGAATTTCCAAACGTAAAATTTGAACATGCAACAGGTTATAAAACTAACGATAACATGTCAGTATATTCATCTAAATTTTATCAAGGTAGATATATTCAAGGCGTAATCGCAGGTCATATGAGCAAGAACGGTAAAGCCGGTTACATTGCGTCATTTCCAATTCCTGAAGTAGTAAGAGGAATCAATGCATTTTACTTAGGTGCTACGTCAGTAAATCCAAAGTTTGACATTGATGTTGTATGGGTTAACACTTGGTACGATCCAGTAAAAGAAGGCGATGCCGCAAAGGTATTGATAAGTGAAGGTGCTGATATTATTACTCAACATACAGACAGTCCAGCTGCTCTACAGATCGCAGAAAAAGCTGGTGTTATGGCTTTTGGTCAAGCATCTGATATGATTCAGTTCGCGCCAAAAGCTCAACTTACAGCCATCATCGATGACTGGGCTCCATATTACGTGGCAAGAGTTCAAGCCGTTTTAGATGGAACTTGGAAAAAATCAGACACTTGGGGTGACATGAAGAGTGGAATGGTAAAAATGGCACCGTACACTAACATGCCAGCTAATGTCGTTACAATTGCCAAGGATATTGAAGAAAAAGTAATGAATGGTAAAATAGATCCATTTGGTGGAAAATATACTACCGGCGAGCTACTTGGCATGAATAAATATGTTAAAGGGATAGATGCATCATTACCAAAATGATAACTTTAACAGAAAGTGCTAAAGACTATTTAACAACCACCACCAAGAAAAATGGTAAGAGATACGCTTACCTTGGAGTTCTTGGCGGTGGTTGCTCTGGTTTTCAGTACGAATGGAGTATGACTGATGAAACAGATAAAGGCACACTCCTAGAAGACATACTAGTTCTGGATAAACTAGCAGAGATGTTCGTCATAGGATGTACAGTAGATTATGTTACAGAATTTGGCGGTTCTTATCTCAAAGTAATAAATCCAAATGCCACAGCACAGTGCGGCTGTGGCGAATCCTTCGCAGTTTAATTAACATATTAAATAAAAACTTGTTTACATTTATGAAAAAGTGTGGTATAATAATTACATAATGGCATTCTATACAAACGTTTTAAGATTCAAAAATAATATTTTTTACCGTGGATATGATAACACAGGTCAACGTGTTATGCGTAAAGATCATTTTAAGCCTACGTTCTTTGTAAGTTCTAAAAAAGAAAGTGGTTACGTCGGCCTTGATGGTAACGTAGTATCTCCTTTAGATTTTCCTAGCATGTATGAAGCAAATCAATGGCTAAGACAAAACCTTGATGTTGGTGGCAGACATGTTTATGGTAACAAAAAATTTATACAACAATATATTACTGAAAAGTTTCCAAGAGATATAGAGTTTAATCGTGAACATATTGATGTAGGTACTTTCGATATCGAAACAGACTATGATAATGGATTCCCGCATCCAAGTGAGGCAAGTCAAAAAGTTCTGTCAATTACATATAAATCTTCTAAGAGTAAATTATATCATGTATGGGGCTATGGAGATTTTAGTGTACTTAACTCTTTAATTAAGCCAGTAAAATATTACCGGTGTAAAGATGAAACTGAACTTCTCAGTAAGTTTTTAAAATTCTGGTCAGATCCAAGACGTACTCCTGATGTCATAACAGGTTGGAACGTAAGATTTTTTGATGTGCCATACTTAGTTAATCGAGTATCAAAAGTTTTAGGTATTGGCGAGATTTATAAGTTTTCCCCTTGGGGCCTCAACTTAGAGGCCCGTGAAATTGTCAAGCGCGGAAAGACTGAAGTTATATACGAGATCCCTGGTATCCAGTGCTTAGATTATATGGAGCTATTCCAAAAGTTTGGCTACAGTTATGGTCCACAAGAATCGTATGCGTTAAACCATATTGCTTATGTAGTACTTGGCGAAAAGAAATTATCCTTTGAAGAATCAGGTTCCCTTAAAAATTTATACAAAGACGATCATCAAAAATATATTGATTATAATATGAAAGACGTAGAACTTGTCGACAGGCTAGAAGAAAAGATGGGATTGATTACATTAGCCATGACTATAGCATATAAAGGCGGTGTCAACTATCAAGATACTTTTGGCGTTACAGCTATATGGGAATCGATTATATATCGTAGACTTAATCAACGTAAAGTTGTAGTTCCTGTGCAAAGGCAAGAAATGCCATACAGACCTTTTGAAGGTGGCTATGTTAAAGAACCACAAATAGGTAGACATCCATGGGTAGTATCTTTTGATTTAAATTCTCTATATCCTAACTTAATTGTACAATATAATATGTCTCCAGAAACTATTGTAAGTCAATCAGAAACTGATGGCGTAGGATATTATTTAGCTGGTCAAACAGTCAAAAGCGAGCATGCAGTGGCAGCTAATGGTTCAACATATCGTAAAGATTTTCAAGGTGTATTACCACAGATTATTAAAGAATATTATGACGAGCGCGTATCAGTTAAAAAGATGATGATAGCTTCTCAAAAACAAATGCAAGTTCAATATGCTGACGAACTTGACAAAGAGATAAACACTTTGGAAAATAGACAGATGGCTATTAAAATTCTACTTAATAGTTTATATGGCGCACTTGGCAATAAGCATTTTCATTACTTTGATATCAGGCTAGCTGAAGGTGTAACTAAATCAGGTCAACTTGCAATACAATGGGCTGAAAAAGCCATGAATGCTGGAATGAATGATATACTTAAAACAGATGATGATTATGTTATTGCTATCGATACAGATTCTTTATATGTTAACTTTGGAGCATTAGTCGAAAAGTTCAAGCCAAATAATCCAGTTACTTTTCTCGATAAAATATGCAAAGAACATTTTGAACCTTTGTTGCAAAAAGCATATGATAAGTTATTTGATAATATGAATGCTTATGAAAAAAGAATGGTCATGGCTCGTGAAGGAATTTCTGATAGTGGCATCTGGACTGCTAAAAAACGATACATACTTAATGTACACAATAATGAAGGCGTACAATATAAAGAACCTAAACTTAAAATTATGGGTATTGAAGCAATTAAGTCTTCTACGCCAGAAGTTGTACGTGGCAAATTTAAAGAAATATTTAAGTTAATAATATCTGGTACTGAAAAAGAAACTCAAAGCTATATTCAAGAATTTAAACAGCAGTTCAAATCGTTATCTCCCGAACAAGTAGCTTTTCCTAGAAGAGTTACTAATATTACAGATTGGTATGCTAGAGATACTATATACAAAAAAAGCTGTCCTATACATGTAAGAGGCTCTTTATTGTTTAATCATCATATCAAAAAACTTAAATTACAGAACAAGTATGAACTTGTAACAAATGGTGATAGAATAAAATTTTGTTATTTAAAATTACCAAACGCTATAAAAGAAAATGTAATATCATTTCATGAGGCTTTGCCAAAAGAATTTGGCTTACATAAGTACGTTGATTATGATACGCAATTTGAAAAGACATTTATAGAACCACTTAAATTAATATTAGATTCGGTCGGCTGGTCGGTCGAAGAACAAGCAACCTTGGAGGATTTTTTCACATGAGTACAAACTGGTTTAAAGATATGCAAGACATGCATAAAAAATATGGTGTCAATAAATGGATGCAAGCTGAACTGCAATCCGACGTAGATTGGAGAAAGATTAATAAGTTCATGCAGTTTAGACTTGGTATGATGCAAGAAGAACTTGATGAAACAAAACAAGCTTTTGATAAAAAAGATGCGCCTGAAATGGTTGATGGTATCATTGACTTATGCGTTTTTGCCATTGGCACTTTAGAAGTATTTGGTGTTGATGCTAATAAAGCATGGGACGAAGTATACAGAGCTAATATGTCAAAAGAGGTTGGTATTAAAGAAGGTAGACCTAATCCACTTGGATTACCAGACTTGGTAAAGCCAGAAGGTTGGGAAGGTCCAGTACATGAGGATAATTGTGGAAACATCGCTGACTCTTTTCAATAGTATTTTTGATAATAAAACTAGTCAAAGACTAACTTTTAAAGATTTTGATTCTTTTGAAAAGGCGTTATATGGTCTTTCAAAGAGAAAAATAAAGTCTAAAAAAGACGCACCGCTCATGTCACCGGCACAATACAAACCAAATACTACTCGTGCTAATGACAACGTTACGATGTGGTCAAACTGGTGCGCAGTTGACGTTGATGATTTTAAATTTGAAGGAGATTTATATGACAATTTACGTACACGCTTTGGTACTTATAAGTTCGTGTGTTACTCTACTGCTAGCTCTACACAATCTTTACCAAAGTTTCGCCTTGTCTTTCCTCTTACAAAAACAGTTCAAGCTGAAAAGATTCGACACTTTTGGTTTGCTCTCCAAACGACACTCGGCGACCTCGGTGATAAACAAACCAAAGATTTATCTCGCATGTATTATATACCAGCAGAATATGATAATGCTTTTAACTTTATCTTTAGTAACCCTGGCAATCATATCGATCCAGATATGGTTATGAACAAGCATCCGTACCGAGAAAAAAACAGCAATAGCTTTTTTGATAGATTACCTGAAGATATGCAGAAAGAAATTATTGAACATAGAAAATCTAAATTAGATAACGTAAACGTAAATTGGTCGTCATATAGAAACTGTCCTTTCTTTCCAAAACAATTAGAAAAAGAATATAGAATGATTAATAATACCGGTTGGTATCATAAGATGTATCAAATAATGGTAGCTATTGCTGGTAATGCAGTTAAGAATAAATATCCTATTACAGCTCAAGAGATTACTACTCTATGCAGAGAACTTGATGTAGAAACTGGTAATTGGTACAAATCCCGTCCATTAGAAAAAGAAGCCGATAGAGCTCTCGAATATGTATATAAAAATATTTAAAATTATTTAAGTTTAACGCATAAAACTTGTATATATATTAAGATTTATGTAAAATAAAAAGGAATTATCATGACACAACTTATATCCCCACAAAAATTCACAGACACAGTTGGCCTTTTAAGGTCATTTTTTTTGGGCAAGGGCTTTTTAGAAGTTCATACTCAAAATAGATTATCAATATTAGCCGCGTGCGAAGATCCATTTAATGTTGCAACATACAATTATGCTGGACTAAAGTGGCCATTACCACAGACTGGTCAAATGTGGTTAGAGCACGAGTTACTTTCAAAGCCAGACTCTAAAGGTTTCTTTTGTGTATCAACTTCATATAGACAAGAGCCTAATGCGATCCCTGGAAGACACGACATAATATTTCCAATGTTCGAGTTCGAGTTCCCAGGAACTATAGAAGATTTAAAAACAATGGAATATGAATTATGCGAGCATCTTGGTTTTAAAAAACCAACAGAAAAAACGTATAAAGACTGGCAAGATGAATATGGAGCCACCGATGAACTTACTGCTGAGCATGAAGGTTTAATGAAAAAAGATTATACTACTGCCATGATTACAGATTTTCCAGAATTTACAAGTCCATTTTGGAACATGAGTAGATATGATGATGGTATTCATTCAAAAAAGATTGATGTAATACTTGGTGGTATGGAAACTATAGGATCTGCTGAAAGATCTACCAACGTAGACCAAATGAGAGATACTTTTCATACAATAACTGATGGTTCTTACTCTAAATTACTATTTGATTTATTTGGTAAAGATAGAGTAGAAAAAGAACTAGAAGAATTCTTAAAGTTCGATTTCTTTCCACGAGTTGGAGGTGGAATCGGTATGACAAGAATGATTGCTGCCTTAGATACTATTTAAAAATACTGCTGGGTGGCGGAATGGTAGACGCGATAGGTTGTTTCCCTATTGTCTTAGCGGGCGTGGTGGTTCGAATCCACCCCTAGCAGCCAATTAACATGTTAAGTGAAAACTTGTTTACAACTCAAAGAAAATGTGGTATAATGTATACATTAAATAATTAATTAGGAGTTTATATTATGGTTACAATTAAAATTACATACCCGGACAATACAATCGAGTACTGGTTCGAGTCTTTATCTAATTTTCACAAAGAATTTTCTCGTCTACAAAAAATTCATAACAATAAAATCAAATTCGAATTCCTCGATAACCAATTCGATGATTAACATGTTAAGTGAAAAAATCACTTTAAGTGAAAAAAAACGTTTACAAAGTGATTTTTTTAGTATATAATATAACTATAAAATAAAAAATTAAGGAGTTGAAAATGAAGCAATTAGAATTATTTACAAATAACTGGGGTGTTAACTCAGGTTTTGAAAGTTTAAGAGATAAGTTAAACGATCTTATACCAGCTGCTGGTAGATGCGAAAATCCAATGTCAAAGAACAAGCATTTAGAAAAGTTCAGAAGAGCTCAAAATGCTGCTTATGATTTCTTTAACAATGGTCTTTGTAATAAAAGAGGTTTATTTGTAAGTATCTTTGCTGAGAACGAAAATCACTATATCGATAAGTGGTGTATTCCTACAATGAATTCTTTCAGATCTTTTAATAGAGATAGCTGGGATATGTGGGAAGATAATATCGAAAGAATCTTAACTCCAATTATCATAGCTGCGGCTAAAGAACAAGGAGTTAAGTAATGTTAGATTGGAATGAATTAGAAAATGAAGCTAAATATGACGCTGATGGCGAAGTAAGACATGACAATATTACTTATGTTGGCGATGTCATTGAAACCGAATATGGCTTATGCAAGATCAAAAAGATTGAAATCATGCCAGAGCCTAGACATTACTCTAAGTGTGGAATAAATGTAAAAAAAATGTTTACAAACCTATTAGAATATTGTATAATAGATTTAGATAACGGGCATTTTATATATGGAGATCAAATTGAAAAATCGTAAAGAATCAGTAGAAGTTTTACATGAATGTATAAGCTTACAACTACAAAAATCGCAAGACTATCAAAGTGATACATCTAATGTGACTCAGGCAATGCATTATCGTCGTGGTATCGATACTATTCACGATATAATACTTGGTAAAATTACTCGTGCCACATCGCTACTTGAGTCTGGTAATAATCCAAAATATGAGTCTCTTGAAGATACGTACAAAGATATGATTAACTATTGCTCTTTTGCTGTATCTTATATGCGTGGTAAAATGGAAGGTCAAACTCCTGATAGAGATATGTTTAATAAGCCAAAGGTTAAAAAATTATGATACATCCAAACACAACTGACATAAAACATTACTTCATTGATGCGTTAGCCAATGAAGAATTTGTAACTGATAGAACTGGTCAAAAGACTATTGAAATGATAGGTGCTTCTTTTATGGCTGATAAGCCAACAATATTTGGTACACCTAACGATGAATATATCGAGATCGAAAAAGCTTGGTATGAAAGTCAGTCAACAAATGTTAACTGGATGTCTGATACTTATAATAGAAACGTACCAGCTGCTTGGAAAGCCGCTGCAAATACTTATGGCGAGATTAACTCTAATTATGGCCACATAATTTATTCTGATAAATATCATCATCAGTTTGGCAGAGTTCTCGACGAGTTACTTACAAACCTTGATGGCCGTAGAGCTACGATGATTTATACCAGACCAAGTATATGGGAGGAATATAATGAAGATGGTAAGAATGACTTTATATGTACTAACGCCGTTACTTATTACATACGCGATGCTAAAGTACACTGCGTTGTCCAAATGCGCTCTAACGATGTCGTGTTCGGATATAAGAATGACTATGCTTGGCAGCTTTATGTTTTAGAGCAATTGACTAGAGAATATAACTCTTGCTATCTTGCTAATGCCGCTGACGCTGACTACAGAAAAGAAATGGAAGTTGGCGATATAATATGGCAAGTACAAAACTTACATGTTTATGAAAGGCATTTTGATCTTGTCAAATAAGTGGGACATAAGATTTTTAGAAATGGCAAAGCTTGTGGCGTCGTGGTCAAAAGATCCTTCTACACAAGTAGGTGCCATTGCAGTTAAAAATCGTACGGTCATAGCTCAAGGCTATAATGGCTTTCCTAGAGGTATGAGTGATGATCCATTTAGGTATGAACAAAAACCTTTAAAATATAAAATGATTGTGCACGCTGAAATGAACTTAATATATAACGCAGCAGATAATGGCGTATCATTAAAAGGTTCGACAGTTTATGTAGTTGGACTTCCAGCTTGTAGAGATTGCGCAAAAGGATTAATTCAAGTAGGCGTGGAACGTGTAGTTATGCCAATGCGTGAAGACCTTGATGATAAATGGTCAGTGTCATGCGCAGATGCACAAAATTTTTTTGATGAAGCAGGTGTGAAATGGGAATGGATAAAGTTATAATAGTAGGTCAAAATCCGTCATCAGTTGAAAAATCTGGTACGTTTAGAAAACTAAACCAGTGGACTGCTGAATGGAAACTAAATCGTGGATATGACTTTATGAATTGCAGCGAAGAATACGGTCAAAAGTATACTATAGATTACGATAGCTTAAAAGTTACGAGCAAGTACGACAAAGTTATCGCACTTGGTAATGTGGCATCAAACTCCTTGAAAAAACTTAACATAGATCATTTTAAGATGCCACATCCATCAGGTTTAAATAGACAATTAAACGATAAAGAATTTGAAAAAAAGAAGATTAAGGAGTGTTATAACTACTTATACACGTGAGCTACTCTACTCCGGACAAACCACTCACGTAAATAAACTGATATAAAGGAGATAAATATGTCAAAAATGTCCAAAATAAAAGTCGGTATTATCGGTGTCGGTAACTGCGCAAAGTCCTTAGTTGAAGGCATTCAATATTACAAAGCAAATCCAGAAGATAAAGTTGGTCTTATGTATGACTCAATTGGTGGTTATACTGTAAACGAGATCGAGTTTGTAGTTGGCTTTGATGTTGATAGAAGAAAAGTAAATAAGCCATTGGTAGAAGCATTGCGTGCAGCTCCTAACTGTGCAATGGACCATGTAGAAGAAATACTTGAAAATGGCTCTAATACATCTGGTTGTATTAAAAGAGGTGCCATGGTTTATTCTGGTCCTGAACTCGATGGTGTTGCACCTCATATGTTAGACTATCCAGAAGAGGTATCATTTAGAACTGGAGCTGAAGCTGCTAAATCTTTTGATGATATTGTCAATATTGTTAAAGAAGCTGAAGTTGACGTATTAGTTAATTATGCGCCAGTTGGCTCAGAAAAATTATCTAAGTTCTACGTGGACGTAGCCTTAAAAGCTGGTGTACATTTTGTAAATTGTATTCCAACTATTATATCTACTAAAGATACCAAAAGAGTCGAACAAAAATTTATCGATGCTGGATTAACCATAGTTGGTTCTGATATGAGATCAGCTTGGGGCGCGTCAAGAATGTCTGAAGTACTACAAGGTGCTATGATAGATTCTGGTCTTAAAGTAACTCAACATATTCAGATGAATATGGCAGCTGGTTCTACTCAAGGTCAAGAAAATATTAGAACTGGTAGAACAGCTAATACAGACTTCTTAAATATGGCTAAAGTAGAAAGACTACATAATAAACACATATCAAAAGAAAATGTTTTGAAAGGCCAAAACGTTGTAAGAGACGAGCCAATGGCTGGAGCTACATTGTATGCAGGTCCATCTTTAACTGTCCAACAAAAACCGGGTGGTAAATATGTAGCATCCGATCAAAAGATAGCAAACTTTGATATTGTTGCTTACGGATTTGGTGGAGCTAGATATGAGCTCACAGCTAGATTAGCCGTCCAAGATTCTCCAAATTCTGGCGGTGTAGTTGTTTCTGCTATCAGATTTTGTAAGGTCGCAGCTGAAATGGGTATTGTTGGTTATTTAAGAGGACCATCAGCATGGACTCAAAAAACTCCACCATTACAACTTAAAACTGATGAGGCTAAATATGAATGCGATATGCTTGCCAACAGGCAATATACTGACATTACTGAAGAACAGAGAAAAGAAAATAATCCAAAAGCTTCTAGACTTACCTACACGTATCAGGCAGAAGAAACCGATTATGCGTAAACCATTTGATCCGTGGTTTACGGCTCCAAAACATCCTATCAATTCATTTGATATTGATGGGGTTATATACATGGGCGAATATGATGGTATATATCCAGGGCCAAGAGATATTATTGTAACTGGAAGATCTATTCACACTAGAAAAGAAACCACAAAAATGTTGAAAGCAAAAGGTATAGATAATCCATTGTTTATGAATCCAAAGCCGAAAGACTTTAATGATAGAAAACAATCAGGACAATCTAAAGCTAAATGGTTTCAACATCTCGAATGGCTTGGATATAAAATCAATATACATTTTGATGACGATCCAATCCAAATTGGAGAGATTAAAAAACAATGTCCACATATAGAATGTGTACATATACATCATCATTTAGTGCCAAAGGAGTAAAAATGGAATGGATTAAAACTAAAGATAAATTGCCTAAAATAGGCGAAAAAGTCTTCTATTATTTTGAATACGTAGGAGTTCATTTTGGTAGATTCACTGGATTCTACACCGATGAAGAAACTGGAGAATACTATCCGGATATGCACGTATTTACTGATATGGAAGGCGGTTGGCTAACTGGAGACGTGACTCATTGGATGCCGTATAATGGTCAAACTGAGGTTCCGGAACGGCCAGAAGAACCGAAAAGAAGAACCTATCATTAGGAGCAAATATGTATAATTACGACTGGTGGTCTTTTGATAAAGACCTAATGCTAGATTTCAATCATTTTTTAAAAAAGATTAATACGCGTTCGTGTATTAATCTTGGATTTATAGATGAAGAATATGATAATTTAAATAGGCATGGCGAAGTTGACTATGGCTTAGGAAGAGACGTCGAATACTTTCATCCGACTATAACTCTTGACGATAGAATGAGATATATCGGCACGGTGATAGCTCAGCAAAATATGTCTAAATTTAATATACTTGGCAATGGTATCATATCTCACTTTTATGGAGCTCGTGGCGTGCACATGGCTTTGACTAATAGTACAGATCCAAATGATTGTTTTGTAGATTTTGATAAGTTAGCTGATAATGATCCACATTATCTTGTTGAACTTAGAAGTAATATTGAAATAGCAAAGACTAAGAAGAGACCGATATGGGGAACTACTGAACTTCATACTTCTATTCAAGCTGCTTCAAGAAATTACTGTCGTGAAAAATATAATAATCCAGATAGACCTTTCCATCCAGTTGACGTAGTTGACTGGGTGGCATCATTTAAATATAATGGAACTTATAAAAAATTATCTGAAGCTAAAAATATGCAACAAGCTTACGTAATATTAAGACAACTACCTGGGATTGGCGAGTATTATGGTTTTCACGGTGCTGCTTCTACGAGCGTATTGCCACAAATGAAGTACTATCACGATGATAAGTTTTGTGCTCCTGGGCCGGGTGCTGTTTATCTGATAAATAGAATGTGGCCAGAAGCTCCGCGCAAATTACACGCAGAAGCAATTTACTTCTTAAGAGAAAATGGAGAAGAATGCGGACTTACAAAAGACGTTTGGTTTCATCCAGAAGCTTATAATATAGATATGCCAGATGGTACTAAATTGTTTAGAGAAAAACAAGATGGTTTAAAATATTATGGTACCGAAGTTCTATCTTGTCAGTTTGGAATATACTTACAGATAAGAGATGATAAAAAGCTTTGCGACAAACGTAAAGTGTCAAGAGCTACTGAGCTTACAGAACAAAATACATTAGAGGAATTCTTCGTATGAAAGCAGTAATGAATTGTCCATTTATACCGATAGCTGCTAGGCCACAATCTCATCGTGGCGCTCAAGGCGTAATATATGCCGATATGCTAAAACAAACTGGGGTTGATATAGAAATCAATTGGGGTGGTAAAATAGAAGACCACAATCAATTTGACGAAATGTATGTGTACCATGGCAGCGATTGGACTGGCGGACTTAACTTTTTTGGTGGTGTTAAAGGTTTTCCATACGTAGAGAATACTCGTAACTTTTCTCAGTTTAAAGGTAAAGTTTATTCAGTTGGTATTGAATTTCCAGCTTATCATGAAATGATAAAAGAAAGACTTGATAGAGCTAGAGAAACTGGCGGAGCAATATTAGACGCTTGGAATGACGTTGATTTAAACAATTTAAAAAGAATGCATGATACTGCTGAATTTATTAAATATCCAAAATTATCTAATAAGATAGTTATTGGTGATAGTCATTCGATTTGTATGTACAGACCAGATTGGGTAGTTAATTCGGTGCCGTTCAAGACTCTCAATGGAGCATTGAAATCTGGTTTTCAAGAATTTATTGAAGATGCTGCTCCCATAAATACTTTTAATAAAGTTGAAATATATTTTGGTAATATCGACGTAAGACATCATCTTTGCAGAATCGAAGGCGATTATTTAGAAAATACAAAGCAGCTCGCAAGAAGATACGTCGAAGCCGCTGAAAAATTACCAGTTAAAGACGTTTCAATATACGAGTTGTTACCAATAGAAGACGAATCTCGAAAATTACCAAAGTCTGGTTACTACAAAAATAAGCCATTTTGGGGTACGTGGGAACAAAGAAACAAGTGTAGGTTAGTATTTAGAGAAGAGCTTGAAAAAGTGGCAAAGAGAGTTAAAATAATTAGATGGGTAGATTACTTATTAAACAAAGACAGTCAACTTGATTTTAAGAATATGGAAATGCCACATTCCATACATTTATCTAGATCTGCTTATCCTCATTGGACTGGTGAAGAAAAATTAAATACGTTGGAGGATTTTTTCGTATGAATATAGCATTAACGGGTTCGCGTGGTTTTATAGGAAGCCACTTAAAAACAAGACTTGAAAAAGATGGACATAAAGTTATTGAATGGGATTTAAGACAAGATCCTCCTCAGTGCATAAAAGACTTTGATCCAAAAGATTGTAGTTATGTTATACATCTTGCAGCTTATGCGAACGTAAGACAAAGTATAAAAGATCCAGAAAAGTACTGGAAAAATAATGTAGAAAATACTACAAGAATACAAAAGATCTGTCACTATAATAATATACCATTAATGTATGCGTCTTCTTCT
>Ga0160423_10002498_pt1 | contig 15345 bp, 4 predicted proteins | sample CRUFie14St8metaG_FD_108191 | JGI IMG/M metagenome (GOLD analysis project Ga0160423, IMG submission 108191) | Marine microbial communities from the Costa Rica Dome - CRUD Field 142mm St8 metaG | ecosystem: Environmental > Aquatic > Marine > Oceanic > Photic zone | place: Costa Rica: the Eastern... | reverse complement strand
TCAGCATGCGCGAGGTGGGTGTATGAAGCCAAGCAACCACGACGACGGGGGGGCAGCCACCGAGTTGGGATACGTCTTCACTTTCCTGCTCGGTGTGGTGCTCCTGTCCGTGTTTGGTGTTTGGGCGTACAGCATCGAAACCGCCACGTGGGAACGCTGGAACGCGACGGCGATTCAAGCCAACCTTGACGATGTTGCGGAAGCGGTGGAACGCGCCGATGACGCGGCTCGCTTGGATGCTGACTTGCGGTACGTCGAGCGCGTTGACTGGCGACCGTCCGAAGCGGACGAAACCACGATGACCCTCGTGTTGGACCAAGATGAACTACGTTTGGACCACACTGGCGGCGAACTCGATTCGGCCGTGGACCTCTCAGGCCTCGGACCCGCCACCCACGAGGGTGAAGTGGTGCTGGCGGGCATCGATTCCATTTGGGTCATCTACGAACAAGGAGTCACGCGAATCGCGCTTATTCCGCCTTTGGACACGCTCAGCGGTTCATGACAGCAGCGTGCACTTGTGCTTGGACGTCCCGCATTCGCGATTTCGCACCCAGCTCACGGAACACGGTCAACGCACGCTGAAGGTACTCCATCCGTCGTTGCTTGTCGGGCGTCACGCCTCCCAGTTTGGACAGCAACTCTCCAATTTGCATGCGAAGGTCGTTGGCTTCAGCGATAACGAGCGCTTGACGGTATTGTTCTGTGGCCTCCTCGACGCGCCCACCGTCCTCGTGGACTTCTCCAAGCAGGATGCTGATTTCCACGGTCGCCAAGACGTCGCCGCCTTGGGCGAGCGCTTCGACGGCACTGGAGTAGTGGTGCAAGGCCAATTCTGTGTCCTTCATCTTGGCATAATAGCGGCCAAGGACCGCTTGAGCACGAGCGTGCAGCATGCGCTCTTGTTCCCCATCTGTACGCTCAAACGCCAAGATGGCGTGATCGCGGGCACGGTCCACTTCACCAAGATCAAGGAAAGCGCGGGCCAAACTGATGCGTGAACCGACCAATTCATCGGGAGTTGACGTGGTCGTAAGGATGGTTTCCACCTGTGCATAGGCTTCCAAGGCGGCTTTCTGGTCGTTCTTTCGACGCAAGAGGTAACCCATGTTGTTGTAGGTCCTTGCGGCACCTTGCTCGTCTTCCATGGCGATGAAGCCCTCTAAGGCCTCCCTGTGAAGGTGCAGTGCTTCATCTGGGCGTCCCTGTTTGAGCGCGACGTCCGCCAATGTGGAGCGAACTTCGGATGCCGTCCGCTTGTCCTTGGCGCTGAGCGCACCGTCCAACGCAGATGCAAGTGCGGCATGTGCATCATCAAGTCGACCTTGCAGCGCCAAGACTTCACCAGAAAGCTGGTGCAACCTTGCACCGTCCGAAGCATCGAGGTTCTCGAAAGGAACACGTTCGAGCAACGTCAGCACCTCCATGTGCCCCTTGCTGACCAATCCACGACCTTCGTTGGTCAGCAGGTTGACCGCATCCTCGATTTCATCGCAGGCGATGAGGTGATGGATGTATTCGACAAGTTGCTCCGCTGTGGCATGATGCTCAGCATACCAAGCGATGCAACGGCGGTGGAGGTCCTGGCGCTGCTGCTGATCAAGGCTGCGCAGGAGGAATTCGCGGATCAAATCGTGCACGTCGAAGGTGTTGCTGTCCGCCTGCCGGGCAAGACCTTGGTCAACCAGCGAGTCCAAAACGTCGAGATCAAGATCCTGTTGACCGAGCGCATCGAGGGACACAGATTCTCTGAACACGGACAAAGCGGAAAGAACGCGCTTTTCCTCCGCGGTCAATTTCGAGAAAATCTCGACCGACACGTAGGCCTCGAGTGATTCGTGGTATGCACCAGCAGAAGCACCTCGGTTGATCAATTCCAACACGAGAGGATGGCCCCGCGACAACCCGTGGATGTGGAGCCATTGTTCGTCAGAAAGGTCCTCAAAACTGCTGAGAAGTTGGCGGGTGGCGTCGGGATCAAGCCCGTCCAGCGGCAACACGAAACTGGAAATCCTCCCCTCGGCGTCCTTTGCTGCCACCACAGGTTTGAACGAGCGAGAGAACAGCACCAGACCGACCAAATCTTCTGCTTCAATCAGGTTGAGCGCCACGGCTTGGATGGTCTGGTGGAGCACCGCGTCAGAGACCTTGTGGTAGTCGTCCAAAATGAGGAGCGAGGGTGTGCCAGAAAGGGCGTCAGCGATGAGGCGGGCGGCATCCGAGGGTTGTGGAACCGGCGTCGCCGCAAGGTAGTCAGCGAAGGAGGCATCGCCCATGTTTGCGAGCCACTCGGCAACGGATTCCAAACAGGCTCGGGCGCTCTCCCAGTCCTGACAGCGATGATACAGGATGTTCCGGCGGTGCGTGAACCGCTCCACCAACTTTCCAGCAACAGTGGTTTTGCCGATGCCCGCAATGCCTGGAACCAGGAGGGTTGTGGCCCTTGCATCCAGCAAGCTGACGATGTGGTCCAACTCGCGCTCACGCCCGTAGAATTTCCTGACCCGGGGCAAGTCTGCCAACGACGTAATCAATTGCTTCTCCACGTGCTTGGAGAGATCGCGGTCCACCAAATCTGGTGAAAGGCCGCGGACGTCCAACACACCATTGTCGTCCATGTAACGGATGACGTCCACAGGTCGCATCGGAAAGGGCAGCACTTCGTGCACTGAACCGAGTTCACTGCGCTTGGAGGAACCGTCCTCCAACAAGCAATGGATGGGATGTTCACGCAAACGCTGCCATGTTTCCTCAGCGGTGGTGATGCCGCTGTCGGTCAGAAAGTACGCTTTGCGCTTCCGTGCCACGCCAGAGACGTGCGCCTGCCGCTCGACCAGGAGGCCTGAATCCTTGAGTGAAGCAATGGCACGGGGGACGTTGGACCGAGCGATGGCCACGGCGTTGGCGATGCCCATCTGTGAGAGCGCAAACGGCACCTCAACGCTGGATTTGTAATCCACATAGTCCCGAAGGTGGAGCAGGATGCGCTCCTGCACACCTGGCTTTGGATTGCCGCTCAAGGTTCGCCCTCACTCGGTGGACGGAACGTAATCGGGGTCGGGGACCCACTGATTCGTAGCTGCATCCCAGAGCCAGCCTGGGTGCTGTGAACTCGCTGTGGTGGCTGCTGCTTGGACCGCCTGCTGGGCAGGAACCTCTGGCGTCGCCGCCTTCTTGGCCCACGCGTAGGGATCTTCCTCCACCTGTGCCGTCGCGGCCTCGGCCTCGTCTTCTAACTCCTCGTATTCCACGAAGAACGTCAAGACGACACCAGCGAGGACCACCACGGCCAACAGGGCACCCACGATGATCCAGATCATCGAAAGACCGCCTTGAGCCGCGGAAGCGGGCGTGATGGTGTACTGCGAGCTGCTGTCTTGACCGTCCATTTCGAAGTAAATCTGCGTGGCCTGGTCGCTGTTGAGCTGCGTCAGCGTGACGTCCATGGTCCACGTACCGTCTGAGAGCACGCGAGTGGAGTTCAAGCGGATTCCACCGGCTTCAGTGCGCACCGAGACCGTCGATCCGGGAAGACCGGTTCCTGAGAAGGTCGCAGGTACGTCGGTGTCGAGGTATTCTTCATTGCTGATCTTCTGCACGTCGAACTCGACGGCACGGACGAGGAAGTTCACGCGGAAGGAATAGGCCACGGAGCCGTATTCGTCCTGGGCCTCAAACATCACTTGTTCGAGCGACCATTCGCTGATTTCGGTCGTGGTTTGGGCCATGCCGTCCATCGGATTGTAAGTGGCCACACCACGCGAGTTGATGGTGATGTACGCAGGGTAGTCGTCGTCCTCGAAGGTGGCAGGGTCGTCGAAGACGTCGTAGATGAGGAAGGTCGAATCCACGTCCGCGTCACTGAAGAAAGCCGCAAGGTCGATGCTCTCGCCGATGCCACAACGGTCGATGCTGTTCGAGTTCTTGTCGCAGAAGATGGTCAACGTCTGCGGCCATTCTAGGCCGTTGAAGGTGGGTGCGTTGTTTTCGCGGTCCACCGGGTTATCGATCCGGATGCGCCGGCGCACTTCATCGGAGTAATCCTCGCCGTCGTAGGCACGCACGATGATCTCGTACTGCTGGTCGTGGATGTAATCCGACGTGTCCCACGTCACTTGCCATGCTCCGTTTGAAAGGAATTGCGTGACGATGAGTTCCTCGTCGGACATCAAAATGCTCGAGGCAAGGTCGAGCACTTGGACTTCAACACGGGTCACTTGACCGTCGTTGTCCAACGCACCTCCTTGGAGGTACGAATTCTCGCTGGCGCGGAGGATGCCACCGTCAATCACCAATTCACCGTCAGCCGTGTAGGCGTCGACGGTCACGAAGGGCGGCGTGTTGTCGTTCTCGATGATGAGGGTACGGCGCTCCACCGTGCAGCCGTCGGGCCAATCGATGCAGAAGTCAGAATCTGCGGCCCAGACCTCGAAGGTGTATTCACCGCTTGGCAGGTCTTCGAAGTTCCACTGGTACTCCCAAGCCGTCTGGCCTTGGGTGTAGAGGTGAGAGAAGTAATCGTTCGGGCCGGTGATGTTGAACCAGATCTGCTGGATGTCCGATCCTTGAACGCCGATGTACGGGTCTGAGGCTGTTCCTGTGAAGAGCACTTTGCCGTTCCTGTGGGTGGAACCGTCAAGCGGCTCATTGAGGATAAGGGTGGGTGGCACCAAGTTCAGTTTGTACTTCCGGGTTTCCTGAGGAGACGTGTCCAACCCGTCGTAGGCGCGAACGCGGAAAGTCACGTCACTCTCACCTTCTGGGTGGCCGGACAGGTCCCATTCGAAGGACCAACTCTTGAACGGATGGTTGTCCCGGGTGATTTCCCCGTTGGCACCCGAGGTGTCGGTTGCGGAGTACCACGATTGGCTGCCAGGTGGTTGTACCTCAACGCGCTTCACGATGCCGAATTGTTTCTCATAGGCGATTCGATCCAAGGCGTACTCACCTGGACTACCGCTTCCGGCGATTCCGTCCCATGCAGCGCCTGTGAGGGTCACTGTGGTGGCAAAGGAGGAGCCATCAAGTTGGTCAACAACGACGCTCGGCCGCAGATTGTCAAGGTTGATGATGTCGTCAACACCACCTGTGAGCGTGAACGAGAAGGATTTCTCACCCTTGCCAAACTTGTACGCTTCGACCGTGTAGAAGGCCTGCTCACGGCCGTTGGCGCAATCTTCGTCTGCGGTGTCGACCTTTGTGTCGCCGTCGTTATCGTAGCCGTCGGCGCAGGAGTTTTCGTCAATGGCCTCGACTTCTGTCGTCCCGGGAACGTCGACGGCTGTGTCGCCGACGATGTGGTTCCAATTTCGGTCGATGAGGAAGTCGCTGGGCAGGGACACGAAGTCGGTGAACCCGAATGCGTCCGTTTCCAATTCGTACAGCGGCAGTCCGACCGAATCGCGGATGACCACGGTGGCATCAGCCACGTTCGAACCCGCAGCCTTGACCTGATACCGGACCAATTCACCTTGGCGGACCTGTGTGCCCCATTCGGAGTTTTGATTTTGTACGAAAATCTTCGATGTGTCGAAATTCTGGAGGTCCGCATACGAGAAGACCGTGGAGTTGGACACCAGCTCGATGGCGAGAGGCATGCCGCGCGGCGGAACTTCAGCCGACACAGGGAGTTGCAGGCACTCGTCCGTCACGTAGGGGCACTCCGCACCTTCCCATGCGAGCATGACGGGGTAACCCGACGCCACATCGGGGATGTATTCGGACTGCACTGTGATACGAGACTCGGTGACGTTGTAGACCTGCGTGGCGTTGGTCCACGTGTTGCCCGAGAAGTAGCCAATGGAGCCGTACTTGTTTCCGTAGTTGTCGTCAAACTGGAAGATGCGTACGGCGAAGTCTCCTGTTTCCATGTCGTTGTCTTGGACGTTCACGATGCCACCGTTAACCCGTAGGGCATCCCCGTTGTTGTTGCTGACGCGGTTGTTTTCGATCGTGGCGCTGGCCATGAACACGTGAATGGCAGGACATGGGAAATCTCCACCGTACATGTAGTTCGAGTTGCAGGTACCAGAGTTGTTCTCGATGATGTTGTTCGCAAAGTACATCCGATTCGCGCTGGGAGCCGGGACACTCCAGCCTTGGTCCCTGTAGTGGTATTCACCAAGGATCACAGGTTCAAACGTGGTGTCATGGATGGTGTTGTTTTCTGCAATGACCTCCGAGGAACCCAAAATCCACAGGCCATTGTAGCCCTCGATAGGACCGATGTCGTTGTTGTAAAGTTCAGCATATGATGAGCGTACTGCGACGCCCGATCCCGCACTCGCCCCTGAAATCGTGTTGCCCGTTGCGGAAATACGTGCTCCATCGTAAGCCGTGATCCCAGCGCCTTCGCCGGTCGTGATTTCGTTGTTGTCAAGGTACAGGATGTGATTGATGTCTCCGGTTTGCTTGAATGAGTTGGTGTCGATGCCGCTGCACAACACGTCCAATGTTGAATTCGTGAACGAACCCGAACTGCCACGCAAAAACACGCCAAACGCGTTGTCGCTGAAGTCCAAAGTGTCCATGTTGATGTAGGAATCCTCGGTGTAAATGAGGGAACGACCCCCGCCTTGATTGCCGCATTGTGCCTCGGTATCGCCGGTGAAGGTTGACGTGCGCACCTCCATGGCTGAAAGAATTCCAAGGCCAGCACCGAGCGTTTCGATGGCAGCACCCTTGAAGCCTTGACCGTCCACACCAAGCGTGAACGTCGAGTCGGAAATCACCGGTGAAGCAGCCTCAATGGCAACCACGTTGGTGGTGTTGATGTCGGAGAAAGAGAGACCGTTCGCGTTGATGCTAGAACCGTCGAAAATCAGCGCTCCGTACTTGTAGGTTTGAGCGTTGACGGAGTAAATCGGATATCCGTAGGCCTTCTCAAAGTGGACGTAGTTCAAGCTGGTGAGGGCCTCATCAATGGTATCTCGAATCACGACACCCCCGCCACAGGCCGCATCTGGATTGTTCCTTGGGACTTGTGCGTTGGGGATGTGGCACCAGTTTGGTTTTGACCAATCCGAGGGCGTGCCCCACAAAAATCGGACAGGAGAACTTTGGCTGCCTTGTGTGGCGCCACATCCTGCATCGCCCGCGCACAGCGCGCCTCTGACGTTGATGTAGGAGCCGGCGGGCACGTTGATGGTGGTCCCTGCGTTGATGATCAGCGTTGCACCTTCCGCAACGGTGATGTTGCCTGTCAGCGTATGTGTGCCAGACCAGGTTTCTGTTCCAACGACGTTCCCGTTTTTCGTCTCGTTGTTTGCAGACACCGCTGGGACCGTCACCATGCCCACCATCAAGGACATGAGAAGGAGGGTAACGAGGGAAATGCTGCTCAGGGGTCGGCGTCCAGACATGGTATCCACCATGTCCTGCTGAATCGGACGACATATAACGCTGTGGGCCGTTTTGAGCAGAAAAATGTGTCAAAAAACTGCTCTTTGTATCACCTAATTTTGCCCTCAAAGTTCCACTGGACAACTCGGGTCGACGGCTTCGAACCACGCCATTGCGTCCAATTCGCCGTAGCCGGCCGTCGGGGAGTGTGACGCTCCAAGAGACTCCCTCAGCGCGTGCTTGAGATGGATCACGCATCGGTCATCGTCAACCTTCAGTTCAGGTTGAGCTTCAAGAATCAACGCGAGAGCAGCGCTGACCAATACTGTGGACACAGAGGTTCCGCTTGATGTGAACCATGCATCGTCAGACCCCGTAGAAATGACGTTCACGCCCGGAGCCGTGACCTCTGGTTTCAGATTCGGATGCTCCCCCGTTCCGTCGCCGCGGGAGGAATTTTCCCAAACGGCCCCCGTCTCGTTGGTGGCGCCCACCGCGATCACACGCGGCAAGAATGCCGGTGACGCAACCCTCCCGTCATCGTCTGTACCACCATCGTTGCCGGCTGCTGCGACGACAAACACGCCGTCATCGAGCGCCCGACGCACGGAGGAGACCACCTCGTCGCGCTGGCCCTCCAATCGCTCTCCACCCAAAGAAAGGGAAATGAGGTCAGCATCAAATCCCGTGCGGCACCAGTCAATGGCCTCGGCAACGATTGAATCGTCTCCGATGTTGTCTCCATCGCTGTCCCCTGCAAGGGCTGCAGCAACGCCAAGGGTGACACCCTGTGCCGCACCGTCTTGATGACCCTCGGCCACAAGCAGACCGACCATCATTGTCCCATGTGCGGTAGCACCACGGTCAAGTGGATCTCTCGAGCTTCCAACGAAATCGCGGAAGACCACCTCTTGACCCTCAAAGGCCGGATGTGATGCATCGATGCCAGTGTCCACGACGCACAGGCGCACGCCGGTGCCATCGAACCCTTCCTCAGAGAGATCACGCAGACCGGTGTTCTCGAAGGCCCATTCCGATTCTCCGAGTGGAATCTCCACCAAAAACCAGCCCTGGCTCACGATCATTCCGACCACGACAAGCAAAGCCACAAGGCCGAAGGAAGAGCGGGCAACGCTCCGCTTGCGATGGGGAACAGCGGTGACCACACGCGGAGCCCAACCCATGACTTCTGAACGCCATGCGGCTTCGTGCTGAACCGCTGAGGGGTCGACTGCGGTCAGGATGCGGGGTTCTCCTGGTTCAGGGAGGAACTCAACGCCGTCCAGGTCTGAGGGCCTCACGGCTGACACATCAGAGCCTCCGCATTTGAAGGCCTGTTGAAGGTCAGAACCGGCGGCTTCCAGATCGGGACATGCTCAAACCACCCCAGGTCACCAGTCCAACAAAGGCAATCACCAGCAAAGCCAGAACAGTTTGACCGATACCGGTGTTGTCCGTGTTGGTCTCGATGTTGAACCGGATTTGGAAATCGATCGGTTCGTCGCCGGTTCCGTCTGAATCAGGAGCAATGGTCGCGTATTCAGCGTCCTCTCCTGTCACTTCGAGGTAGAACTCAAACCGCTTGTTTCCGTTGGTCATCTTCCCAACATCGAATTCCGCGTTCACGGTCTCGCCACCCGGCACAGATAACGTCGTGCTGTCGTATGCAAGGTCCTCGCCTTGCTGACGGGCATAGACGATGACGGAATTCACGGCATCGCGCTCGCCGCTGTTGGTGACCGGAATGACGAGAATCGTCGATTCTTGCTCGGCGGTGTTGTCCGATTCTTGAACGGCCAAGGATTGGTTCACGCTCAGAGCGATGGCTGCGTTCACCACCGTCATCTGTACGCTTGTGCTGCTTCCACCAACTTCAGTTACGTCGATGGTCACTTTCAGCTCACCGGTGGTGAAGCTCGCGTCAGAACGGACGTTGAACGCCTGTGTGCGCGTGTCTCCGGAAGCCACGGTGATGGTGCTGGATGCTGGCGTAATCTCCCACAACGTCGTGTCGTAGTTCTCAACCACCCCGAAGGTGAAGGTCGCATCACCGTTGCCGTTGTTGGTCAACGTTGTGCTAAGGGTCTGCACGTCATCGCTGCCGATGCCCACACGGTCATCGACGGCTTCCACGTCAAAGCCACGAATCACAGGAACGCGGACGGTCATTGAACGCTCGGTGAATTCGCCGGTCTCCGCCGTCAGCATGACATTCACGCTGTGGCCGTTTTGCAGCGACAATGAGGTGTTCTGATCGGGCAACGAAACGCGCACCTTCAATGTGGCCGACGTGGGCACGTCATCTGTGGACGCATTTTCGCCGATGCCGAGGCGGACCTCTAGCGTGGATTGCCAATCTTCAGACGTGTCGTTCCAGAATTCGACGCTCCATTCCGAGGCATCAGGTGCGTTACCCGCGTTGCCGCTTGCGGTGTAGACGTCCTCAAACTCCGTACCGTCATAGGTCACGTCAACCGTCAGTTCGACAGCAGTGTGCTCGTATTCTCCGTCTTGCTTGGCCAGGATGTCCACACCGTTCGCATCGTCGGTGTAAGACTCGACCGTTTCGTTATCCACAGAGCTCACCTCAACCAAGAGGTCGCGGTCTGCGCGGCGATCGAGGATCAGGAACATCTCTTGGCGGTCCGCTGAGACGCTGGTGAAGTTGCTGCCTTCGTAACTCATGTTGAGGGCAAGCTCATGCTGAACGGTGACCATGTCGGCCGAGAAGGAGACACGTCCAGAGGGCACCAACATGCTCACTGAACCGTCGGCGTCCAGACCGATGTCCCACGAAACGTCGTCGTCGAGCTCCACGGTCACGGTCGGACCTTCGCTGATCATCGAAGCACCTGATGAGGCACTGCCAAGGTGGTGCTGGACCAAGTCGATGGCCGTCCACGACGACTGCAGGTCAACGAAGCCACCTAGGACCAAGGTTTGGTTGAGGTGACCACCGGAACCAACGCTGGCGTCGAGCACGCCAATGGCAACCGCGCCGTTGTTCTCGCCGGGATTGGCTTCTCGAACGATGGCCACCCAAGCGCCGGGCTCAACCTGAGCGTCCCAGGTCAGGGTGATTCCATCGAAGGACGTGCTGTCCACGACCACCGCATCACGAGCCAATCCAGAGGCTGGCTGGAGCACGACGGAGGCGCCATCAAGACGTGTTGCATCAACGGCATCCGTAACGGCGCCGCTCACGTCAACCAGACCCACCGACACTTCGAGGTCTTCAGATATCGCGCTGTCGTTGACCACATACGAACCGTTGCCGTCGAGGTCGTAGGCGAGGTCGGCGAAGCCCAGTTTGCTGCCTTCCACCACGTAGGAGGTTTGGACGGGCACGAAGAGTTGCCAGACACCGTTTTCATCGGAGGTCACGTTCGCAACGAAGGTTGTGCCATCGACGCTCGTGACGTTCATGAGCACACCTTCAACGCCTTCGTCGGCATCAGGTGTGTCATCAGCATCGAGGTCCCAGTACAGGCGGCCGCCGATTTCCACCTCGTGGTCGGCGAAGAGGTTCGTGATGTTCTCATCCTCACCTTCCGTGAGCGTAAACGGCGCGTTGCTCGTGTCGAGGGTCCAACGGTCTTGAACGTCCTCACGCTCCATGTGCACCGACCACGTGCCGGGCATCATGGGTTCTGTCACACGACCGTCTTCATCGGTCAGGTCAAGGGAAACGTTGCCAAGGCCGTCCGCGGACACCAAGGTCATGCGGAAACCGGACAAGTTGCGCTCGGTGATGGCCTCACGGAGGTGGAGCGTCACATCGGCTGCTGCAACCGTTTGCAAGGAGACGTCCGTGCGTGCGCTGTTTTCACTCACGGCCAAAGCCTGACGGAGAATTTCCGTCGAGTTCTCGCCTTCGAAAGCGCCGATGACAGCAATCCAGTCGCCGCTTGGTACGTAGTCTGCAAAGGTGCCGTTCTCGTCAACGGGCACGTTGCGGTAGTCCTCGCCGTCCGTGGACACAAGGAGCACGCTGTCGCCTTGTGGACGAAGCGCAGAGCCGCTCTCATCGGAGACTGTACCTGTCACGCGCCACTCATCCACCAGACCGACATCGATGGCTTCGATCGGCTCAGGGATACCGATGACAATGGCCGAAAGCGGCGAAGCAGGCACCAAGGCGAATGCACTCGCATTCTCAGAGGCCGCCTCTTGCTCAGCGAATTCAATCGTGTAGGTGCCGATGGGCATGTCCAGCGTCAGTGTACCGTTTGCGGCGTACATGTCTGCGGTCACGTTGAGCCGCTCACCGTGCTCCGTGCTTGGCACGAGCGCGAAGTCTGGCATCACCATGCTCCCGTTGGAGGCGTTGCCGTCTCCTGCCACGTCTTGGAAGACGTGGAAGGTCATCGCGTGGCCACCAGGGTTGAGGTAGAGGCTAGCGGGCTCCAACACGAATTCCGGATTGCGAACCACGATGACGTCCTCGTCGGACGTGGCGTTGTACAGAACTTCGTCAACAACACTGATGTCGTAGGTTCCAGCAGGGAGGGTGAACGAGAAACCGCCTTCTTGGTTCGAGGCGGCTTGCCACACAACACCTTCAGTGCTGGTGGCCGTCATCTCCACGGGCATCCATCCGGGGATGGCGCTGTTCCAGAACGTGCTGTTGTCGATGTGGTACAGAGCACCTGAGATGTACTCAGTGGGCTCGAGCACGATGCTGAGGTCGTCCATGCCCTCGGTGACGTTCACGACCGTGCCGTATCCGTAGTTGACAAAGGCCTTGGTCATCGTCAACGAGTACTGCTCATCGACCGGTACACGCATGGAGAACAGTCCGTCATCACCGGTGTTTGCGGTGAAGGTCAGATCATCCGCTCCGGTGGCAATCACCTCGACTTCTGTGGCCAACTCTGTTGGGGGGTCCGGCTGGGAGAGCCAAGCCTCGTATCCCTCATCGGCTCCAAATGGAACATCAACAGAGCCGTTCAGCCATGTCGAAACGGCATAGGTCATGGTCGTCGTGATGTCGTCTTCTTCAACCTCCAACAGCGCGAGGAGAAGGTGCTCCTCGTCAGCTTCGTCCGAAACGGTGTAACTGCCCATGGGGACCTCGGCGTAAAGGACGCCGTTTTCATCGCTCACGGCCACGTACGGGTCGAGACCAGAGTCGGGCAGGTTGTTCGTGAGCGTCACGGTCCGGTTGGCGACGTCAACCGTGGGCTGGCCGTCGTTACCGAAGGGTGAAGCCAACTGGATGGTGACGTCGGTCATTGGGGGCACCGGATACGCCAACGTGATGTTTTGAGGTTCATCTTGGACGCTGAAGGTGGCGTTGATTTCGTACCAGCCGTCGTGGTCAACGTCCACGCGGTAGTAGTATTCGCCAGATGGGATTGGGCCTTGACTGAAGCTTCCGTTTTCACCGGTCACAATGGTCACGGATTCATCCAGTCCGAGGACAGTGTCCACCAGCTCGATGATCGTGTTTGGTAGGACGTTGCCGTCCATGTCCTCAAGGACGTCGGCAAACACGGCGCCGGGCATGGTCATCTCCAGGTCGTAGGAGGCCTCGACACCGACGGTTACGGGGTCTGGCAACAGGACCTGCCGCCCGTTGGGGAGAACGGCAAACATGTTGTAGACGCCAGGAAGCAAGCCGGTCTTGTAGAAAGAGCCGGGTTGGACCATTGGCCCAGAGAAGTCGCCTTGCCCGGTAAAGAGGCCCGTTCCATTGAGGGTACCTGTTCCTTCAAAGACGCCAGCGCCCTCAAAGGTCTGACCCTGCACATCACGGACGACAACGGTTGGCGATAGGGTCTCCACACGGCCACTGGCCGTGACGGTTCCCTCGAAGAGGTATTTGCCCGCGTCGTCGGCGCCAGTCATGGAACACACGGAGGTGTTTTCGGGCATCACGGTGTCGTTGTCCATGCAGTTCGACACGTTGACGAGGTCCTCTTGGCTGACCCAGCCCTCAATGATGCCGCGACCGGTCCACGTTCCGTTGGCGGTGTGGATGCGATCGCCGTTCAATTGACGGGTGTAGGTGCCCGTAAACCCACGCGCAACGGCGACACCATCGGACTCGAAGGTCCCGTTCTCGGTGAAGGTCACCTCACCGGTGCCTTGCAAGATACGGGTCTCCTCGGTCGTGAAGGAACCGTTGTTCGTCACCACCGTATGGTTGTCGGTGTACGACCAGATGTCGCGCAGAATGAAGGTCGTGTCGACGAGAGGTTCGCCGGCAAAGGATTCGTCGCCGGTCCACGTCACAACGCCGCTCACACCGCTCGATGTCACCGCAAGGTCCGCCGAACGGTCGAAAGGCGCCACACGGTTGGCTTCGGCACCGCTCACGTTGAGGTGCGTCTCGCCCACCCATGTCATGTTGGCAACCTGCCCAAGAACGGCGGTAATTTCGTTGATGGTGCGGTCATCGTTGTACTCGGCAAGGATGTCGCCAAGGTTCTCGGTGAACGAGCCGTCTTGGATGGCGTTGCGAGCCGAGGACGGATCGTACTCACCGATGAAGGCACTCACGCGGATGTGACCTGCTGGTGCGAGGAAGGAGTAGCGCCCTTGCTCATCAGTGTCGACGAATCCGATTGGGATCCAGTAGGTGTCCGGGTCGAGATCTTCTCCGGACTCCCCCGAAAAGGCGTCACGCTCAATGAGGAGGCGCACGTTCTCCAGAGGTTGGCCGTCGTCGGCGAAGGTCACCTGACCGGTCATTTCCGCACCGGGGTAAAACTTCAGGATCTTGACCATGGAGTTGGCCTGACTGTAACTGTTCTCGACGGTCGTGTCGTCGTTGTAGTTGGCCAACACGAAATGGTTCATCATCGCGCCCGGAAGCGGTAGGGCTTGAGCCATGAAGGTCCCAGGGGAGCCGCTCATTCCGAAGTGCTGCGCTGGCTGGGGGTTGGAGCCATCGCTGTCCACACCGAGTGTTGATGCGCCGTAACCGACGTAGGTTCTCGCCACCATGGTGTCGAAGAACTGGGCCGTGTGGTCGGCCCGCACATCGATGATTTGCACAGGATCGATCTCTGCACCGGCCTGTTGGTTGAGCACGTCTTGGCGGATGGCTTCATCCACTTCTTCACGCGTCATCTCATCGGTGAAAGCACCTCGCTGCGTTTCGTAGACCTCGGTCATGAACGTGGTCGGGTCCTGACCGGAGAGGATTGTTGGGGCAGCGAAAATGCCCATGGGTTGTCCCCCGTTGTACTGAGCGTCAGCCGTGTAGCGACCGGCACGCGGGTACAAGCGGTTGTCAACCGCGAAGTACCGGATTTCATGGTCGCGGTCGATGGTTTCGCCGGGAGCGCCTTGGTAATCCTGAACAGTATATTCGCCTTCCAGACCGATGATGTCAGTGTAGAGGTTCATCACCTGCTCCTCGGACAAACCGTTGACCAGCAACTGGACGGTCATGGCCAGACGGGCGTTTGAACGGTGGATGTGCGTCGAGACCGAGTTGAACTCTTCAGCCAGGTCTGCCGTGTACCAGTAGTCGCCAAACACATAGTGCGTGACCTCGAAAGTCGTGTCCGTGGTCAAACGGACGTTGTTGTTGAACGATCGGCTGGCGTCTTCCTCTGAAATGAAGTCCGTCCCGTCGCAGGAACTGGCGAGGCTCTCGACACAGGCGAGGATCTCTCCGTCCTTCCAGAGGCGCCATCGCATGTCGTCGCTCGTGGTGCCGTCGTCGTTCAGCTTGTAACCTTGGGTCATGATGGTGTCCCTGTTGGTCTGCGTGACGTGGAAGGAGGCGTCAAGAACCTCGGTGGGCAGGCTGACTTCCCGCTCTTGACCGTCGATGATCCGCGTTTCATCACGGAAGTCCGTGCCGTTGTTGATGTCCATCAGGGCGGCGTATTGATCGTCGGTGAGGTGGTCAACGAGCACCGCGTCAAAGGAAGGGGTGAAGGTGGTGTCGTAGCCACGGTCGCCCGCATACACGCGATCGCCCTCAGCAAGTTGCCAGAACCACATCGCTGCCAAGTCGGCTTCGCCGCGTGCCAGCAGCATGTTCCC
>Ga0160423_10002497_pt1 | contig 15346 bp, 11 predicted proteins | sample CRUFie14St8metaG_FD_108191 | JGI IMG/M metagenome (GOLD analysis project Ga0160423, IMG submission 108191) | Marine microbial communities from the Costa Rica Dome - CRUD Field 142mm St8 metaG | ecosystem: Environmental > Aquatic > Marine > Oceanic > Photic zone | place: Costa Rica: the Eastern... | reverse complement strand
ATTTTTCTCAATGCACTTGCAGAGTCATCATAAGTTAAGAATAAGTCAGCAGCAGCAGAAGCAGTCGTAGCAGTCTGACCTGTGATTGAACCTGAACCTAATAATGTGCCTGCGTCAAAAGCGATACCTAAGAATATCACAAATATTGTCTCACCAGTTTCTGGAGCACCTGTAAATACTATTGTTGATCCTCCACTTGCGATATTGTAAGCGACCTCTGGTTCCTGTAATACACCAGATACTGAAACAAGTAATGCACTTGAAGAACCTACCGTGTAATTCAAAGTAAATGTGGTTGTAGAGCCGTCAGCGGTAAATGTCTGTTTCTCAAAACTTCCTATGACTGGTTCTCTTCCTATATATGCCATATTCTAATATTCTCCTAAGCCCATTGTAAAGATACGCCATGTATCTTAACTTTATTATTTGCTAATGCCAGTTTCCATCTCATAGACTGACCTGATGGTTGACCACTTATTGTAGCCTGACCAGTTAAAATTCTTTGTCCACTTGATCCTGTCACATATCCTGAATCTGATAGTGTAGCAGTTGTAAAATTACTTCCGCCATCTCTACTGATTGAAGCGATAATGTCTGTATTTAAAGTAGGTGTGTCCACGTTTTCTTCAAATACTACTATTCGACTTGATGTCGGAACAGATGTAGCAGTAAATGCTGTAGATATGATTGTTGTTGCAGTAGTAGCAGCACATACAGCATCAGCTGTTATTAAAACATATCCATCCTCACCTTGTGCTTTATTTGCACCAGTTTTACCTTCATTCGTACACGCAACATAATGAGGACTTGCTGTTCCTCCGCCTTCATCACCTGAACCTTCTTCGGTAGAGCCTGATGTGATTTGTGGGTGACCATAATAAGATGATCCACCACCTGAGCCACCATGACCACAAGATGGGCCAACCCAGCCACCACCTCCACCACCGTAGAATCCACCACCGCCACCTAAACCATAAGTGCCGCCTGGACCTGATTCTACATATGTAGTTCCTAATCCACCACGTAAGAATTCTCCAGTTTGAGCATTAGTCCCACCTTGACCGCCTTGCTCTTGGTCTCCACCACCTCCATTAGCATTAGTATTTTTATTAGTTTGTTCTGTGGTTGTACCTGCAGCGTCACCACCTAAACCACCACCAGCGCCACCATCAGCTGAATTATTTGCGCCACCACCACCTGCAACTAAAAATACTCCTGGAGCAGTTGGTGCGTTAGTCTGCATTTGTGGAAATGTTGAAACTGAAGGATTAAAAATACCCGATAGACCACCGCCACTGGCACCCACTAACGTAGTACCTGGACTAGTTGGTTCAGGAGATGAACCAGCATTACCTGTATATCCATAACCTGTAAATTTAGGACTATCAGTAGGTTCAGGTCCAGGACCTGAAACTCCGCCCTCTGCTACCACAACCTCAATTGATTGACCTCCTGTGACGGCAAGAGTACCCTCAGTAAATCCTCCACCACCACTTTTATTAGGAGCACCAGCTCCATGTTTTCCACCACCTGCACCCCATAAAAAAGCGTTGATTGAAGTTATGCTTGATGGCACGGTAAATGAACCAAATGTACCAGAACCTAAAGCAGGATTTGTTCCTGCAGTTGAGGTATCTGACTCAGTCCTAGCTGTTGTTGTAAATCCAGCAGATAAAGCAGAAGTAGAAACACCAGTTGCTACATTTGAATTGATATAGTAATCACTTGAAGCACAATATAAATCATTTGATCCCTCTGCTTCGTCTGTACCACTTTCATCATGGAATTCATCAACAACTCCATCAACTAGATTGAAGACCGTTAAACCTTCGTTAACAGCCATCTTAAATCCTAATAATGAGATATTAAATGCGTTTTGATCTGTGACAGCTGTGCATATGACCGTCTTACTTGCAACAATAGCCGCACTTGGACTTATATCAGCATTGACAATAGTGCCATCAGAAATCTTTGCTGATGTGATAGCGCTGTCTGTTATTGAACCTGTTTTAATTTTAGATATTGCCATATGACTATTTATCCCTTATTAACTTATCTTTGTCCCAAAATAACCAGTTGCGTTGTTGATTTTTCTTGTTTCACCCTCTTTATTAGGGTCATAGACATTATCTTGGCTGTCATCTAACTTGATAAAATTTTTATCTTTATTAGCACCTGAAACAATCTTAATCTTTGCACCTGCCTGAGGTCTAGTTCCTACTTTTGTTATTCTCTGTACCATTTATTCTCCTTATGCCCATTGTAAAGATACACCGTGTATCTTAACAGCGTTGTTTGCTAATGCCAGTTTCCATCTCATAGACTGACCACTTGGTTGTCCTGAGACCGTTGCTTGACCAGTTAAAATTCTTTGTCCCGATGATCCAGTGACATAACCTGAATCTGTTAAAGTTGCTGTTGTAAAGTTTGATCCACCATCTCTACTAATACTTGCGATTATGTCGGTATTAATTGTAGGTGTATCAACATTTTCCTCAAATACGACTATTCTACTTGTTGTTGGTACACTAGTAGCAGTAAAAGCATTTGATACGATTGTTGTTGAAGTTGCAGAAGCAGCTACACAACCTGTCACAAAAACATAACCGTCATTACCTTGGTTTTCACCACCTTTATCAGCGCCTAAACCAGTATTAGTGACATATAAAGGACTCGGTGCTCCGCCAGAAACTCCACCTTCAAACGAAGGAGGACCAGAAGCATAACCACCAACCGTAGTAGCACCTGAAGTTATCTGTGGGTGACCATAGTAAGATGAACCACCACCACCTCCACCAGCATTACTAGAAGGACCACCAGCACCTCCTCCATAATAACCACCACCACCAGCACCTGATCTTTGTCCTTGTGGTGCTACACCTTGACCACCATATAAAAAACCACCCTCTGATTCTGCTACACATCTATTACCACCTTCACCACCTTGCTCTTGGTCTCCACCACCACCACCTTGGTTTGGACCTTGACGACAAACATCTTGTACGTTTTGAGGACCACCTCTTGTTCCTGTTAAACCACCACCAGAACCACCTCTAGCGCCGCCATCATTTCCACCACCACCTGAACCAGCAGCGATTATATAAATTCCTGGTGTTGTACCTGGAGCTGGTAAAGCAGATTCTTGAGCACTATCAAAATTAGGTCTGGAATTATTTACAAAACCTGAACCACCTCCACCACCACCGCCGTGAGCGTCTGGATTAGGACTATCAGCACCTTTACCACCTTTACCTATTCCACCACCACCTAATTTTGGATATTCTGGTCCACGACCACCTTCTCCAACAGCGGCATGTAAAACTTGACTACCTGTGACAGCTAGTGTTCCCTCAGTGAAACCACCACCACCTGTAGCACCAGAACAATTAGTACCATTACCACCAGAGGCACCCCAAGCAAATAAATTTACAGATGTAACTCCTGACGGCACCGTAAATGTACCATAGTTAACAGTACCTTGAGCTGGGTTTGTGCCAGCAGCTGATGTATCTGGTTCTGTAATTGCTGTTGTAGAAAATCCTGCTGATATGGATAAGGTACCACCTGTCGGTGAATTACTGTTTACATAAAAATCGGAAGTGGCACAGTAAGTATCATTTGATCCCTCTCCTTCGTCTGTACCTGATTCATCATGGAACTCATCAACAATACCATCAACAAGGTTAAATACTGTAAGGCCTTCGTTTACGGCCATCTTAAATCCTAAAAGAGAAACATTAAATTTGTTTTCTTCTCCTTGTTCACTAGCTAATTGTCTTGTTTTTACTCCCATATTACTATTTATCTCCTACTATGCTGTTATAGGTAAATACCTCACTCTGATTTCAGCGTCTGATATAGGCGCCGTACTAAATGTTAAAGTTGTTCCCGAAGTTGTATAGTCATCACCAGGATGAAACACTACACCGTTTACGGTAACTAAAATATCGTTTTGTGATCTACCACTTGTGCCAATTGTAAAGGCAGTTGTTGAACCGTCACCTGTTAAATTTGAATTTACTGAATATGATAATGTAACTGACGGAGCAAAATTTGCTTTTGTCATTTTTCTTAAAGCGTCTGCTGAAGTATCATAAATTAAAACTAAATCATCATCAGCTACAGATGTTTCGGCAGTTTGTCCTGTAATAGTGCCTGTGCCTAGTAAAGTACCAGCGTCAAAAGCAATTCCTAAAAATATTACAAATACAGTTTCACCTGAATCTGGAGCCGCTGTAAATACTATTGTTGTACCACCACTTGCTATATTATAAGCTGTTTCTGGTTCTTGTACAACACCTGAAACTGAAACTAAAATGGCACTAGAAGAACCTACAGTATAATTTAATGTAAATGTAGTTGTAGATCCGTCTGCTGTAAGAGCCTGTTTTTCAAATGTTCCATGATCTGGTGTTTTTCCGATATATGCCATTTAATTAATCCTTAGTAATATTACTATTTATACATTTTTTCATAACTATGCCCAACTTAATGATACGCCATGTATTTTTACACCCTTGTTGGCTAATGCTAATTTCCATCTCATACTTTGGCCACTTGGTTGACCTGAAATTGTCACCTGGCCTGTTAAAATTCTTTGTCCACTAGAACCTGTAACGTAACCACTATCTGCTAAAGTAGCATTTGTAAATGTTGTTCCACCATCTCTGGAAACTGAAGCAATAACATCCGTGTTTAATGTAGGTGTTTCTATGTTTTCTTGGAAGACAACTATACGAGATGACGTAGGTACACTAGTAGCGGCAAAAGCATTCGATACGATTGTAGATGAAACTGCCGATACACCTGTTCCTGTAAATAACATATAGCCTTCTTCACCAGCACCACTTGGATCTGCTCCACCTTCATTTGTAGAACCAACATAATTAGGATTTCCTGTTCCTCCACCTTCAGCAACATTACCTTCTTCGGTAGAACCACTTGTAATTTGTGGGTGACCTAAGTAAGATGAACCACCCCCACCTGCTGAGTGTTCACCTGATGGTCTTCTAGCTGCCCCACCTCCATAATATCCTGATCCACCACCACCTGAATATTGAGGACCTGTATCGTCAACAGGCTCTGCTAATGGTATATTACCACTACCACCAAATAATAAACCTCCGTCTTTATCAGCAAGGCCTCCTCCTCCTTCACCACCTGCTGATTGACTTCCACCACCACCAGCACAACCGGCTGCTGAAGCTTGCTCACCATGTCCTACTGGTTCTTGTAAATCTGAACCTGACTGGCCTTGTGTACCACCACCAGCACCACCTGTTGATGGTTGTTGTCCGCCTCCACCTGATCCAGCAATACCATAAATTAAAGGCGCTGATATTCCGTGAGTAGCGTCTGTCCAAGCTGCTAATTCACTATCGTTAAATGCTCCTGATAATCCACCACCTCCACCACCTTGTGAAGTACCACCCGAGCCACCTCCACCTAAAGCATTTCCAGGTGTTCCTGGACCAGCATGTCCACCCTCACCAACTACAACTTTAATTGCCTGACCTGGTGATGTAGCTAAAACACCTGTCATAAATCCTCCACCACCACCTGTCCCATTTCCTTGAGCACCACCTCCGGAACCCCAGGCATAAATTGTTGTAGCTGTCAAACATGACGGTACTGTAAATGTTCCAAAAGTACCACTACCATAAGCGGGATTTGTTCCTGCTGTTGAAGTATCTGGTTCTGTAACTGATGTTGTTGTAAATCCAGCAGAAAAAGGAGCTGGTGATTGATTTTTATAAAAATCACTTGAAGCACAATAAATATCATTTGAACCCTCTGCTTCGTCTGTTCCTGATTCATCATGGAACTCATCAACAATGCCATCAACTAAATTGAAAACAGTTAAGTTTTCTTGTGTGGCCATTTTAAAACCTAACAAAGCAATATTAAAATAGTTTTTATTATTTTGAGAACAAGCAGCTGTTAATGATGTATTGGCTGATGTTAAACTTGTACATAAAGATGAAATTGATGTGGCAAGACCTGAAATTTTTGATTGAGCAATAGCAGCTGATGGAGAAACATCAGCGTCAACAATTGTATCGCTAGCTACTTTATCACTGCTAACGACATCATCTGGTAATACTTTAATTCTTGTGATAGCCACGATCTAACTCCATTGTAGAGCCACGCCGTGTATTTTTACTATGTTATTGGCCAATGCCAGTTTCCAACGCATTGATTGTCCACTTGGTTGACCTGAAATATCGGCTTGACCTGTTAAAATTCTTTGACCACTTGATCCAGTAACGTATCCTGAATCTGCTAAAGTGGCATTTGTAAAATTAGATCCTCCATCTCTACTAATACTAGCTATAATATCAGTGTTTAAAGTAGGAGTACCTACGTTTTCTTCAAACACAACAATTCTACTTGATGTAGCAACTGAATTTGAAGCAAAAGCATTTGAAACAATTGTAGTTGAGGTCGTACCAGCAGATATAGCCTGACAACCTGTAATTAATAAGTATCCGTTTTCACCATCGCCTACACCACCTGAGGAATCTGTTCCACTAGGAGATGATTGAGGGGGAGCAGCTCCACCTTCATTTGTTGACGATACGTAACCTGTTTTAGGAATTCCTCCTCCTTCAGTACCACTACCTTCCTCAGTAGCACCTGAAGTAACTTGTGGGTGACCTGTGTATGATGATCCACCACCACCAGCACCATGAGGTACAGTACCGTTAGGCATGTGACCACCGCCACCACCATAATATCCAGCACCACCTCCAGCACCACCATTACCAGCACCTCCGTAAAAAAGTCCACCTGATTGACCAGATCCTCTGTTTCCAGAACCTGCTGAACCACCTTGTTCAGTATCACCACCTCCACCATTATCACTATTAGCACCTGTTTGTTCACCAGTTTGAGCACCAGCGTCACCTGTGCCTCCACCACCAGCACCACCTACTAAAGCTGTACCTGGACCATTAGCACCAACACCATTATAACCTCCTCCACCTCCACTACCTGCTACTAACAGAGCAGTTGGAGCTGAGCCAATTGTTGCTGTTCCTAAATAAGTTAATCCTCCACCTCTACTTGGATATCCTGGACCACCACCTCGTCTATTACCTGCTGGCTCACCTGAGTCAGCTGGATGATTTCCACCAAAACCACCTGAACCACCGCCATCACCTTCAGGCGCTGGATTATTTTTTTCTCCACCTTCACCAACGATTACAGATAGAGTTTGACCTTGACTAACAGATACGGTACCTGAAGCAAAACCTCCTCCACCACCACCTGATTGTGAAGCACCACCACCTGAGCCCCATAAAAAGGCATTTAGAGATGACATACCTGCTACGGCAAATGATCCAGGAGAACCACTTGATGGCTCTGGATTTGTACCAGCAGTTGAAGTATCTGCCTCTGTTACACTAGCTATAGCAAAACCGGCAGATATAGGTCCACAAGTCGGTGCTCCAGTAGGTTGATCAGAATTTACATAAAAATCTGAGGAACAATTGTATAAATCATTTGAACCCTCAGCTTCGTCTGTACCAGACTCGTCATGGAATTCATCTACAACACCGTCAATTAAATTAAATACAGTAAGACCATCATTTACGGCCATCTTAAATCCTAAAAGACCAATATTGTTAGCAGCCGTACCTATTTTATTATTAAGTGTTGTGACGTTTGTATTTGTAGTTGAAATACTTGTACATAAATTTGTAAGAGATGTTGAAAGGCCTGATACTTTTGATTGAGCAATAGCAGCTGAAGGACTTACTTTAGCATTTGTAATTGCTGAGTCGGCAATATCAGCCGAAGAAACTGTTGTGTCTTGTATTGACCTTGTATTAATCTTATTAATTGCCATTTATCTATCTCTCTTAAATTTTTTATTCTAACTCAGCAATAGTTTTGCCAAAATAACCTGTAGCTTTGTTTACAGCTCTAGTATCTGAACCGTCGCTAGGATCGTAAGGTGTTGCTGTTAATTTTACAGCGTCTTTATCTTTATCAGGACCTGAAACTATTTTAATTCTAGCATTACCTGTCGGTTTAGTAGCAGCTTTAGTTATTCTTTGTACCATATTATTCTCCCTATGACCATTGTAAAGATACGCCATGTATCTTCACTTGATTATTTGCTAGGGCAAGTTTCCATCTCATAGACTGACCTGATGGTTGTCCTGAAATAGTAGCTTGACCTGTTAAAATTCTTTGACCACTAGAACCAGTTACATATCCTGAATCTGTTAATGTGGCTGTTGTAAATGTAGAACCACCGTCCCTACTTATAGAAGCTATGATGTCAGTATTTAATGTAGGCGTGTCAACATTTTCCTCAAATACAACTATTCTACTTGTTGTTGGAACACTAGTAGCAGTAAAAGCATTTGATACGATTGTAGATGAAACTGTAGAACCAGCAGCAGTACCTGTAATAAAAGCATAACCATCTTCACCTGGATCCACTGGACTTTGTGGTACTGAACCACCTTCGCCTGTGTCTGCTACATATAATGGATGTGGTTGACCTCCACTCTCTTGTCCTGAACCTTCTTCAGTTGCACCTGAAGTAATTTGTGGATGACCAAAGTATGATGAACCACCACCGTTAGCAGTGTGACCACTCGGGTAACCCATACCACCACCACCGTAGTAACCTCCTCCACCACCTGAATATTTACCTGTACCACCGAAAAATAATCCACCAGGACCTCCTCCACCAGGACCACCTTGACCACCTTGTTCTTGGTCTCCACCACCACCTGATTGTCCGTTAGCGTTTGTTTGTTCAGACGTTGTACCACCAGCACAACCTCCTGTTCCACCTCCAGCACCTCCACCGCCACCAGTTGGATCTCCACCACCGCCACCAGCGCCAGCGATAACAGCGATACCTGGTACAGCAGGAGCACCGTTAGTAAAACCTATTGTAGCACTTGTACCAATGGCACCAGTACCACCACCTAATCCACCAAATAAACTATTCATTGAACCACCACCACCTTGATTAGCATTATCATATCCATATGGAGCACCAGGTGATGGATAATGATTTGCATTTGATCTACCACCAAAGGCAGCTTCAACATTTGAATTACCTGGACCACCACCTACACCAGCTTCTCCGACAGCGACCTCTAATACTTGTCCTGATGTGACAGCAAGTGTACCTGTAACAAGTCCTCCACCACCACCATCATTATAACCTGCTGGGTCGTAACCACCAGCACCACCACCAGCACCCCATAAAGCTAAATTTGCTGATGTCATCCCATTAGGAACTGTAAATGCTCCATATGTACCAACTCCTTGGCCAGGATTTGTTCCCGCCGTTGAAGTATCTCCCTCTGTGACAGCAGTTAATGAAAATCCAGCAGAGATAGCAACTGGAGCACCCACATTAGCATAAGAGTCTCCTGAAGCACAATAAGTATCATTTGAACCCTCTGCTTCATCTGTTCCTGATTCATCATGGAATTCGTCAACGATACCATCTACTAAATTAAATACAGTTAAGCCTTCATTTACGGCCATTTTGAAACCTAGTAAAGAAATATTGAATGCGTTTGTATCTATTTGATCTGTAGGTATAGCGGCATATGATCTATCACCTCTTAAAAATAAACTTGTACTACCTGGTGCTGATAAAGATGAAATATTTACTTTACTTGTTGTTGTAATTTCAGCAAGTTTACTATCTGCTATGGCAGCTGAGGCATTAATGTCAGCATTAACAATTGCACCATCAACAATTTTAGCTGAAGTCACAGCGTCATCAGCAATTTTAGCAGTTGATATTGTGCCATCTCCTACTTCTTTAATATTTGTAGCTTCAAAAGTAGTAACAACATAAATCTCAGCACTGGCATCCGGAGCTGCTGTAAATGTAATTCTTTTTAAATCACCTGATCCATCATTACCTACTGTAAAAGCGTTTGAGGCACCTGGTTTTTGTCTTACGTTATCAACAAATACTTGTAAACCATTTTCACCACCTGCTGGAATTATATTTGCTAAATCAAACGTAGTAGTTGAACCATCTCCTGTAAATGTATCTACTTTCGCTGCTGCCGAGAATTTTGTACTCGGCGATTTTCCTATGTATGCCATTTTTTATCCTTATACGTCTTCTAGTACAGTAACCGTAGCGTCTAAAGCTGACGCTGTACCACAAGAAACTCTTAATACATCACCTGCTGAGCCACTGTTTTGTAAAACTATCTTGTTCCCGGCCATAACTTCCAATGAGGAGCCTGCTGGGACCGTAGCGTCTTTTACAATAAACACGTCACTTGAACCATCTAAATGATCTAAAAATACACTTGCTGTTACGCCAGCAGTTGTTTTATTAGCCAAAGTGATACCAATAACGATTGACTCTAGTGCTGAAGAACCGGCACCTGCTGGGACTGAGTAAACAGCGTCAGCTGAGGCACCTGTGCTTGTTGTACAACTAGGTTTTGTAAATCTTTTAAAATCGTTTGCCATTTTTTATCCTTTTATCTTACTATTTATAATCTTATCCTAGTGCAACTGCCTGAGCAATAGCAAAAGGTCTTGTAGCAAAAGTTATAGCTGTTCCTGTTGAATCTACAAAAGAAATGTCTTGTAAAGTCTTAGAATTAACACCAACTCTGCTACCCATGTAACCATGTGATGAACATTGATAATATAATATATGTGGCGTAGTGTCTGCCACAACAATTTGTGTATAAGCACCAGCACTACCTGGTGTTCCATTTGTTGTCACACCAGTAGAAAATAGAGTTGTTTTTCCTGGATCATAGTAAAATAATAATGGGTGACCACCGTTTGAACTATCTGCTTGGTCAAATCTGTATGTATTGCCTGGTTTTAACTCTAAGAATGGTGACTCAACACCATCTATTGTATAACCATTTGATGAACCTGTACCTTGGTATATATGTGCTGAAGTTTTTGATACAACTTTTACCTCTAAACCTGTGTAAGTGTTTGAACCATCAGCATTGTGTTGAACACCAATGTTATCGAAATAAACATTTTGACTAATACCACCACCTGCTAATGAGATAGTTAAAGTATCTGTCGCTGAAACTATGGCAGAAATACCTGAACCACTTGAAACTTTTAAAGTATTACCTGCTACAATAGATTGTACAGTTGAACTGTCATCTTCTAAATTAAAACCTGTGGCAGCCACTGAGGTATTAATTTCGTTTATGGCACCAACAATAGTTGAAGCTGTAGTAGCAAGTGTAGCTGCATCTCCTATATCGGTAGACGCTAAAGTGTTAAACGTGGTTCTAAACGTTTCTAAAGTATCTGTTGTTGCTACTGATCTTACGGCCATTTTACTTTACTAGTCCTTTTACTAATTGTTTTATTTCTCTTAATTCTGCTTTTAAAGTATTTATTTCTTTTACGGCACTTCTTAACTTATCACTTTGTTCATTTCTTTGTTTTATTCTAGCCATGTAAATATTATATTCACTTGTGTTAGTGTTAATTATTGCCTTTGTTCTTGTTTCTTTAATTAAATTACTGTGTCCTTCTACTTTTAATATTGCCATATTATACTGCTAATGCTATAGCCCTCATGTCTTTAACTTTTGGTGGATAAGATGATATAGAACCAGTCATTGTGATTTTAATTTGGAAACTTGTAAAGCTTTTTAATCCTTCAACTGAGTATTTGTAATCTTTAAATGTTGTATCATCTTCAGCAGGCGTAACAGTAGTGTCTTCGCTACCATCTGAATTAAATGCTGTCCATGCCAACTCATCTAATTTTTCATCTTGTTCAGCACCCAATACTCTAAAGAAAACTTTAACACTTGAACTTGATCTAATATTTGAAGCAAGTCTTACATCTAGTGATGTTGAAGAATTTTCTAGTGTAATTGGTTTAGTACAATATACAGCCGCTGTTGAAGTACCTGTAGCTGCTGTGTCAGCAACAAAATCTGGTGTATTACTTGATGTTGGATTATTTAATCTGTTACTAATTGCAAAGTTACTCATTCTTTGAGTATCTAAAACTGGTGAAAGTTTTGTGTTTGAAGTTGTAAATTGTAAAATATTAAATAAAGATTTTTGACCTGACATTTCGTTTGTCTGGTTAATATCACTTGCTACCATTTGAGGAGCAGTAAAGTGAATATTATCATCATTTACTACAGCTATTTTATTAGACAATGCTGTCAAACTAAATTCTGATTCTGATCCATGAATTGATTTACCAGTTGTAGGTCTAATAAAGTATTCAATATTTGTATCTGGTAATTGCATTGTTTGAACACCTGATAAACTTAATACGTCATATGTTCTATTTTGTGTAGCTACAACAGCAGAACCACCAACATCACCTGTTGCTGTGGCATTACTAGAACTACCTGAAGTTATAACATAACTGTCTAAAGTAATATTTTTTATACTTGTATATGTTCCGTTAATATCATCATGTGCTATACCATTGTAAGTACCTGAACTTAATCCAGAAATTGTAACATTGTTTGATGTGCCATGCATTCCGTGATTAGGATGAAAGACTGTAATATCTTTAGAACCACTTGTTGTTCTTAAAGGGTTAGTTTTTAATGTTCTACCAGGTAAAGTGTCATTTGTTAAAGTAACTGTACCTGTAACATTACTAAACTCAGCTCTTTTAATTTTAAATTTTATATCTTCGTTTTGATCTGCTGACCAAGTAACACCGTTTTGTGATTTAAAGAATACACCAGCATATGGTTGTGCTGATATTGTTCTACTTGATCCTAAATTTGTTTCACCTAATCTAGCAACATAAACGTTGTAATCTGTTGTGTTAGCCATTAATACAAAAGCATACTCTGTATTTTCTTGTACATAAACTGGACTATCAAAAGTAAATGTTGTAGCCGTTGAGCCGTCTGTACTTATATTTACAGCACTAGGATTTAAAGTTTTTTCAGAGAACGGTAATATTTGTTGTCCTGGATAACCATTTACAGTGTTTCTAACCTGTAGTGTTACAGGAACAGCAGCGTCTTTTGAACTAAAGAAAATATCAATAGAAGTTAAGAATACACCACCCTCATCATCAATCATAAATGTTTCTGCTAATGGGTCGTGGTAACCAACTTGTCTGCTGGCCCCTCTTGTTGTACTAGTTTGAGTAACATTTTCTGTTTCATTTGTTGCTCTAAACTCTACGGCAGCCGTTCTTGTAGAAATAATTGTATTTTGTACTGTTTCAATAACACCTCTGGCAATATATTCACTATTAGCCGCTGTTTCAGGTGCTGATGTTAAAAGATTAGTTGATGAACTTGTTAATCTGAATACTCTTTGACCTGTTCTCCATCTAGGATTAGATGATACTTTTGGATCAGGAATAGCAAATGTACCAGAAACGGCACCATTAGCGTCTGTAATTAAATTACCACCTAATGTACCACCTGTTGGAGTTACATAAACAGAAATATCATCACTATCAAAGAATGGGAAAACTCTTGTATTTGGTTTTAATCTTGTAGCGCTAAAACTAATTGTTCTACTTCTAATAAATGGAACAAACGCCACTGACAAAATTCTATCACCAATATTTTGTGTGACAGTTTTAGGAACTAATACTTGTCTAATACCAACTCTTGTTCTTGTACCTGTTCTAGTGGTCGTTTTAATGTCACGTTGCATAACTGCCCAACCATGGCCGTGTCTTCTTCTATAAGTTTCTGTACTATTAGAGTTTGATACGCCTGTCCAGTGGTTTTGCCATTCATTCCATACTGTACCTAATTCTACTGATTGTAAATTTGGATTACCTGAATTTTTAACTAAAGTATCCCATGAGCCATCATCATTATTAATAACTAAATCTGGTGCTCTTTGTGTTTCTTTCCACTCATCTGTTTGTGGTGTTAAAGCAATAGAACCAATCCATGTAAATACACCAAATGGGTTTACGTTAACTGTTTTACTAGCGTAAGGTTGATCTATTAAAGTTGTTTCTGTATATGGCAAAGTAATTAAGTCACCAGTTTTTTGATAGTTAGCAGCTGTTCTATCTAATTCAACGATTGCTGTACCATCATCATCTGATTCTATCATTTGTATAGCGTCTTCATGGAAAGTTGGTCTTAACTGACCATTAGCATAATCAACTGCAACTTTATAATCTAAATTTCCTGGATCACCAATACCATGACCTGTAAAGTTATCAACGATAAATCCATTTTTAAATCTATCGAAACCATTAGCGTCTTGTATTTGTAAACTTTGAGCAGAAGCTTCTAGTAAAGATAATTGAGTATAGTATTCTACATTTTCAATTCTTTTTTCTAATCGCCCAATATCTCTCATTGTATATCTTCTATTGTCAACGGCTTCAATACCAACTTCAGCTGTATCTAATGTGTAAGAAGGGATAAACAACGTGTATAAATGCATAGCATTATCTAAATTACCAGGAATATCTGGTGTTACAGCACTAGCACCTTTTAATACTTTAAAGTTACCATCTTTGTCTATGAAAATTTTATCTACTCTTTGTAAATAAAATTCAAAGTCTGAAGTTATATCTGTATTAAATTTTACAACATCTACTGTTGAATTACCAGTACCATCAAATGATCTGTTTTGACCACCTGAACCAATTGTTGTAGCGTCATCAACTCGTGGTCTAAAATCTAATGTATCTCTTAACTCATAAACTTCACCTGAAGTTATTGAAGTATAACTTGGTATATTTTCATAATCAACAACACCTGAATAACTATCTACATCAAAGTAATCGCCAGAACCGTGAGAGAAAAAGTCAAAGTCAACAAGTAATCTACCTGTCGGTGCCAACTCTCCAGTTTTTAATATTAATCTACCTACATCATAGAAATTATCTCTTTGACCTGTGTCTAAATTAAATCTACTTGTAACATCTGTATCTGAACTTGTGGCGTTTGTAGAAAAATCAGCAGCCATATAAACATTGTTTATTTGAAAAACATCAGCCTTTCCTAAATTAATACCATCTCTATTTGTAGCAGCTGCTTGTGTAGAAATTTGAACTGTTGAATTAGAGTTTAAAGTTTTTGATTTTGAACCAGCTACTGATCTATTTACTGTAGCAAGAACTTTTACTTTGTGTCCAGCGTAATTAGCACCAAAATCTAATCTAAGTGTTTTACCTGTAGGAGAACCACCTAAATTAAAGATAGCGTCACCCTCGTGGTTATTACCACTTAAACTTAATACATCACCAACAGCACCTGTTCCACCTGAACCAGTTGTCATTATAGAAACTGAAAAATCTTTTTCTGTTAAAGCGGCAAATGTTTCGTTAGTACCAGCAGTAATTGTTTCATCACCATTTGAGGATAGTGTCATTATAAAATGTCTTCTT
>Ga0160423_10002495_pt1 | contig 15354 bp, 11 predicted proteins | sample CRUFie14St8metaG_FD_108191 | JGI IMG/M metagenome (GOLD analysis project Ga0160423, IMG submission 108191) | Marine microbial communities from the Costa Rica Dome - CRUD Field 142mm St8 metaG | ecosystem: Environmental > Aquatic > Marine > Oceanic > Photic zone | place: Costa Rica: the Eastern... | reverse complement strand
TGTTCGCTCACCATGCGAGCCATGCCGTGCAGTGCTAATCGCAAGGTGCATGCAATGCGTCTAGCATCGATCGCATGACCCTAACACGGGAACGGCACAGTGCGATGGCAATGCCAATGCCAAAGACAATGCCAAAGGCACACAGCAGTCCCAACAGCCATGGTGCATGGAACTCCATGAGAATGTTGAGATGGAGCACAATGCAGCAATTAGTACTTGGGGGCATGATGGGTGGTACATGGTTTTCGTCGGTTCTGTAAACCTCGTTGGACTTGTCCAGCACGGTGGCCACTACACTACACTGCGGAGACGATGGGTGAAGCGAAAAACAAAGGCGAGATTTTATAGCAAGGCGTGAACTGTTCTTGCCCCTCGCCATCTCTCTCTCTTTTTCTTCGTTCTCTTTTTCTGGCTTCGGGAAATGTCCGTGGGATCCGGATCATTGGTATGGATCTTTGGGCGAGGGCGCCAAAAAGTTCACCAGCAGGTCGGAGTGAACAGGCAAAGGCTCAAGGGCTCGGTAACTATTCTCATTTACAAGCGTTTGAGGATGTGCTCGGCCAAGCACCCCCTCCATTTTGTCAGAGGCTCATACTATCAATTGGCCCACACGTATACCCGCCCCGAGGCGTTCCCGGTGTAGATCTCGTTCCTCTCCTCATTGTAGAATAGGGCTGTGACGTCCCCAAGCGCGGCATCCCCGCTGACCCTGTTTCCCCCCGGAGACCGCAGCACCAACGATGCATCCATCTCCTCCTCCTCGTCTCCTTGGCCCTGGCCAAGCTTCGCCTGGCACTTGCCCGTCAGGATGCTCGAGACGTTGATGGAAGCGGCAGACTTCTCAGAGCCCTCCGCGTTGGGCTTGCAATACGACACGATCAAATCCTGCTCCTGTGTGATGAAGATGTTGTTCGTGTTGCAATTCGGGTGCCACAGAAGATGGTCCTCGAAGCTGGTCACGAGCTCGCCCTTGAAGTTCCACACCTGGACCTGACTGTCCCTGAAGGTGAGGAAGAGGTGGTTCTCGTACAGGAAGATGAAGGCGTTTGGGTTCATGAACTGCGTGTTGGCGACCTCGATGCACGTCCCGGTGCACACGTCGGCTATCCTCAGGTTCTCCTTCTCCTGCTTCACCAGAAGCTTCTCGTCGAACTGCTCCACAAAGTCCACGGTCCTGCCAGGCAGCAGGTCGTGCTTGAACTCCTTGAGGACATTCCCGTCCTCCACCGACAGGATTTTCAGAGGGACATGGTCCTTGCCCTCGTAGTCGTGGATGAGCAGAAGAATTCCGGGAGACACCTTGAGCTCGCTCACTGCGGCGTCGCTGATGTCGTAAAGCAGCTCGTAGTTCTTCAGGTCAAAAACCTTGTACACGTGCTTGTGCGCGTTGTACGTGAGAACCTTGCCGTTGACGTCGTCGAACTCGACGAATCCAGGCCACTGCAAGGACTCCTCCTCAAAGAGCGCCATGCCGCCCTCATGGGGCTTGCCCCTCCGGATGAACTCCAGCGGGGTGCTCCTGCACTTGAGGGAAGAGTAGTTGTCCGTCGCGTAGACGCTGACCGTGATGAGGGTCTCGTTGTTCTTGTTGTAGAACAGGCTCCTAACGACCTCGTCGTCCTGGGTGTTCAAGTAGCACAGGCGCTTATTCGTCTCCCGGCAGAAGGCAGCGCAGACCCCGGAGTGCGCCAGCGCGAAGATCATGCCCTTGGCCCCCACGATCTCCACCACCCTGCTCCTCTTCCTCAGGAAGCTGAGCTTCCACCGCCTGTTCTCCCTCGCGTCGTACGTGTTGAACATTTGCTGCACCCGCATGCGCTTGAACTTCTCGCTGCTCGCCCGCTTCACGAACCCGCGGTTCCCCGCGTTGCTCAGCTCCCTCCGCAGAATCTTGTGAAGCGAGTTCGCGCACAGAGCGCGCTCCCTCTCGCACAACCACTTCTTCTGCTTCTTCCTCTTTTCGAAGTGCAGGCGAAGCCCCTCGCCCTGGTGATCGTGCTCGCAGTCCGAAACCCCCACCTGCGACAGGGAGGGCCTTCTTCTCTTGCACGAGCGTAGCGGCGTCACACGTCGGGTCATGATGTTGGGACTGCCGATAGAAGACGAGGCCCGAGGGGTCTCGCTCGAGGTGCCCGCGCCTCCCGGGCTCGCGAACATTGTGGTGCGGTCTCGCTTGCGCGCGGGCGGTTTCCCACCCTTTCTCTGCCGCCGGGGCCTTCCCGCGGGGGCGCTGGCTCGCTGTCACGATCGCCTTGATCAACACCTGCAGTCCTGCGCTTTTCTTACAGCCCCCTCGCCTGTTTCGCCTGTTTTGAATCCTCAGCCTCGGCCTCCCAACGGTCCCAAGGGTCGATGAAAAATCCGAAATTTCGGCTGGAGGGGAGGAGAGGGAGAGGGAGAGGGGGCTCGTTCCCGTGTTGGAGCTGATTCACAGCAATGGCGGACATCAGGGCAGGGTTCGAGGGGTCGGAGGGAGGAGGGGGTCGCGTGGCAGAGCGGGAGGGCGACCGAGGGTGATCGGCCCGATGGCGATGGAGGGTGGGAGGGCGCTCCAGCAGAACCGCGCCAGGGCCTTCTTGGAGACGAACAGGTCCTGGAAGGCCGTGGACGGCTTTTACAAGCGGAACGTGCGAGACCGAGAGGAACTGTTTCGCCTCGTTCCGGACGAAATACTCAAACGCATCGTGCAGGGGGAGGCCTGGAGGTCCAGCTCGCCCGCCCAGGGGGGCGGCAAGCGCCAGAGGGCTCGCCTCACCTACAGCGCGAGGATCGGGTACCACGGCACGGGATTCTCCGGGTTCGCCTGGCAGAAGGAGGACGAGAACACCATTGAGGCGCACCTGCAGAGGAGGCTGGGCGGTCTGCTGGACAAGCCTTCGCCCGTCGTAAGCTGTTCAGGTAGGACCGACAAGGGCGTCCACAGCGTCGGTCAGCTCGTTTCGTTCTACTCGTGGAAGGACGTTTCCGACGACGACATCGCACGAGCACTGCGGGAACGAGACCCCGCCACGGGAAATTCTCTCGAGGTCTACGACGTGAGGCGAGTACCGCGTTCGTTCCACGCCACCTTCTCGTGCCACTGGAGGTACTACGCGTACGTCCTGCCCAGACTTGCGGACGGCCTGCTGGACGTCAGCCCGGGGCACCTACGGACCTTGCTCTCCCGTCTGGAGGGGAAGGAGCTGAGCTACAACGCGTACGCGCGAGACACGCCAAAGGGAAAGGACACAAAGTGCGTCCTTCACTGCTGCAGGGTGACGGAGGCCTTGCTGGGCGGTTTTGATGGGGGCGAGGAGACGCCCGTCACGGTCGTCCACCTCGTGGGGAACAGGTTCCTCAGGAGGATGGTGCGGGTGATCGTGTCCACGGCGGTGAAAGAGGCAATGGAACTGGCTGAGGAGGGCGGCGGTGGGGATGGTGGCCGGGACAAGCTGGTCGAGCTGTGCGAGCTCGGGGACAGGAGCCTGCTCCAGATCCCGGCCCCTGCGTGCGGCCTGTGCTTGGTGGGTGCAGGCTACTCTCCATGGGAGTAGACCGTTTGTCTTTTGTTGTACTTCATAAATGTATTAAATGTATTGCTTCCCTTCGCCAGATATCCGGGGCCCGGTTGCCTACCTCCTTGGCGGCGGTGGCGGTGGCGGTGACCTCCCCGGAGACACCATGCTCAGCCTCTTGAGAGACTGCTGCGCCCGGTTCAGGGATTGTTGCCTGGACTCCTTGAGCTCCTTGAGCTTCTGGTACACGTCCTTGGTCTCCGAGATGACCTTATCGGCCTGCTTGGTCACCGTCTCCGTCTCCCGGTCGCTGTCGTCCATGCTCGAGTCCTCGTCCTCCTCCTCTGACCCGCTGCTCGAGTCCTCGGCCATCCTGGCCTTGCTTATTGAGTTCCACTGCTTCTGAAGGGTGTTGGGGGCGCTGCCGACGGCGCTGGGCCCGGTAGTCAGGGGTGAGGAGGTGCCCGGGGACTGGCTGGTCCTGCCCTTAAGCAGGCTTCTCGGAGGCGGGGGCGGCTGCTGGGGCGGTTTTCGCTTGCTGCCGTGAAGACCGGCCCCGGGTGTGCCGGGCGCCTCCCCTTCCTCCTTCGAGTCGCCATCCATGAAGTGGTAAAAGTGCTTCAAGTTCGTCTCCGTCTTCTTGATGCTGTCTTCCGTCCTGATGTCCGAATTTCTGGTCTTCTGGCTCTCCTGCCGCTGCCGGCTCATCTCGTTCACGATCTGACCCTTCATCATCGAGTCAAGGCTCATGGTGGCCGCAGGCGGTGACCTCCCTCCCCTCGGCTTCTCCCTCTCCCTCCTCACCCTCTCCTCGCTCTCCTTCATCGCCCTCAGTTTGACTTCCTCGCTCAGCTTGGCTTCCTCTTCGGCCCTCGCCGCATCTGCCACCGCCGCAGCGACCCTGGCCTCCGCCTTGGAGGCTTGGAGGCGCTCGTTCTCCCGGCTCTCCTCGAGCTCCTCCCTCAGCCGCTTGATCTCTATCTCCTTTTGTACAACCTGCCGCGTCTGGTCCTCCATCGAGTTCTCCAGGTCCTCCTTGCTGGACGCCAGCTCACCCGCCCTCGTCTCTGACATCTCCTTCTCGATCTGAAGGCTCCGCAGGGCCTCCTGGGCCTCCGCCTCGGCAGCCGCCTTCTAGTCGACGTCCTCCCGAAGCACCGCGACCTCCTTCTCCAGCTTCTCGATAGTCTGCCTCTGGCTCTGCGCCAGTGCCTGCGTGGTCCTCTGGTCCTCCAGTACCTTGGCGTTCTCCTCCTGGGCGGCCACCAGCTTGTCCTTCAGGGCCTTGCTTGCCGCGGCCATGGCCTTCATCTTGGCGTTCAGGTCCGTCAGATCCTTGTTCACTTCGCTGCACTGGTCGTACAGCTGGCCGATCTCCTCGTCCTTCTCCTTGACCTCGGACTCCCAGCTCGTCCTGATCTTGTGAACCTCCGCCAGGCGCGCCTTCTTGCTCCGCGAGTGCTGGTCCTCAAGGTACCTGCACCGGTCCTCGACCTCCTCGAGCTTGGCCCGCAGCTCTATCGTCTCCTTGTCCCGCGACGTCAGCGTTTCGCTCAGCCGCTGCTTGTCGACCTGCTGAAACGCAAGCTCCTTCTCCATTGTCTTCCCGTCTTGGTCCTTCTTGTGGATTTCTAAGCGCAGCTCGTCCTCGAGCTGCTTGTACGACTGGATCCGAGACACGGAGTTCCGTATCTCCTCCTGAACCTGAACGAGGAGCTCATCGCGGTACTTGACGTTCTCAAGCGCCTGCTGCAGCTCGTCGCTCACCGCGTTGCTCAAATTTTCGAGCCTGGTCTCGCACGCCTGAACGACATGGGCGGCCTGCCTCTGCCAGGTCTTCGCATTGTCGTTGTGGTGGTCCAAAACCTGTTGAAGCCTCACAGGCAGCTGCCCCAGGGCCTGGCTGGCGAAGGACACCGCCTCAAAGACCGTGTTCAAAGCCTCTTGATCCGCCATTGCTGCCGCAAGCCGACCCCCGGCTCCCCGGGCCCTCTCTCTCTCTTCCGCTTTCTTCCCCTCTTGCCCTGTTGTTGCCCTCGCAACTTGGGAGTCCAAGGCAAAAACCAAGAAAAGTCCAAGACCCAGAACTTTTCCATTCCACTGGAAATTCAATTTTGGCGCGCTTCAACGGCGATTCTTCAAGCAGCTCGGCCCTAAGCGCAGAGGTTTTGCCAGCGCAGAGCGGAGCCATCGGAGGGAGCCCGCAGGCCGCAGCGCGCGCAAAGGTCGGGCCTTGGGACGGCGAGGATGGAGGCTGGTGACCCCAGGACGTGAAGAACCTTGGTGCGAAACCGAAGCTGTGGCGAGGTGGGGCAAAGATGGCAGGGTCCCCGTATACGTACAAACCGGTGACCGAGGATCTGGTGAGGCTGAGCGCGGAAATCGAAAGCCTTTCCGGCCGCTCGCTGGACGGGCAGGGGGCCTCGGCTCACTCGCACTGGGAGGAGCCACAGCCTGATGTGAGCGCGCTGGTGGGCGTGTCCCACGTGTCCTGCAGGATCTGCGGCAAGAGGGAAGATAGGGAGGAGGAGAAGGAGGAGGTCGTGGCCCTGAAGGGCCAAGGTCAGCGCGTTCTCGGCGCGGGAGGGGGCGGGGGCATCGCCTCCGACATGGACGTGATAGCGGTGCGCGACCCCAGGGCGCCCTCCACGGCACTCGCCGAGGACGCAGTGCGGCGTTACAAGGTCACGCGGGCGTTTTCGCCCTGGACGCCCCAGGAGCGGGTGTACGAAGACCAGGGCAAGCTCGTCACCGACTGGGTGTGGAGGGGCTTCAACGCGACCCTCGTTTCCTTTGGCCAGCAGGGCACGGGCAAGTCCTACACCCTCTTCAACGACGGCCTGTCCCTCTCCTTTCCTCAAGACCGGGGCTTGGCCGCAGAGAGTGGGGTGGACGAGTCCTGCGGCCTGCTCATCCGGATCTTGGCCGACCTGTTCTCTAGGATCGCCAAGGAAAGGAGGGAGGACGGCGGCGGCCGGCCAAAGTACAAGGTCGGCCTTTCATGCTGGGAGATACTCGGAAACAAGACCTTGGACCTGCTGAAGCCCTTCTCTGCCTACGCCTCCCCCTCGAGGCAGGACAGGGCTGCCCAGGATGCCGAGTACGCCACGATTGGCGTGGAGGACCTGTCACAGGCGAGGGCCTGCCTGAACCATGCCCGATCCTCGAGCACGAACTGGTACGTCGATCCCGCGACACAGTCCCTTAGAACTCTGCCAAACCGGGCCCACGCATTTGTCAGGGTTGTGGTCTTTGACGTGGTCAGGAGAACCCTGGCCCAGCTGCACGTGGTAGACCTCTGCGGGTCCCAGAGCCTGGCGAAGGCTCGGGACGGGGGCCTTGGCAAAAGGGAGGGGAGAGGCGCCGTTCCTCGCGACATGCTCTCCGAGCACGAGAGGGAAAGGAAGGGTGTCAATCAACAGCTCCTTGCCTTCTCGAGGCTGGTGGGTGAGATTGCCCAGCAGAGCGACGATAGGGAGTTCACCGGCGGCAGGGCGGGCCAGGGCCAGCTCAGCGCGGTCCACCTGAGCGCCCGGGAAACGAAGTTGACAAGAGAGCTGGCGCCAATGCTGGCGGAGGACAGCCGATGCTTTCTCCTGTGCTCGGTGAGCCGGTCGAGCGTGGACTACATCGACACCGCGAACACGCTGAGGGTAGCCACGCGATTCGCGAGGATCTCCAACGCTTGCAGCAAGCGAGTCCTGAGTGTGGACCCTCTCACCTTTGGCTTCCAGGCAATCGACTCTATCCTTTCCGTGCAGGAGCAGGCCAACCCTCTGAAGGGATCGTCCGAGTTGAGTGGAGCCGGTGACGACCACCTGGGTAGGGAGGACGAGTTCCTGCGGGGCTCTCCGCTTAAGGTGCCCAAGAACCTCCCCGAGGCCAAGGACTTTGGCAGGGGTGGCGACAAGGCCAAGCGAAGGTCAAAGTCCAAGGCCACTGCGGAGGTGATCCATCTGACCCTGAGCCAGGTCGAAAACATTGAGCAAGTCGCCAACGAGATCATGGAGACAACGAAGCAGGTGGATGAGGCCATGGCTTACAGCCCAGCAGTGCCGGCGGGTGGCCAGGTGAGCCAGAGCAGCAAAGATGATGAGGAGCAGCTCGAGGGTGGAGGCAGCTACTACTCGACAGCATTCCCGGCAAGAGACGTGAGCACCTACCAAGATCCCATCTTGAGCGGTGCTGTGAAGTTCATGCACTCGAGCAGCAGCAGCAGCAGTGGCACGTACGGAGTCGCTGGCAGAGCCCTGCCAAACGACGGAGAGGAGCACTCGAGTGGAGTTTCCATGCCAGTGGAGAGATACGCTTTCTCTCACGGGTCAGGAGCAAGCCACGTACTGAATGACGCCGCCAAGGAGGCGGCCATGGCGCGCTTGAAGGAACTCAAGGGTGAGGTGGGGATGAAGGAGGGGATCACACTTTCGATCCGCTCTCCCATTTCCTCTGATGACACGGGTCACAGCAGCCATGATAGGGCTTCCGCATCTCCTTCGCCGTCAGTCTCAGTTGTGTCGTCCGTCAAGTCTGTGGAGACTCAGCGAAAGCTTGACAGCCTGAAGCAGAACTTTCGGTCGATGTACAGTGAGCTCGAGCTGCCCAGCGAGGCCATCGAGCAGGACGACAGGGAGCAGAGCAGCAACGAGAACGATGAGGAGGTTGGGGTGGAAGCGGGACAGGAGGACCGCTTTCCTCAAGCCAGCAAAGCAGAGCCCGCGGAGGATATCACGCGTCAGAGGCAGAGTCCGGAGTCCAGCGCGATGGTGGCCGAGGCCTCTCCCAGCAACGCCCGTTCAGACACTCACTCTCCGTCTTTGGGGGCCCACAGGCGCGAGGAGGCCGCCAGGGAGGAGAGGCCCCCGGCCGCTGCGGACCAGGTTCGCCCGAGCATGGGTCTGTACGGCGGGCGTTACGAGTTCGAGCAGGAGATGCCTAGCTCGACCGGGGACGAGTTGAGGGATGGTTTGCGAGATGAGCAAAGCTCAAAACCCTCGCAAAGGGACTATGCGGAGCTTGAGCGCGCTTATGATTCTCTGCTGAAGATGGTGGAGAGGGAGAGGGAGGCCCACGTCTCCTCTCAGCAGAAGGTGAAGCTGCTGGAGCGGGACCTGCTCGAGGTGCAGCACACCCTCTCCGCCGAGCTGGATGGACAGAAGCTCGATAACGTCCACCTGAGGTCGCGATGTCGGCAGCTGGAGGAGCTCGTCGGGTTCTCCCCCGGAGGGCAGGACGTGGAGATGGCAGAAATTTATCAGGAGTTTGCCCAGGGCGGCGATCTTGCGCCCCACATTGGCAGAAGGAGGAACGGCGGGCTGCTTGGCGAGATCTTCGTCCAGCTGGAGGACGAGGTGGACCGCGTAAACGAGGAGAATGCCCTGCTTCGGGAGGATTTGAAGAGCGCTCACCTCTCTCATGCGGAGACGGTGGCCCTCGTGCACCAAAAAATTGAGGATCTTGGGGACCCCACTGACTCTGACGTGGACAGCGATGGCGAGGCTGAGGCCGGGAGAAAGGGCTCGGACGATGAGGGTGAAAGGCTCGACGGGGAGACCCGGGACGTGCTCAGGGAGTACAGGAGGGAGCAGAAGGAGCTCCTGTCCCGCCACCAGAAGAACAAGCTCCAGGCGCTGAACAAGAGGATGAAGAAGCTGGAGGAAGACCTGCAGGAGACGAGGGTGGAGCTCGCGGCCTACCGCAAGAAGGACCGCAAGTATGCGATCCAAAAGAGGGGGATCGAGGAGACCATCAAGAGGGTCGGGCAGCTTCAGAAGCAACTGGAGCAGAAGAACCAGGAGCTTGTGAGATGTCAGCTCAAGTTTGCTGAGAGCGAGGGCAGGAGCTACACTCTGAGCGAGGAGCACGCCAAGATGGTCCAGTCCGTCCAAAAGATGCAGGAGAAGGTGGACCACAGCGAGACTGTGAAGAGAAAGTACGCGGAGCAGCTCCAGTGGGCCAGGAAGCAGGTCAACAGGGATGAGGTTTTGTCCAAGCTGCCTCCGCTGCCCTCTGGCGCCAGCGAGATGGACGGGGGCAGGCTCAACTCCCTGGCCACCAGAAAGATCCACTCCACCGCGGGGGAGATCTGCAGGAGGATCAGGAGGGAGCCAGGTCTGTCGCCAAGAGTCGAGAACATGCTTGACCGGCTTATGGAGGAGGTTGGCCTGCATGTCCAGGAGAGAGTCGTCCTGGCTCGTAGGGAGGCCTTGCTGCTCCAGATGATCACCGGAGAGCACAGAGGTATGGGGGGGCTCAGAAGACGCAAGTGAGCGTATTATGCATAAATTATGACCCGCGCTCGCGGAGCCTTAATTGAGTGGCCTGACAACTGCACCCCGTTTCGCCCCCAAGTCGGGCCACTTCACAGCTCCTCCTTGCCCTCGCCGCACGGGCAGAGGGCCGCCCTCACGGCCTCTGTGTCCTCTCTCAGCTTCAGGAAGTGCTCCATCACGTCGTCCTCACGGTTGCTCACGAAGTCGCTGCAGTACTCCTGGAGATCCTCGGTGGACTGGGTGGAGGGGTCGTCGAAGAAGTCTCTGTCCATGTCCACTCCACAAAAGCGTTCGTCTTGCAACTTCTTGCGCAGGAGGCCCTCGAGCCGGTACTCGGACACCTCCGATACTTCGTGGCGCGCGATGTAGCCAGCCACGCGGTGGACGACCGCCGAACACTTCTCGCAGTCCGTTCGACTGCCCTCGTCCATGGGGGCCGGGATCACGTGGTCTGGGCACACATCCAGGGCCTCCACGCAGACCGTCCGCTTGACTGAGACGAGGATCTGGTCGGAGTCGTGGTCGTTGCAGCCCAGGTCGCGGCCTTTGAAGCCCTTCCACCTGTGGGTGCACCGGGTTGGAGTCGGTTGGGCGTGTCAGACAGGCGACGACAGAAAGAGAGAGAGAGAGAGAGAGAGAGAGAGAGAATAACTCACGCCCGATACGACTTGGCTTCGTGGACAAATGCACAACCGCTCTTGAATTCATCGCTGTGGGCGTTCAGAGCCAAGTCCCAGAAGTGGTCCAACTCGCACATGTTCGCATCGTCGTGGTTTACGAGCTCAGGCACGACCCCGCCCCTGCACAGCTTCTCGAAGAGCTGCTCGTGGTACACGATGCAGGCCTCGCACTTGGCGTCGTAGGCCCAGCACCCGGAGGCGAGAGCGGCAAGGCAGAGAGACCCCAGAAGGACCGACTGCAGCCTGGAAAAAAACATGATTCTATTTTGTCTTCCCCTTCCTCCCCGCCCCTTCTCCAACGGACGCGTCCCCCCTCCCCCCCCGCTACCTTTTTTGTGCCCCAACCTCGCCAAGAAAAATTAAAAATTGAAGTTAGAAAAGAGCAAGAGGTCCGTTGACGACCCAGCGAGGGTGACGGGAGGGGGAGCGCGACGGGAAGCTAGGGAAGGCCAGTGAGAGCAGGAAGCATCTCGGACTACCCAAGATGTCGGCAAGCGGAAGAGTAAGTTAGAGACTCGCAGCGAATCCCCGGAATGGCGTGCATTTTGCACCCGGGCCATCTCACTGGGTTGGGGGGGGGGGACCCCATCTTTGACGACGACGGGGAGTTTTGCTCCACACCAGGCCCGTCGTCCCGGTGGCCCCCGGGGGTCTCTCTCACGCAAGCCTAGGGCGCGCGTAACGGAATCGCCCCTCGCGTCCTCGGTGTGGCCCCCCCGTAGGCAAGAAAAGCTCTGACCTTTCCCTCTCTCCCTTTTCGTTATTCTCGCAGGCCTTGGTGCGTGAGAAGCAGATTCCCGGGAACCTGAAGCGCGTGTTCGAAATCATGGACACGGACCAGGACGGGAAGATCTCGCAGGACGACCTGCTGCTGGTGACCGCGCACTTTGGGTACAAGGTCAAGCCGACGGAGGCCGAGGAGATCATCTGGGAGGTGGACGAGGACTGCGACAAGATGGTGAGCTGGCAGGAGTTCACGGAGATGTACGACAGGTGCAGGAAGGACAAGACCGGGTGCGAGCCCAAGCGGCTTTATTTCATCGTGGAATTCATGATCATCGACAAGGACAACGGTGGGGAGATCAGCGTGGAGGAGGCCATCGAGGACCTGTACTTGCAGCACGGAAAGGAGGAGCTTGACAACAGGCTTGAGGACATGTTCGGGGCTGACCTTGACGTGAACGACCCGGAGGCCGTGCTGGATCTGGAGAAGTTCGTGTCCGCGATGAGGCTCGGGCAGCTGAAGCAGATGAGGGAGAAAACCATGAACAAGACGAAGTCCTCGAGCAGCCTGAAAAAGAAGTCCTCCTCGTTCAGGTAGCGAAGGAAGGTGAAAACCTGAACCAAACAACAACAAAAACTTGTGTACAAAATAGGATGAACGAAAAAGCCGGGAAGTGGCCGCGTCACTTTCCCTTAGAAATGAGCAGGCGGGGCCTTTCCTTGAAGATGAACTTCCAACGGATGACCCCCTCCACGTCGTACTTGACTCTCCCCTCCCCGTCGGGACCGTCCCCGGTGCCCTCCCTCCGCTTCTTCAGCACGGCGAGGGGCTTACTCAGCGTTACTTTCTCCCCCTCCAGCTTATGGTGCCCGATGATAACCGTGGCCTTCGTCTCATCCTTTTGGTCGGTAAATTGAAATGGGTGAGACGCAGGAGCGTTTTTTGCGACCGAGTCAGCGAGTCTGATGCCGCCGACCGAGGGAACTGCGAGTGGTTCGCCACCACACGTAGCCACGCGCGCATGGACACGGGTACACGCGACTCTTCTCCCTCCCGCCTTCTCTCTCTCTCTCTCTCTCTGTCTCTCCTTGTGGTGGTTTGGGCGGGACGAACAGCGCCGCGCCCCAATCTCCCCTATGTCTTACCTTCTTGTCGACTTCGAATAGGCCGAACTTAAGGCCCGCCACGAAGCTCGAGGCGAAGAGCCTGAGGTCCGCCGCGTCCTTCGCGATAGCATCGTCCTCGCCCCTTTTCACCCTTTTCCATTTTTTCAGCTCGCCCTGGAACTCGAGCGCGGCCCACTCGGGCAGCATCCCGTCACCGCCCCGACCCTTCTCAGCCAGTTGGATGGGAACCACAACCATCTTGGAAGGTTGCCTTCGACCGGCCTGGGGCTGCCCTCGCACCCTCCCTCGTCGCACAATCAGCGCGCCCGATTCTGAAGGGTTGGTTCTCATTTCCCGCTTCCCGCCAGCCCGCGTTTTTCATTTCATTGCGACAAAAGATTTGACAGACACGACGGTTCAGGTGCGTTCCCGCCTGCAGGCGGGTGGGATGGCCATCGCCAATGCGGCGAGGAGCGGGGACAAACCTCAAGCGCTACGAAAAGAGAGGTCGGTTGGTCGATTGGCCGGGTGCTGTTGCTGTTGCTGCTGCCCCTGCTGCGCACGCGTTTGTGTTTTGTTCTAGGTTTACAAAGAATGTTGAGTCATGACGAGGAGGGGGCCTTGACGTCGTCCCCGATCACCTTCATCCTCCCCTCGATGTCGTTGCACTGCTGGTCGATCCAGGTCAGGGCCTTGAGCTGGTTGTTCAGGATCCCCACGATGGCGGACAAAGGATCGGAGGCCGTGGCGGCAGCCCCCGCCCCAATCCCAGCCCCGAGCGCCCCCCCGCTGGCAAACCCGCTCGCCTTGTTCAGCTCGCCGATGGTCTCCCGCAGGTCGTTGGACATGTAGCTAAGCTTGGCGCTGATGTCCTCCGCCGATTCGTACATGGCGTCCCTCTGGACGGCCGGGTCGCCCGCGTCCCCGCCGTCCCTAGACTCCCGGTAGCTCTGCTCCAAGTCCCCCTTCACCTGCTCCAAAACGTCGTCCACCTGCTTCTGGTGGACCTGCAGAATCTCCAGCTGCCTCTCGAGCGCGTCCTGCGACGCAAGAACGACCCCGAGGTCCGCCTCCAGCTTGAGGAGGAAGCTCCTGTGCTGGATCAGCTGTCTGTCCCACGACGCGATGGTGTTGGCGTGTTGGGTGAAGGCCTTGGAGTCCGTCTGGAGCTCCCTGTGCCACTCGTTGATCACCTCCTCCACTGTCCTAGTGCCGATGAGCTCGCTGATCTCCTTGGCAGGGGCCGGGGCTGCGGAGGTGGACGGTACCGAGGCCGGGGTGGAGCCCCCGGGGACCGCCAGGGCAAGATTGGCGCCGGCACCGGCGGCGGCAGAGGAGGAGGCCGCCGACGCCCCGGCCGATGCTGCCGTGGCCGATGCGGACGAGCTGAAGAGAAAGGATGATCCTGTCGTCGCCCCCGCAGCGGATGACGCCGCGCTCGCGCCCGAGGCAGCAAGAAACCCGAAGGACCCCGCCGTCCCAGCGCCGAGGGCTCCGCTGGAGGAGGCCGCCGCCGCTGCGGCCGAAGATGCCGCTCCCCCGAAGCTGAAGCCCCCGCCCGTGGAGGCCGCGGGAACAGACGCCGAGAGTGACGCCGCGGCCTGGGAGCCGGGTGCCGCGGAGGACATGAATGAAAATCCCCCTTGAGAGGCTGCGGGGGCGGCCGAGCTCGCGGCGGTCGCTGTGGTGGCTGGGGTGGAGCCGGCCGGGTTGAATGCAAAGGTGGGGGCCGACCCAGAAGACGCGGCGGCGGAGGAAGAGGCCCCGAAGAGGGTCGAGGCTCCGCTCGCCGCCGGGGCTCCGCCGAAGGAGATGCCTCCCGCTGACGCCGCACTGCTGCCGTTGGCAAAGGAGAACATGGGCTTTGAGGCAGGTGCCGCCGCCGTTGCCGCTCCGAAGGATGGCGTCGATGCTGCCGTTGCGGCTCCAAAGGATGGCGTTGATGCCGCTGGCGCCCCACCGAAAGACGGCGTGGAAGCCGCTGCTCCAAACGATGGTGTTGAGGCCGCCGCGCCAAAAGAGGGCGAGGCCGCAGCCCCCCCGAAAGATGGCGTCGAGGCCGCAGCCCCAAAGGCCGGCTGGCTGGCCGGGGGTACCCCGAAGCTAGGAGCGGAGGCCGCGGAAGCTCCGAACCCCGTGGCTACCGCCGGGGCGCCCCCCGCCCCGGACGACATAAAGGAGAAGCCTGGCGCGCTTGCCGCCCCGGCCCCGCCGAGCTTGAAGCCTCCCGCCGCCGCGCCGAAGGTTGATGCCGCCGAGGAGGATGCCCCGAAGCCCCCAAAGCCGCCCGCGGACCCAAACGCCCCGCTCCCCGAGCTCGCGCCCGCACCGAAGGACGGCGCCGATCCGGCCGCTATATCGCGCAGTACACAAAGTTGTTTTTGTTGTTGTTTTGTCAATGGTGGTGGTGGTGGTGTCGTGCAAGAGAGAGAGAGAGAAGGGGAGAGCGACAGGGTTTACGGGTCTCGGTCAGCGAAAGCTGGCGGGGCGGGGTCGATCAAGGACGACACGGCCCGGGCTCGGGCCCTCGATGGGTCGAGGGCGTGTTGTTCCGAGGGAAGCGGGTTTAGGGCTCGGGACGCACCTCCGAAAGATGGCATTGAGAATCCACCGCCTCCTCCGAAAGCCATCGTCGTCGTGCGGCTCGCGCTACTCCGTCTTAGTCTCTCTCACACTCTCCCTCCTCCAGCGCGCGCACCGCACCCCGAGCCGCTGTCGCTTTTGGTTGGGCAAACCCTCCTCAGCTCAGGGGGGGGAGGCCTCCTCTGCGAGTTTTCCTGATGGAAAACTTGGGTTGGGGGGGATTCAGCCTTTGAATTTCGAGATTCGCAGCGCAGCTGGGAAAGGGGCGTGCGTTGGCACCAGCGCGAGAGGAATACAGAGGAGCAAAGCCCGAGTGGCCGAGAGACTGGGCACGATGGGTGGGGCGACGAGAAGGAGCAACGCTTACAGCAAGATCGACACGGAGACGAACGACGGGGAGGAAGCGCTCAAGGATGCTTTCGCGCACTTCCCGCCCCTGAAGGTAAGCTTACCTCGCTTCGCGACTGCTTTGGTTCTGGAACGCCCTTGACCCCCCCC
>Ga0160423_10002494_pt1 | contig 15356 bp, 9 predicted proteins | sample CRUFie14St8metaG_FD_108191 | JGI IMG/M metagenome (GOLD analysis project Ga0160423, IMG submission 108191) | Marine microbial communities from the Costa Rica Dome - CRUD Field 142mm St8 metaG | ecosystem: Environmental > Aquatic > Marine > Oceanic > Photic zone | place: Costa Rica: the Eastern... | reverse complement strand
TCTTCTTGTGATAAGCCAAGTTCTAACCTCTTTTTTTTAACATTTAATCCAAATTTTAAAAGAATTTTTGATTTCATTTTTTATATTTAATCTATTATAAAGCTAATCTTAGTATACAAACTAAGCAACATACTATAGTTAGCAAATAGTAAAGCGTATGAAAACAAAAACGAGAGACAATCTTACGACTATCTCCCGTTAAGTACCCAGGGCGGGACTTGAACCCGCACGGACATTACTGTCCATTGGATTTTAAGTCCAACGTGTCTACCAATTCCACCACCTGGGCGTTAGACCAATTCGCTTTGCGAATAAAAACCCTCTGTAAGAAGAGGGTTAAGAGCGAGTGATGGGATTTGAACCCACGACCCTCACCTTGGCAAGGTGATGCTCTACCCCTGAGCTACACTCGCGATAAGGTGGGCAAATTTAACACTTTTTACACTTTAGCCAAATCCTTATTTGTTTTTTTACTGCCCTGTTAGTTTTTTTATTTCGTTAAGTTTCAAGAGAGCTTCAAGAGGAGTTAAAGCATCTATATCTAAATCTCGAATTTCATCTCTTATTTGTTCCAGCACAGGATCGTCTAACTGAAAGAAACTTAGCTGCATATCATCTTGCTCTGTAATGACCTTAGATGTTTCCATAAGTTTATCGACTGAGTGAGATTGCTCCAACTGATGCATGATCGTATTGGCTCTTTGTACTACTATTTTTGGCATCCCAGCCAACTTTGCTACATGAATTCCAAAACTATGCGCGCTACCTCCAGGATTTAACTTTCGCAAAAAGATAATTTTACTTCCATTCTCCTGTACCGAAACATTAAAATTTTTGATGCGCTCAAAGGTGTTACACATATCATTCAGCTCGTGATAATGCGTTGCAAAAAGTGTTTTTGCCTTTGTTGAGTGTTGATGTAAATATTCAGTAATAGCCCATGCAATAGAGATACCATCATAGGTACTTGTTCCTCTACCAATCTCATCTAAAAGGATTAAACTTCTATCAGAAATATTGTTCAAAATACTAGCTGTTTCGTTCATCTCTACCATGAAAGTAGATTCACCCATAGATATATTGTCTGATGCTCCTACTCTTGTAAAAATTTTATCCACCAAACCAATCTCTGCTAATTCTGCAGGAACAAAACAACCAATCTGAGCCATCAAAACAATCAGTGCCGTTTGTCTTAATAAAGCCGATTTACCTGACATATTAGGACCTGTAATCATGATGATTTGTTGTTGTTCTCTGTCAAGGAATAGATCATTAGCAATGTATTCCTCTCCCAAAGGGAGTTGTTGTTCTATAACGGGATGTCTTCCGTTTTTGATATTTAAATCATACCCTTTATTAATGCATGGTCTAGCATAAACCTGCCTCTTAGAAACCGTTGCAAAAGATAACAAGCAATCTAATTTAGAAATCAACTGTCCATTAAGTTGGACGGGTTGTATATAATCCATCAAAGCCAATAGTAAATCATTGAAAAGACTAATTTCTAAAGCAGTTATTTTCTCCTCTGCTCCTAATATTTTTGACTCTAAATCTTTTAATTCTTCAGTAATATATCTTTCTGCATTTACTAACGTCTGCTTGCGAATCCATTCTTCTGGGACCTTGTCTTTGTGTGTATTTCTAACTTCTAAATAGTATCCAAATACGTTATTAAAAGCAATTTTTAATGAAGGAATTCCTGTGCGTTCAGTTTCTGATTTTAAAATTTGCTGCAAATGTTCTTGACTAGATTGTGCTATATTACGCAACTCATCTAAATCAGTGTTTACTCCAGTCACAAAAACTCCTCCTTTGGCTATTGAAACAGATGGTTCTTGTTTTATTTCATTAGCTATTTTATCACGTATAATCGCGCAAGGATTCAACTGCTTTGCAATTGTTTGCAAAGCATTGTTTGCTGAATTCTGACATGCTTCCTGAATTGGTTTTATGGCAGTTAAAGCTCTTTTTAACTGCACTACTTCTCTTGGGTTGATACGACCTGTTGCTACTTTAGTTATCAATCGTTCTAAGTCGCCAATTTCATTAATATGTGCTTGTAGTAAGTCTGACAAACTCATGTCATGCATCAGCTTCTCGACAACAGATAAACGCTCTTCAATGGGTTGTCTATCTTTCAGTGGAAACGACAACCAACGCTTCAACATACGAGAACCCATAGGTGTAATGCAATGGTCTAATACATCTACTAAAGTAATTGCACCTTCGTTAGCTGAATTAAATAATTCCAAATTTCGAATTGTAAAACGATCCATCCATACATGATGTCCTTCTTCTATTCGTTGTAAATTTGAAATATGCTTTACCTGGTGATGATGTGTTTCGGCCAAATAATGCAAAGCCGCTCCACCAGCAATAGTAGCTGCTTTTAAATCATCAACTCCAAATCCTTTCAAAGAGTTGATGTCAAAATGCTTGAGCAATCTTTCTTGTGTGAACTCTTTTGTAAACACCCAATCCTCTAAAGTAAAAGTATAAAACTTATCTCCAAATACTTCTAAAAAGTTTCGTTGATATTTTTTCTGAATCACTACTTCATTGGGCGCAAAACTTTGTAAAAGCTTCCCGATGTATTCACTGTTTCCTTCAGCTATTAAAAACTCTCCAGTGGAAATATCCAAAAAAGAAACTCCTTTAGATTTACCACCAAAATGTACGCAAGCCAAAAAGTTATTTGCTTTATGATCTAACACCTTATCGTTATAAGAAACACCAGGTGTAACCAACTCTGTAACTCCTCTTTTCACTATTCCTTTAGAAGCCTTTGGATCTTCTAACTGATCACAAATTGCAACTCGTTCTCCTGCTCTTACCAACTTTGGCAAATAGGTATCTAAAGCATGGAATGGAAATCCCGCTAACTCTTCATTAGAAGAACCATTGGAACGCTTGGTAAGTGTTATACCTAAAATCTTAGAAGCCTTAATAGCATCATTACCAAAAGTCTCGTAAAAATCGCCAACACGAAACAGTAAAATAGCTGATGGGTGTTTCGCCTTAATTCTATTATACTGCATCATTAAAGGAGTTTCCTTCTTCTTTTTCTTTGTTTCTGTCTTAATCACCACTAACTTAAATGCTTACTTTTGTAATCTCAATTTAAAGGATGCGTAAGTTAAAAAATAACGAGTTAAATAGACTGAATTTAGAAGAATTTAAAAATAGTCAGAAAACACCCCTTATTATTGTGCTCGATAACATTCGAAGCGCATATAATGTAGGTTCTGTTTTTCGAACTTCAGATGCTTTTTTGGTTGAGAAAATCTGTTTGTGCGGCATAACACCAACTCCACCACATAAGGAAATTAGAAAAACTGCACTTGGGGCTAGCGAAACTGTTAATTGGCAGTATTACAAAAATACCATGCAGTGTGTTAACGAACTAAAAGCAGCTGGATATCATATCGTTAGTGTCGAACAGGCCGAGCATGCTGTCATGTTGAATGAGTTTTTTTCTCAAAAAACTAAGAAATACGCATTGGTATTTGGAAATGAGGTTAAAGGTGTGGAGCAAGCAATTGTAAGCGCAAGTGATACAGTTATTGAGATTCCGCAATATGGCACAAAACATTCCCTAAACATATCAGTAAGTTCAGGAATTATAATTTGGGACTTATTGCAAAAACTACGAGCATAAAAAATGTAGCAGTTTAAGAGATTTGTATTTACTCAGCAATTTCGAAATCAACTCTTCGATTTATTTCAGATAAATAATCGTCTATTGTAATCCCTCTTCCTTCTATTTCAACTTGAATAGCAGGAGTTAAAGCCAAAGGGGAAGTTTCTCCTTTTGAATCAGCTGTTAATCTACTCGCATCAACTCCATATATATCTATAAGATGTTTAATAACCGTATTAGCTCTATTAAGGCCCAATATATGATTTGAATATACATCTCCATGACTATCTGTATGACCTATAACAATCAAATTTATATCTGGATTATTTCTTAATGTTTTTGCTACAGTTGCTAATTGCTTAATATCTTCATTTCGTAAACTAATACTTTGTGATGAAAAATAAACAGATGGCAAAAAAGAAGAAGATACTCCTCCAATACCTTTAAGTGTAATACCTTGATATGTTACTACAGCTCCTTCTTCTGTATCAGGTTCTAAATCTTGACTGTTTGGAACTCCATCTCCATCAGAATCAAACTCTTTTCCAAATTCATCTACAGATGCACCTTTACTAGTAAATGGATCTACATCTAAATAATCAGGGACACCATCCATGTCAACATCTAGAGGAATACCACTCCCATCAACTGCAATATCTTCAGCAGTTTCAGGGTTTTTGTCAAACTGATCTGCTACTCCATCTCCATCAGAATCTTTAGTTAAACCATCAATATGTTTGTGTGTTTTCTTTTGAGAATGATACATCTTATCAAGAGGACTATACCATTCTACTGATTGGTTTTTATTTCCTAACTTATAAGATAGACCTAAAGAAAAGTACATAAATTGATCATTTTTCGCACCGTTGATATCTTTACCTGAAACAGATGTAGCATCTAATAAGTCAGTAAATGCATGATAATATTTAGCCGATGCTGTTAGATCTATCTTGTTATTTAATTTGTATTTTCCAATTAAGGCTAATTTAGATAGTGATTCTGTTTGTCTTGCTTTTGTTTCAATGGTATCCACGCTCATTGCTGGAAAATCATTATAACCTCTTGAAGCTACAAGGGTATTACTATTTAATTCTGTTTGCAAAGTTCTGAATGAAATAAGACCTATACCTGCCTCTAATAAAACCAACCATTTTTTACCAAAAGGATTATTAGTCTTTATCTTTAGATTTGATAAATTATAAATTAAACTCACATCTCCAAGTAAGTAGTCACCCTCAAACTTTACTGACAAAGTATCTACTAAAGGATTATGCCCCGTATTACATCCAACACACTCTCCTCCTTTTCTTCTAATACCTGCAAAACCTCCTCTATTTAAAGAAATATTAAAGCCATATAAATTATTTAGCATTTTAGAGGCCGATGCTTCGGCACCAAAACGTAGTTCATTAAAAGATCCAACTTTAGCAGGATACCAATCATACTCTTTAATATCGCCATAAAACTGAACCTGACCCAAACTAAGGCCCAAATTCCAACTATTTAATTGACTGGTTGACTGAAATGTTGCATTCTGGGCAAATGAATATGCTGACAGAAGCAAAAAAACAGAAATAAAAAAATTTTTCATCTAAAGATAATTTAGCGCTAAATTAAGGAATGTTTTCCAATCAATTACATAAGCTCACTTATCAACAAAATAGCATTGAAAAGTCCCAACTCTTAAGATAGTGTGTATTCTATTTTATATATCTTTGTTTGAATTAAAATTTAACCATATTTTCTAGAAATGAAAAAGAAAAAAAATATAAAATTACCTTTTATTTTAGTTATTGCATTAGTTCTTAATAGCTGCGGACTATCTTCAATGATTTCAAAGTTTGAAAGTATAGATTATTCAATAACCCCAACTCAAGTTGAAGTGCACGGCGGAAAAATAGCAATTGAATTGGATGTTACTGTGCCAGAAAAATACTTCAACAAAAGTGCTGTAATGAGCTTTACTCCAAAATTAGTTTGGGAAGAAGGCGAAGCTGCTTTCAAATCTATCACATTACAGGGCGAAAAAATTTCAAGAAACGGAATTACAATTGGCTATATAACTGGAGGCAAATTTAGCTTTAGTGATGTTATCAATTACTCTAGTGATATGCTCAATGCTGATTTATTCGCTACTGCAACAGCTACCATAAATGACAACACTAAAAGCTTAGGTACAAAAAAGATTGCAGAAGGTGTTATGGCAACAGCTACTCGTGTTATCAACAACGAAGTTCCTGCTATTGCTGCTCACAATTATGAGCGTGAAACAATTTTAGAAGAAACAGCCACTATTTACTTCTCAGTAAATCAATCTAATATACGCTATTCAGAGAAGAGTTCTAAAGACATGAAGCGTTTAAAAGAATTTGCAAAATTAGGCTACAAAACTCATAGTATTGAAATTTCTTCTTTCGCTTCACCAGAAGGGTCACTAGATGTAAACGATAAAGTATCAGACAGTAGAGCCAAGTCAACATTCAACTATGCGAAGCAATTATTAAGAAACTTAAAAGTTGATGGTGCAAGAAATAACGAACTTTATGTCCAATCATCTAAAGGTGAAGATTGGGGCGGATTCAATTCCTTAGTTAAGGCGTCTAAAATGAAAGATAAAAGCAAAGTGTTAAACATTGTACGAAGTCAGAATGATCCACAAAAAAGAGAAGAGGCTATTCGTGATATGGCAGAAATTTACGATGCTTTAGAGGATGATGTACTACCCAAACTAAGAAAGGCAACCATAACTTTGCGCGCCTTTGAACCAAAGAAAACAGATGAAGAAATTTCTGCTTTAGCTATAGAGAATCCTGCAGAGCTAGATAATAATGAATTATTGTTTGCTGCTGAGCTAACTGATGAGGATATGACAATTTATACAAGAGCAACTACACAGTTTCCTAAGGATTACAGAAGTTTTAATAATATCGCTGCTCTACATATTAAAAATGGTAATCTAGAGGAAGCAAAAAAATGGCTAACTAAAGCTAATACTATTTCTGCTAACGAAGGTCCTGTTTTAGAAAACTATGGAATCATAGCTGCATGGGAAGGAAACATTGATAAAGCTCAAACTTTATACGATCAAGGAAATGCTTCTGCTTTTAATCAAGGAATACTAGATATCCGAAAAGGTGATTACAAAGGAGCTGTTAACAGATTAAATGGAAATAGCTACAACGCTACATTGGCTAAAATCATGAGTGGAAATAATGTGATAACGACAACTACATCAGCTTCAGCACATTATTTAAATGCAATATCTTCTGCTCGTTCTGGAAAAAATGAATTGGCTCTAGAATATTTAAATAAAGCATTCCGGTTGGACCCAAATTTGAAATCTGAAGCAAAAAAAGACATAGAATTTTCACAAATCATTATTGAGTAATTTAAAAATTACACATTATAATAGGCAACCATTTGGTTGCCTATTATAGTTTTTTAAATTGTCTATTTTTGCAGCCAATTATACATTGCTTTTACTATGGAATTATCCAAACTTACAGCCATTTCTCCAATAGACGGACGATACAGAGGTAAAACACAAGAGTTAAGCGACTTCTTTTCTGAGTACGCTCTTATTAGATATCGAGTTTTGGTTGAGGTTGAATATTTTATCTCTTTATGTCAAATTTCATTACCAGAATTAACAAAATTTGATGCTAATCTTTATAAAGACTTACGTAAATTATACAATGATTTTTCTCTAAAAGATGCTAATTCAATCAAAAAAATTGAGAAAGAAACTAATCATGATGTAAAAGCTGTTGAATACTTTATTAAAGAGGCTTTTGATCATTTAAAAATCAGTGAATATAAAGAGTTTATTCATTTCGGACTAACTTCTCAAGACATCAATAACACTGCAACTCCTTTGATGATAAAAGAATCTATCGAAAAAGTTTTTGTGCCCAATTACATGAAAGTACTAAATAAACTAGTAGAATTAAAAAATGAATGGGCTGATGTACCTTTATTAGCTAGAACTCACGGACAAGCAGCATCTCCTACTAGATTAGGAAAAGAAATAATGGTATTTATTGAGCGTTTAGAAAAACAGATAGAATTAATGAATACTGTACCTTTCTCAGCTAAATTCGGAGGAGCAACAGGAAACTTCAATGCGCATCATTTAGCATACCCAGAAATTGATTGGGTAGATTTCTCAAACACTTTTGTAAATAAAAGCTTGGGACTTGATCGATCTCAAGTAACTACACAAATTGAACACTATGATAACTTAGCTGCTCTTTTTGATAACATGAAGCGAATAAATAATATTCTTATAGATTTAAGTCGTGATATTTGGACTTATGTTTCAATGGATTATTTCAAGCAGAAAATTAAAAAAGGTGAAGTTGGTTCTTCAGCAATGCCACATAAAGTAAACCCAATTGATTTTGAAAATGCAGAAGGAAACTTTGGAATTGCTAATGCAATTTTCGAACATCTTGCTGCTAAACTGCCAATATCTCGTTTACAAAGAGATTTAACAGACTCAACTGTTTTAAGAAATGTAGGTGTCCCAATGGCTCATAGCATTTTAGGATTTAAATCAATTTTAAAAGGGTTGAATAAACTCATTCTAAATGAAGAAGCTATTGCAAAAGACTTAGACAGTAATTGGGCAGTTGTTGCAGAGGCAATCCAAACTGTTTTGAGAAGAGAAGGATATCCAAATCCTTACGAAGCTCTAAAAGGTTTAACAAGAACCAACAAAGCTATTAATCAGCAAAGCATTGCTGATTTTATTGATACATTAAACATCAGTGAAAAATTAAAAGCAGAACTTCTTCAAATAAACCCTTCCAACTATACAGGTGTTAAACCGCTTTAAACAACCTTATATTTCGCTAAGAAATCATCCCAGCTCCAAATAAAATGGGACAACAAATTTGCCAACTCTTGTAAAAAAACAGGATTTGGTTCATTTTGGTTTTTCAGTAACTTACCTTGATAATCATTCAAGTTATATTTAATAAATATACTTCTTGCCATAGCTTTTTCTAATCTTGGAGATTCAGCAAATTGTTCTGCAAAAAAACTTTCATAATCTAATACCATTTCACGAATAACCTCTTCTTCATCGTCATCTAGAAAACGAATAACTTCATGCATACATGCATTATGTAGTGCATCTACTACATCGTCACTAAAAAAATCTGACAACCGGTGATTATTGGCAGCAAAAATGATCATTAAAAACCATCTAACGTCTTCTGCTTGTAAGTTAGGACTTTCTTCAAATTTTCGGTTATCGTTAACAAAACCTATGATTTCTGGAAAACCATTATCTACAACCTCGAAAAGGGCGTTAGAATATAGCTTTGCTAGTCTATCAATTGAAATTTTCTCTTTCTTACTGAAACCAAATAATTTCATAATAATGATAACTTAAAATGTTTTTCTGCCATGGCTTTGACCTCATCTCCAATAGCTAAACAAGCTGTTGCAGCAGGTGAAGGAGCGTTTAAAACATGAATACTATTGTCTTTATATTCTATTTTAAAATCGTCATAAACATTACCATCACTAGCTAGTGCTATAGCTCTAACACCACATCTTCCTTCCTTAATATCATCCATTGTTAATGAGGGTATCATACGATTTAATTCTTTCAAAAATAATCTTTTTGAGAAAGCACGCCTATATTCTTTTAATCCAAATCGCCAGTGTTTAAAAAATAGTTTCCAAGTTCCTAAATATAATAAAGCTTCAATCGTATCCTTTAAATTGAAGTCTGTTCTTTTGTAGCCTTCTCTTTTAAATGTAAAAACAGCATTAGGACCACATTCAATAGAGCCATCAATCATCCTTGTGTAATGCACTCCTAAAAATGGAAAATCTGGATTCGGAACAGGATAAATTAAATTACGTACTTTCTTTTTAGCTTGTTCACTCAAATCATAATAATCGCCACGAAAACCAACAATTCGAACATCAAGTTTTACATTGTCTTTTCTTGCTAATCGATCAGAGTGAAGACCCCCACAAAAAATCAGTTTTCGAACAAAAAATGTATCTTGAGATGTAGTTATTTTAGATACTTCTGCTCTATTAAAACTTTGAACCTCACAAGATATTTTTATTTCACTTTTTGGATTTATCTTTTTGATTAAATCTGCAAACTTATTAGTAACGCCTACATAATCAATAATTCCTGATTCAGGCACCCAAAGTGCAGCGATTCCTTCTACGTATGGTTCAATCTCCTTCAATCTTTGAGCATTAATTTTTTCTACCCCTTTTAATCCATTCGCTTTACCTATTTCATAGATTTTATCTAAGCGAGGTATTTCATCATTAGAAACAGCTACAACAACTTTACCACAAACATCATGTTTGATATTATGCTCTTTGGCAAATGCTACCAATTGTTTACGACCATTTACACAATTTTTAGCTCTATAAGAACCGGGTCTATAATAAAGTCCTGAATGAATAACTCCAGAATTCCTGCCTGATTGATGAGCTGCAAGGATGTCTTCTTTTTCAAAAACAATAATAGATAAATTAGGATAAGATTTTTGAAGTTTATAAGCTGAAGCCATACCCACTATCCCTCCTCCTACAACAGCAATATCGTATATAAAATTGGCGTCCTTTTGCATTTAAGCAAAACTAAACAATTACTAGTAAAAGTTGATATAAAATTAGAAACTACTTTGATTTTGACAACTTCATTTTAATATTTACATAAGTTAATAAGTCACCATCAAACAACACAAGAAATTAAATATATTATACTCTTTTCATTAAAAAATATCCTAAAATAAATAAGACTAAGACAACAAATATACCTGCAATTTGCGTGTCAAAAATTGCGGTTAGCCAACCAAATAAAAGTGGACCTAAAAAAGAGGTAGCTTTTCCTGAAAATGCATAAAATCCAAAAAACTCATTGCGTTTTTCAGCTGGTGTGTAATGTGCCATCAGCGAACGACTTGCTGATTGATTTGGGCCTGAAAAGAACCCAATCAAAATGGCAGAAAACCAAAAAATGTATTTGGGTGAAAGCCAAGAAATTTCATTAAACCAATTTGGAATAATTGGTGCTGCGATGGCTAATAAACATGCAAGACATAAAAATAGAATACTATACTGAATTATATTTTGACTACCATTACTATCATCTAAAAAACCCATTAAAAAAGCACCCAATCCCGCTGTAATATTCAAGACTATTCCTAAAATCATGAGTTCTGCAAAAGAAAAACCTATAATCCCCGCTGCATAAATTCCACCAAAAGCAAAAATGGTTACCAAAGCATCATTATAAACTAAACGAGCTAGTAAAAAGCGTGCTACTTTTCGAAAATTTTTAAGTTCTTTAAATGTATAAAATAATTGTTTAAAAGAAGTGGATACACTTTCCTGAAATTTTCTTTTTTCCGGTTTTCTTTCTTTAACCCAAATAAATGTGGGAATACTAAAAATTAAAAACCAAAACGCAACTAATAAATTGGTAGCCCTTATATTTTCTCCACTTTCAGCCCAGTAGAATGGCTCCTCTGAAGAAAAACCTAAAATCTTTGAAAACATTGGTAGATAAAAGTCCCGTCCAAGAATCGAAAATTCTATCTCTGGAAGTACAAATATTAATAGTGCTAATCCTAAGGCTAATAAACCGCCAATATAACCTAATGCCCATGCAAAACCAGAGGCTCTCCCTATTCGATCTTTAGAAACTATTTCGGGTAAATAAGCATTACAAAATACGGTCCCAAATTCAAATGAAATATTTGCTATTACAAACAAAATTAAAGCAGATAATACTTGTCCTTGTTCTGGAAAACAGAGAAAGAAAGTAGCAGCCACGCAACACCAAGTACTCAACATCATAATCCACTTTCTATACCCTCCTGCGTCAGAAAGAGCGCCTAATACGGGTGACAATAAAGATACGATTATGGCAGTGATAGATATTGCCCAAGACCACCATTTTGTTCCCAACAGCTCATCAGTGGCAATACCTTTTATAAAATAGGGTCCATAAATAAATGTAACAACTAAGGTTGTAAATGCCGAATTAGCAAAATCGTACATTGCCCAAGCCCATAAGGTACGTTTGCTATTTACTTGATTCATAAAATGTGAAATACAATTAAATGAATGTTTTAAGAATTTTTAAATTTACATTTATAAAACAAAACAATACGAATAAACTTTTTTTATAGAATTTATCAAACAATAAATTTATTAAAAAAGTCCTTTTAAGAAAATAGTTGAAAATAACAAACTTATTGTAATAATACTTATGCGCACAAACTTTGATTTGTTGGAATAAATTTTGTTAGTTCAATACCATCTACTGCCTCTGAATACTCATCAATTGATGGTGTCCTTCCTAAAATTGCTGATAAAACAACAACAGGAGTTGATGCTAGAAGTGATTCTCCTTTTTTTCGATCAGAATCAGCTACTACTCGACCTTTAAAAAGTCTAGTAGATGTTGCCATAACTGTATCTCCTTTTTCAGCTTTTTCTTGGTTACCCATACATAGATTACATCCAGGTCTTTCAAGATACATCATATTTTCATATTCAGTACGTGCATTTTGCTTTGGATTATTATCATTAAACTCAAAACCTGAATATTTTTGTAATACTTGCCAATCCCCCTCATCTTTAAGTTCATCAATTATATTGTAAGTTGGAGCTGTTACTACAAGAGGTGCTTGAAATCTAACAGTACCATCTCTCTTTTCAAGATTTTTAAGAATCTTAGCAACAATTTTTAAATCTCCTTTGTGAACCATACAAGAACCTACAAAACCTAAATCTACTTTTTTCTCTCCTTTATAATAAGATAAAGGTCTAATTGTGTCATGCGTATATCGTTTAGAAACATCCTCATTTTCTACATCGGGATCAGCAATCATAGGCTGTGATATTAAATCTAGGTTAACTTCAAACTCAGCAAAATATTTAGCATCAGAATCAGGTTTTAGTGCCAACTTTGAACAAGTTTTAATTTCTTGAATTCTTCTTTCTGCTTTATTGATTAGGCTTTGTAAAACATTATTACTATTGTCCATACCCTTTTCAATCATAACATTAATTCTTTCCTTGGCTATCTCTAATGATTTAATTAATGTATCATCTTCTGAAATACAAACTGATGCTTTTGCTTTCATTTCAGCAGTCCAATCAGTGAAAGTAAACGCTTGATCAGCAGGTAAAGTTCCTAAGTGGACTTCAATAACTCTTCCCTGAAAAACATTTTCACCCTCGAATTTCTCGAGCATTTGTGCCTGTGTCGCATGTACAACATCACGAAAATCCATATAATCCATCATTTTACCCTTAAATGTAACTTTGACAGATTCTGGAATTGGCATAGAAACTTCTCCTGTTGCTAAAGCAAGTGCAACAGTACCAGAATCAGCACCAAAAGCAACTCCTTTTGACATTCTAGTATGAGAGTCACCTCCTATTATAATAGCCCAATCATCTACGGTAAGGTCATTAAGTACTTTATGAATAACATCTGTCATAGCATGATATTTACCAAGTGGATCTCTTGCTGTAACAAGACCAAAATTATTCATAAAATTCATAAGCTTTGGTATATTCTCTTGAGCTTTAAGGTCCCATACAGAAGCAGTGTGACAACCTGATTGGTATGCACCGTCAATTGTCGGAGAAATAGTTTTTGCAGCCATTGACTCTAACTCTTGTGACGTCATTAATCCTGTTGTGTCTTGTGAACCAACAATATTCACTTTTACACGTACATCTGAACCGGCATGAAGAATTTTATCTTTTTTTATTCCAACAGCATTTTTGTTAAATATCTTTTCTACTGCAGTCATACCCTGTTTTTTATGCGAGACTTCTTTAGATTCAGCATATATATCAGGCATTTCTATATTTAGTATTTCACTTGCAATGGTTTGTATTTTTTTTCCAAAAACTATTGAGTAAGATCCACCTGCTCGCATAAACTCCATTTTTTGCGGAGTAAAAGATTTTGATAAATCACAAACTACTTTACCATCTAACAATAGTGCTTTTTTCCTTGTATTGATTGTAAATACAGTACCTGTTTTTACAGAATATAAATTTTCAAGAACAGGCTCTCCATTTTCATCCAAAATAGTTTCGCCGTTCATGCTTTTTTTCTTTACCCAATTCTTTAAATCAATGCCTATTCCTCCAGTCACTCCAACAGTTGTAAGAAATATAGGTGAAATTCCATTAGTCCCTGCGACAATTGGGGCAATATTGACATATGGTATATATTGGCTTGCTTGTTTACCAATCCATAATGCTACATTATTAACTCCCGACATCCTAGATGAACCAACACCCATAGTTCCTTTTTCAGCAACTAGCATGATTCTTTTATTTGGGTATTTTTTTTGTAGTTCTAATAATTCTTGTTGTTTATTTTCATTATGTTCAAACATGGACTTTCCGTGCAGCTCTCTATCAGATCTTGAGTGAGCATCGCTTCCAGGTGATAATAAGTCAGTAGAAATATCCCCAACTCCTGCAACATAGGAGACTACTTCAATTTCTTCATCTATTTCGGGTAGTTGTGTAAAAAATTCAGCTTTTGAATAACTTATTAGAATTTCCTTTGCTAATAAATTGCCTGTGTTGTAAGCTTCTTCTAGGCGACTCATATCATTTTCGTAAAGAAAAACTTGAGATTTTAATACATCAGCTGCTTGTTTCGCTAGTGTAAGATTATTTCCAAGGGCAATATCAATCAAAACTTTTATTGAAGGACCTCCCTTCATATTTGCCAGCAATTTAAATGCAAAATCGGGACTTATTTCCTCAACAACGTATTGATTTTTAATTATTCTTTTCAAGAATTCTGATTTTTTATATGCAGCGTCTGTTGTACCAGGTAACGTATTGTATATAAAAAAATTTAATGCTTGAGAACGAGAAGGGGATTTGGGGTTTTTTATTAACTCAATTATTTCAGTAATTAGATCTTCACTTTCAATTGGTTTAGGCCCTAATTTTAGAGACTTTCTATGTAAAATTTCTTTTAAATAATCACCAAATAAACTCATGATTCGCAAAACTACAATTTTTAGTCTTTTGAGACAAATTGAAAATATATATATTTCGGGCACATGAAACTGATGTTAGAAAATATAAAAATTGCTTTACAATCAGTTAGAAGCAATTTACTAAGAACTGTTTTAACAATATTTATTATTGCTATTGGGATCACCGCCTTAGTAGGCATTTTAACTGCTATTGATTCTATCAAAGCATCTATTAACGACAATTTTACAAGTATGGGTGCTAATACTTTCAATATTCGTAATAAAGGAACAAAATTACGGACTGGTAAAAAAGGAACAAAACCCAAAAGCTTTCCTTCTATTAAATACTCCGAGGCAGTTAAATTCAAAGCACAATACAATAACATTGCAATAACTTCTATTTCTACATTTGCCACCAATGTTGCCACTATTAAATTCGAAAGCAAAAAAACTGATCCAAACATCAATATTACTGGAACAGACGAAAACTATCTACTAAGTTCTGGATATAAAATAGCTGAGGGGAGAAACTTTTCAATTGATGAGATAAACTATGGCAGACACGTAATAATTATTGGAGAAGAAGTTAAGAATATTGTTTTTGGATCCAATAATTGCATTGGTAAAGTTATAACTGTTGGGAGTAATAAATATAAAGTAATTGGTACATTGGAAAAAAAAGGATCAAGTATAGGATTTGGTGG
>Ga0160423_10002492_pt1 | contig 15359 bp, 10 predicted proteins | sample CRUFie14St8metaG_FD_108191 | JGI IMG/M metagenome (GOLD analysis project Ga0160423, IMG submission 108191) | Marine microbial communities from the Costa Rica Dome - CRUD Field 142mm St8 metaG | ecosystem: Environmental > Aquatic > Marine > Oceanic > Photic zone | place: Costa Rica: the Eastern... | reverse complement strand
TAGATTTTCAAATTTTTGATCAAAGAAGAGGCTCACCTAATGGACCACTAGCTACAAATACAGGTAATGGAGCTCTTATATTTTCTTTAGACGACATAAGTGATACTTCATTGACAGGTGATGAGAAAATAGGTAATTTAATATTTACAGATCCAGACTCTCTTTTTATAAGTACGGTACCTGCAGATGTTTATTATGTAACTATAAGAATACAAGACGCTGGTACTTTTGAAGATGTTAGATTTGCTATTGATTTAAGAATTTCATTAAATGGAGGCGAAAATGGTAATATTTTTAATTTAGGTTTTAGAAATAAATACCAAAGTAATTTTGCTGCTACTATGGGTACTAGTTGTTATGAAAATGAGTGGCAACCTTCAGATGCATCCAATTCAAGAGCTGTAGTAGGTGGTACTTCTATTGTTGCTACTGCGTCTACACTTGGTATTGCTCAAGCAGAAAGAGGTAGATATTTTTATGCTAATGCATTTTTTAATAACGTTATTCAAGAAAATATAAATGAAGTTGGGCCAATGAATAGTTTTATAATCGAAGCTCTTGGAGCAAATAACACTATACAAATTCCTTTTGTGAATAGAGATCAAAGAGGATTTTTATGTCAAAGACAAACAATATGGCCGCTTGATAGTACTCAGCCTAAAGTACCTCTTGTTAAAGCAAGTGCAGTTATATCTAGCGTTGGTCCAAGACCACCAGCAATTGGTGTTCCAAATCCTGGACCAATAGAAGTTGAAATTGATATTAATAGTATTCAAATAAATCCTACTGCTTATCCTGCTGGAACTACTGCAATTGAAGCTATAAAACCATGTATGAGAGCTTTTAAAACATGGTCTACTAGCCAAAGACCACATAGTCAAGAATTTAGAAGGAGCCGCTATAATAAAGTTACAAGCTATGATCAATCTAATGGAAAAATACTTTTTACAGGTACAAACTCCCCAAGTGGTAATAACTTTGCAATAAACCACATAGAAGCACAATGGTCTGCTGGAGATACAATTTATTTTTACGGTGGACCTATTGAAAATGCAAACCCTTGGTTTTTCGCAAGTGAAGACGATTATGGTTTAGCAAATACAAAAGAAGTAATTGCTTCGTATTTTCAATTTAGCGAATGGTCTTTTTTTAGATTTATAACTCAAAATGGTAACATATTTGTAGCTCCTTCAGAATTAGATAGTAGTGATGTGCAAATTAACCAACTTCCTTCATTTCCTACACCAGATGAAGTTGCACAATACAACTTTAGTTGGATATAGTAAGTTACAAACAAAACACGTAATAATAATTAAATATGGCTGGAGCGATAATAGAAGTAAAATATTTTAACACTTTTTTGTTAAAAAAGACTTTAAATGGAACAGATAATGTTGTCTGGAACGGCTCTTTTGGTATACCACAAAATATTGGTGGTTATCCTTTTGAGCCTACTTTAACTTCAAAACCAGAAAATTGGGTTATAGAAGAATCTAGAATTAGAGGAGGTTTTAATAATACAACAGTAGATTTTGGAGCTAAAGCTTATATAGTTGAAGAAGAACCTAGAGGAACTAGAAGATTTAACGCTTTAATTTATTCTGGCATATTTAATTCAAGAACCGGTGTAAATAGAACTAACGTTTTTTCTGTAGCCGAAGATATAACTAAAGCTGTAGATCCTGCAAATGGTAGTATACAAAAGCTTTATGCTGAAGATACTAATTTAAATATATTTCAAGAATTAAAAGTAAGTAGAGCTTTAATAGATAAAGATGCTATATTTTCTGCAGAAGGTGGAGGCACTGTAACTACAAGTAATTTAGTTATAGGTACTATACAACCATATGCTGGTAAGTATGGTATATCTACAAATCCTGAAAGCTTTGGTGTTTATGGTTATAGAAAGTATTTTACTGACGCTAATAATGGTGTTGTATTAAGATTGTCTCAAAGCGGTATTGAAGAAATATCAGCATACGGTATGAAAGACTTTTTTAGAGATGAATTAAGATCTATAAACAATGCTGGAGGCGATGGTAGAATATTTGGAACTTATGATATATATGGAAGAGACTATATTGTTTCACTACAAAATATAACAGGTAGAACCTCTACTTTAAACTTTGATGAAAGAGCTCAAGGTTGGGTTAGCTTTTTTGATTATAAACCCGATCAAATGTTTAGCTTAAGAAATAATTTTTATTCTGTTAATACAGATTTTACAGGTCAAGCTAAATTATGGAGACATTACGCGCAGGATAGACCAAGAGCAAATTTTTATGGAATACAGAGAGATACGTCTATAACTTTTATTGTAAATCCTAATCCAACAAATTCCAAAACATTTAATACTATAGGATATGAAGGTAGTAATGGTTGGAGATTAACAAGATTTATATCAGACCCTACTGGTCCACAAGAAGGTATTATAAACACTTTAGGTAATATTGGTTATTCTACAAGTGTTGATTCAGCTTCTAATGCACTTAGCACTCCTGCTTGGGGTAATAGTTATTATGAAGGAGAGTATATACTTACTGAAGGCTCTGGAGCATCATCGTCAGCATCGGCAACAACTAGTGTTGTTTTAGATTTAAGTACTATTAATGGTATAATAAGAGTAGGAGACAGAGTATATGGTGAAGGTGTTACAAATCCTACTGAAGTTACTTTCTTTTCTACTGGAACTGGACAATTAACCGTTAGCACTACTTTAAATATTGCCGAGGGAACTGTTTTAACTTTTAGCGGGTCTGTGTCAAGACAAGATTACTTACAAGTATTTGGAACTAATCAGCCTGGTTTTCAAAGACAATATGCAGGTTTTGTATTAAAAGAAAACAAATATGTTGCTAATATAAAAAATAGATCTATACCAACACCAGGCGAAATAATTTTTGGTGATCAAATTAGCGGTATAAAAGGATTTTACGCAGTTGCTCAATTAAGCACTGATGATATTACAGATCCAGGTGGTGAAAAAACACTTTTTTCTGTAGAAACTAATTATATAATGAATAATGGATATTAATATAAAAAATAATAAATTATGCCAGTAGGAACAGCAGCAGCTATTATAGGCGGAGGAGCATCACTAGTAAGCGGTATAGTTGGCGGTATTATGGGTGGTAGAGCTAAGAGAAGAGCTAGGCGTAGACGTAGAAAACTACAAAAAAAATTACGTCAATTAGAAGCCAATAGACAAGCTATTATAAATCCTTACGAAGGAATTGCAGACTTATCTAGCCTTATAACAAATCCATTTGCAAATTTATCTGTAGCTACAGGTGCCACTGAAATACAAATGGAACAAACTGATTTAGCTTTAGCAAACACATTAGACACGCTTAGAGCTACTGGCGCAAGCGCAGGTGGAGCTACAGCCTTAGCTCAAGCAGCTTTACAAAGCAAGAAAAACATTGCGGCCAATATAGAACAACAAGAGTTATCTAATGAAAGGCAAAGAGCTCAAGGCGAGCAAGCTATGATGGCACAACAAAGATCTGAGCAAATGCGGCTTCAACAAGCTGATGTAGCTGGTAAAGAGTTTGTTTTTAGAGAGCGTGAAAATAGAGAAATTACTCAGTTAAATAGAGTTGCTTCTCAACTAGGTATGGCAGCACAAGCAGAGCAGCAAGCAGCTAGTGATCAATTAGGAGCTATAACAGGTGCTTTAGGAGGCATTGCTAATGTGGCTGGGTCATATTACGGAGCTAAAAATTTATAAACATGGAAGATATAAATATTAAAAGAAATCTTTACATAAAGCAGTTTAACCAAAGTAACGCTATAGCATATAACGAAGGGTTTTTATCTAATCCTGCAGATTATAATTTTAGAATATTAGACAATGCTTATCAGCCTATGGTTAGTGTTTATGCTAAGACTAAATTAGCTATAAAAAACAATAAATGTGAATCGCTTAATTGTGTAAGAGAAAAAGAAGATTTAAAAGTTTTAGAAGAAGCTCCAGCAAAATCTGTTGCATTTTTAGAACAATTAATGAGTCAATTAGATATAACTCAAGAAGACACATATGATGTAAATAATAGTTATAAATATCTAGTTGTAGATTCTATATTAAAAGGTAAACCTGGTTTTTCTATTACAGATGGTTATAGTGCTAATTTACAGCTAAGAGCTGATGGATCACAAGTTTTATCTTTTTTCGGCCCTATGCTAGTAGACGAAAAAGGCAATGATGATCCTTTTATTATTACAAATGTTTCTTTACAGTCGTTAACAGACGTAGACACAGATTTAGTTACACCTACGCCTGATATAGAACAAGAAATGCTAGAGCTTTTAACCGGAGTTGGTTTGTTTGATTTACAATATATACAAGAAAACAAAACTTTAGCTCCTAATGCTAAAATAAAAGAAGAGTTTATAATGAAAAATGTAGACGGTTCTTTTGATTATGAAATAATTGACATAGGTGAAGGCAAAGGAAGAAACATGCTTAAGTTTGACATGGAAAAAATAGAAAAAACAATACAACCTTTTGTTAATGCGGAAGTTGCAGGTTTGTTACAATCAGAGCAGTCAGTAGTAGCCGCGTGGAATGTTTATATAAGCAAAGAAACAAGCGTAGATGAAGACAACCAAATGGCTCAAAATGCTAATGCAGGATCTAAAGCCTGGAGTTATGAAAAAGATTTACCGTTAAGTCAAGATAAAAAAATATTGTTTGAAGAAAAATATAAAAAATACTTTATAAATAACTACTTAAAACAATTTACCACTAATCAGTTTCCTACAGTAGAAGCAGATGCTGCTGTTTTTGAATTAGAAGAAGGTAGAAGAGCTAAAGCTCAAAAATTTATTGACGATAATAATTTATAAAATATAATTAAATGAGTCATATTACTTTATTACAATATGTTACAAAGCTACAAAACTTAGGGCTTACAAGCACTCAAATAAATGCATCTGTTGCAGAGTGGAAAAAAACACATACACCTAAATCTCCTGTTGAAGAAAAAGTAGATGTAGTAGAAAAAGTTGAAGTTGCTGAAGAGGGAAAGCCACCTGTTGTTACAGAGAAGGATGCAATTGTAACAACAGAAACAACACAAGCATCCGATTCAGATTCTTCAAGTGGAGCATCTGTATCAACGTCTATTGATGGACTTTATAAGCCTATAAAATTAAAAACTACATCTGAGTTACTTTTTGGTAAAGAAATAGATGGTTTAGTTTTTGATTGGCTAGAACAACCAGGACCAGTTAATTTCTTTGGTTCATTAGGTGAATTAGATAGAAATTTAGATTTACAAAAAGAAAAACTTCTTGAATTCTATGGTAGTAAAACAACTCTACCTGGAGAAACAGTAAAAGGACAAGGTGATTTTGAATATAAATACGAAATAGATCCTGATACTAATAAAAGAATATTTTACTATAAAGGGCCTAATGATAAAGACTGGATTAATCAAACTAAAAGATTAGATGAAAATCCAAAAAGTGACATAATGGCTAATCAAATGATAGGTGTCTTGTCTGAACTTGGTTTTGTTTCTAAAGAAGCAGGAAAAGAAGCTTATAAAATACAAAAGCAAAACGAAGAAATAAGAAGAAAAAATAAAGAAATAAAAAAGCTAAATAAAATAAGAGAAGATTATTTAAAATTTAGTAATAAAATTAATGACTATTGGAGTAACCAACCTAAACGAACTTTTGATGATAAATTAAAAGCTATAAAAAGAGCTGAGTCTGAAATTAGAGGTATGTATGATACTGAAGGTGTAAATAGAATGCGTAAACAAATGAGCTTGCTCAGCAACGATAATCGTTATCAATATAGCCCAGGTTTTTATACAGATTATTATTATTCGAAAGGTGATAAAAGAAAAAAATTCTATAAAGGTTTGCATGGCACTTCAGCTCAAGGTTATATAGCTGATTCTTATGGTTTATTAGACAAAAATTCTGCTTTAGGAAATGCTTTAGGTGCAGATTTAACTAAAAAATTTATTGGGTATTTAAATAGACAAGGACTTTCTGAAGATTTTTCAAAAAGAGTTATAAAAGGTGATTTTGGTTTTTTAGGAGTTCATTTAGGAAGACATAATGAATTATTTAATAAATTAAAAGAAGTTTATGGCTACAAAGCAGGTGTTGAAAGTTCTTTTGGCGGTGGAGGTGATATAGAATCACCTGAAAGCTTAGCAAAACTTGAAGTAGCAAGACAAAGAACTTTGGCTACTTATTTAACAAATTTTTTACAAGAAAACTCTAAAATAGAAAAAAATAAAATTTTAGACGGTTACATATCTTTAAATCCCGATAAATTTAAAGGTGAGAAAGGTAATTTATACACTGCAGCGAACAGAAAAATAGCAGAAAAATTAATTTCAAAACTAGATTGGAATAAAGATAATTTAACTAATTTTGATTTTACTGATTATGAAAAAGTTCAAAATTATATAGATAATTTTTTTCCAGAACTTAAAGAAGCTAATGAAAATACTATAAATGCCACAAATAAAAGACTTGCAGAAATAAAAGAAAAAGGAGGTTGGGACGGAACATTACAAGAAACTGGAAATGCTATAGAAGAAACAGTTTTAAGTAGAGCAAACAACTTTGGTTCTTTAATAATAGAAAATGTGCTTAAGGGTGATTTAGGTGCTTCTCAAACGTTACAAGCAGAAAAGCAAGCTCAAGCAGTAGGAAACCTTAAAAAAACTGTAATAAAGGGAAAAACAGCAATAATAAATGGTAAAAAATATCTTTTAGAAGATGATATAATTTATGATGTTGAAACTAATACACCGATAATAACTCAAGATGCAGTTGTTAGCATAGATGATCCTAGAAAAATTAAAGACGTTCTTTCCAAAAGTAACAAAATAGAAAGATTTGTTAGTGGCTCAGCTGCTTTATCTAATACAAGTGCTGCTTTAGTAGGTTTAGCAATAGATATGTACGGGATTAAAGGCATAGGAAGAGCAACTAATTTACTTAAAAGTGTAGGAATAAAAAATATTATAAAAATACCTCAAGCAAGGTTAAACGGTATGGTTTACTGGAGTGGATTAGGTTACGTTCAAGGAAAGTACAATACATATAATGAATTAGTTTCTAATGGCGTTAGTACTCAACGAGCATCAGAGCTTTCTGAAACCGCCGCTATACAGACTTCATTACTATATGGTACCGCGGGTATATTTAGTCCTACAGAAAAATATTTTTCTAGATTTACTAGAAGTTTTAATTTAAATAACAATATAAAAAAAGCCGTAAAAAATCTTACTAAAAAAGGTAATACTGAATCTTTTGCATCTTTACTTAGAAAATCTTTACCTAAAAAATCTAGTTTAGTACAAACTAGTTTAAATGTTGTTCAAGAAGATATTGAAGAAAATTTGCAAGAATATGCAACGCAAGAGATAATAAATAAAAGAATAAATGAAGAGCTAGGAAGAGAAGTTTTAGATGAAGAATATACAGATTCTGAGGTTGCTGAAACTACTTTAATTTCTTCTGGTGTTTCTATAGCGGCTTCTCATATTAAATTACCAAGTTCTACTTCAAATTATGATCAGCTATTAAATAGTCTTTATTTAATGAGTAAAAATTCTAAAGAAACTCAAAAAGCTTTAAAGAATTTAGTAAAAAACGGAGAAATAACTCAAGAACAATCTAGTAAGCTTCTTAATCAAGTAAAAGCTTTGGTAAATCAAAGCCCAAATATACCTAACTATGTATCTGCTAAAGGAGTTTTTGAATCTTCTATGCTTTTACAGGAAATACAAGATCTAAAAGCTAGAAAAAAGCAACAAAATGAAGCTTTTCATCCTCGCATAGACGAATTAATAAAATCTAAACAAAAGCAATTAGCTGAAATTGTAAAACCAGAAATTGAAAAATCACTAAGCAGGAAAGGTGCTAAAGAGAAAGCAGAACAATTAGGTGCTTCTTTTGAAACTTTTTCTAATCAAGAATCAATTGATGCTAGAAAAGCAGAAATAGAAAGCCAAGGAGGAAAAACTGTAAAGTCTGTAGGCTATGGAGAAGCAATAACAACAGCTGACGGACAAACTATTATTTTAATAAATGATCAAGTAGCTGGAGAAGATAATAAATATACAACTGATCAGCACGAAGTTTTGCATCCTTTTTGGGAACAAGCTTTAAAAGGTAATCCAGAATTAGCTATATCTTTTGGTAAAGCTTTAATGAATGAGTTTTTAACAAACACTGAAATAACAGGAGGTGCTAAGTTTTTACAAAGATTTCAGCAATATGTTAATGATAGTAATTATTCAGCAGAAGCCACATGGTCAGAAGTAATACCATTAATGAGTGAGGCTTTAAGCGAAGGAGATATAGTTTATAATCAAAAGCAAGATTCTTGGTGGAAATCATTAGGTAAAAAAATATCTAATTTTCTTAGTTCTGGTAAAAAACCTTTAAATATAACTTTTGATACAGGTAAAGATGTATTTGATTTTATTTTAGCTTATAATGAATCTACTGAAGCTGGTAAAGGTTTTACTGATTCACAACTAAAAGTTGCTCAAGAAGGAGCAAAAGGTCAATTAGTAGAACAAGGATTTACTGGTGACATAGATACAGAAGCTGGTGCAGCTATAGAAGACACTGCTAATGTTTTAACTGAACAAGACGCGGCAAAAGCAGAACAAAAAATAAAAGAAAATGTTGCAGTAGAAAGTAAAAGAATAGAAGACTCGCAAGAAGTTCAAAATTTATATGATCAACAAGGTGAAGCGGCAGCTTTTGATATAATACAAAAGTTTAAACCTATAACAAATAAAATAGTAGAGTCACGTAGTCAAGCTCCAAACTTTGACAGACAATTATTAACTGATGAAATAGAAACCGGTGAACGTGGTATATTAGATTTAATTAGATCTTATAATCCTGACTCAGGCGTGCCGCTAGCTGCGTATATAAATAAATTTTTACCTGCTAGAGCTATAGAAGCTTCTCAAAGAGTTCTAGGTGAAGAGTTTACAGAAGATGTAACAGAAGCCAGAGGCGTTATAACAGAAGAAGTAACAGAGACCGTAGAAACAACACCTAAAACTAGGTTAACAAAACCAAGTTCTTTACTGCCGGCTGAAGCAGTTACAGAAATAACAGAGCAAGTAAAAGAAAAAATTAAAGGCATCGATCCAAAAAATATGACCTTTAAAAAACTAGGTGATTTAGCGCCTGAAATTATTGCTCGTGAAATAGGTATACCGGTTAAAAAACTAACAGATCCTAGAGCAAACTTGTCAAAAGCCGATGCAACAGCAATACAGCAATTTGTAACTAAGAACGCAGATAAATTATTAAGAATATTACCAGAAGGCTCGGTAACAGAAGCTGCGTCAGATGACATCTTAGGCACGTCTACTGGCGTTCCAACGGGTTTATTAAAAGCTTTTTACACTAAAGGTAAACGAGGTACGCGTGGTGCTGGTCTTACACCTTTTATTAAAAACAAAAATATTAGCAAAGCAGATTTTTTAGAAGCGTTTGGTATTGTTGAAGGTAGAAAAGCAGAAGGATTTAGCGCAAGATCTCCACAAGCTCAAGCTTTAAAAGGTATTGCTAGTTTATATGGTAGACTCGTTACTAATGAAGTAGCAAGATCACCTGAAATAGATTTAAAACCAGAAGTAAAACGAAGAGTTGCAGCTGGTAAATCTAAAGCAATGGCCAGTAAAAGATTTACAACTGAAACATCTATTAAATCAGATTCAGAATTAAATAACTTATTTATAGAAGCTGCTCAAGCAAAAGACATAAACGCTATATCCGCGTCGCTAGGTTTACCTAAAATAACTGTAAACAATTCTAATAGAGAAGCCAAGCAAAAAGAAATGCTTAAGTTTATAAAGCAAGGTAAAATACCTAGCATAGTTTTTATAACTGCTAAGTTTGGAAATTTTGGTAGAAAAAAAGTAAAAGGAAAATATATAGACATTCCTGCTAGAGGAGGTTTGTATTTTGGTTCTAAAGATCCTGCTTATCAAGAAGCTTTAAAAGCGGCTATAGAAAATGACGCGCTATATCCAGATTTAAAAAGACCTAAAATAGTTAATATTAAAAAAGCTTTTACTAAAGCCGGCGATATTCAATCTAAGGCTAATATGGATTTCTTAAATGAATTCACCAATATTCTAAATGATGCAGTCAATAAAGATGGTATGCCTATAGAAATGGCAGCTTTATTTATTACCTCTAGTTATCAAGCTACAACTGGTGCTATAAAAATTGCGGCTGGTTTTAAATATAAGTCAAGTAAATTTGAATACGCAGGACCTGATGGTAAAGTTACTGATAATAAAGGTGTTAAGTATAGAGAAGAGCATACTATACCTGCTTCTGTTGTTGGAGCTAATTTAATATTAGCGATAAACAATAACGCTGTTAAACCAACAATGGACGCTGTAAGAAAAAACTTTTATCAAATACAGCTTTCTAAAAAAGATGACACTAAACTAGATAAAGCAAATCTAGGATCTACGCTTCCACAAGGACAAAGTATATTTAACAATCCTATTGGTAGATTAGCTGCAGCTGGAATAAACCTACAAACTATAGTAAATCCAGAAACAGGTAAAACAATTGCAGAAGAAAATGGAGTTGCTATAGATAAAGAGTTATATAGCTCATTTGGAACTGACGCTAAAACACAAGCTGCTTACATTCAAAACGAGCAAATAGTAGCTGGCTTTGCTAATCCTGATTTAAATGTCAAAGCAATGATAGACGCGCTAGTTCCTTTAGCTTCTAGCAAAGCAATGGCTTCTAAAAGAGATTCACAAATAGAACCATCGTCTTTAAGTTTTAATAAATTTGAACCAGTTCAAGACGTTGTTAATAACCTGGGCAAAGCAGATGAAGCTTTAAACAAAGCTAGAAGAGCTAATCCTACTGTTAAGAAAATAAGAGTATTTGATTTTGATGATACATTAGCTAGATCTAATAGTAAAGTTATAGTCATAAAACCAATGTCTCAAATAGACAATGACATGCTTGACATTGTAGCTAGAAGAAAGTTTAAAAAAGAATTTGAAAATCTACCTAGTTACAAGCAAGGATTTGGAAGTTTAAATGGAGATCAACAATTAGAAGTTTTAAAAGAAACACCAGGTGCTACTAAAGAAATAAACGCTACACAGTTCGCAGAACAGGCGGCAGATCTTGGAGCTCAAGGAGCTACATTTGACTTTAGTCAGTTTGAGCAAGTTATTGATGGTGAAAAAGGACCGCTATTTGATATTGCTAAAAAAATAGCAGATACTCGCGGTACAGAAGATCTGTTTGTATTAACAGCTAGACCTCAAGAAGCCGCTGGCCCTATAAAACAGTTTATGCAGTCATTAGGTATAGATATACCTCTAAGCAATATAACTGGACTTGGCAATGGTACTGCCCAAGCAAAAGCAAGGTGGATAGTAGATAAAGCTTCAGAAGGTTATAATGATTTTTATTTTGCTGATGATGCTACTAAAAATGTAAAAGCAGTTAAAGATGTTTTAGATCAACTAGATGTTAAATCTAAAGTACAACAAGCAAGAGCTAGCAAAAGACAAACTTTTGATACTATAGTTAATGACATGATTGAATCATCGTCTGGTATTGAATCATATAAAAAGTTTTCTGCTGCTAAAGCTAGAACAATAGGTAGAGACAAAGGTAGATTTGACTTCTTGACGTTAGCATCGTCTGCAGAAGATTTTAAAGGTTTATTATACAGATTAATAGGTGATGGTAAAAAAGGTGAAGCTCAATATGAGTTTTTAAAGACAAACCTTATTGATCCATATAATAGAGCTGAAGACACCATAGTACAAGCTAAGATATCTGCAGCTAATGATTTTATGGCTTTAAAACAACAGTTTAAAGGTTTACCTAAAACATTAGAAACTGAAACTGGTGTTGGTAAGTTTACATATCAGCACGCGCTTAGAGTTTACATGTGGACAAAGCAAGGTATGTCAATATCTGGTCTTTCAAAAGCAGATGCTAGAAAGCTTAATAAGTTTATAACTGATGACGCTCAACTTCAAGCCTTTGCAGATCAATTAATATCAATACAAAAAGGTAAACCATATCCTGAACCTGGCAAAGACTGGTTAGGTGGTAATTTAACTACAGATATTATTGGTGGTATAAATAAAGTAAATAGAGCAGAATACCAACAACAGTGGAGAGAAAATGTAGAAATTATATTTTCACCTGAGAATTTAAACAAAATGGAAGCTGCTTATGGTACTCGTTGGCGTAATGCTTTAGAGAACAGTTTAAAGCGTATGAAAGCTGGTACAAACAGACTTGGTTACAATGACGCAACAAGTGCTGTACTTGACTGGGTTAATAACTCTGTTGGTGCTGTAATGTTCTTAAATACAAGATCTGCGGTGCTTCAAACAATTTCTGCTGTAAACTTTATAAATTGGGGTGATAATAATATTATAAAGGCAAGTACAGCTTTTGCTAATCAAAAACAGTTTTGGTCAGACTTTATGACACTTATGAACTCTGATTACTTAACACAAAGACGTAATGGTCTTAAGATTAACGTAAGTGAATCTGAGATAGCAGATGCTGTAAAAGATTCTAAAAACAAAGTAAAAGCAGCTATAGCTTATTTACTTAACAAAGGTTTTGTATTTACAAGATATGCTGATAGTTTTGCTATTGCTTCAGGTGGTGCTACTTTTTATAGAAACAGAATTAAAAAGTATTTAAAAGAAGGTATGAGCCAAGAGTTAGCTCAAGAAAAAGCTTTTAATGATTTTAGAGATATAGCTGAAGAAAGTCAACAGTCTAGTTCGCCTGATAAAATTAGTATGCAACAAGCATCAGCAGCTGGTCGTGTTATACTTAACTGGGCTAATACACCGATGCAGTATGTAAGAATACAAAAACGTGCTTTACAAGATTTAATAGCTGGTCGTGGTGATGCTAAAGTACATATATCTAGAATAGCTTATTACGGTGTTGTACAAAACTTAATATTTAATGCTTTACAACAAGCTTTATTTGCTATAGGTTTTGGCGATGATGACGAAGAAGATGAAAAGAAAAAAGAAGCTAAAGATAAAAAAATAGCCAGAGTTGCAAACGGCATGATTGACTCTCAGCTGAAAGGTTTAGGTATTGCAGGTGCGGCTATGGTTGCTGCTAAGAATACTCTAATGAAGATATATGAAGAGTCTCAAAAGAAAACACCTGAGTTTGAAAAAGCTGCAATAGAAGCATTAAGTTTTTCACCAGCTATTAGTTCTAAATATAGAAAAATAGTAGGTGGTTTAAAAAGCTTTAGTTGGAATAGAAAAAAAATGAAAGAAAAAGGTTTCAGTCTTGACAATCCAGCTTATTTAGCAGGCGCGCAAATAGTAACTGCGTTTACAAATATACCGTTAGATCGTGTTGTTAAAAAAATAAATAATATTAGAGGTATAATGAATGAACAGTCACAAATGTGGCAGAAAGTTTCTATGGCTCTTGGTTGGTCTGCTTATGACGTTGGCTTGCCATATTATGGAGGTTGGGACAAACCAATTGAACCTACACCTGAAGAGATTAAAAGACAAGAGTTTGATAAACTTAAAAAAGATACTAAAACAGCAGATCAAGTACAGATGCTATTAGATCTAGGTCTTAACAAAAAACAAATTAAAGCATTGCGTTATGAAGATGCTAGAGTTAAAAAGATAATTGAATTACAAAATAAAAAGAAAAATGGAAAGTAGTCCTTTATACGGTAAAATAAGTTCAGCTTGTAAAGCTGCGGCAAAAAGAAAATTTAAAGTTTGGCCTAGTGCTTACGCTTCTGGATGGGGTGTAAGATGTACTAAAGCTGGTGGTCCAAGTAAATTTGGCGGAGGTAAAAAGAAATAATGGCAAAAGCATATCGCGGAGTTTTAAAAGCTCGTATAAATAAATTATACGGAGGCGATGTAACTTGTGCTAAAGTTAAAAAATTAAAAGCTAGAAAAGAAGCTACTGGTCGTGACAAACAGTTAGCTAATTGGTTTATAAATATGCAAGATTGTAATGGCAGATCCAAAAAAAGGAACGGGCAAAAAGCCTAAAGGTTCAAGTCGTAGATTGTATACAGACGAAAATCCTAAAGATACTGTTAGTATTAAATACGCAACAGAAGAAGACGCTAGAGCTACATGTAAAAAAATATTAAATATTAGTAAGCCTTTTGCTAGAAAAATGCAAATATTAACAGTTATGGAGCAGCGCTCAAGGTTTGGTAAAAAACCTAAACAAGCTGCTATAGCTAGATCTTGTAAAACTAAATTAAGAAAAAAACATGGCAGAGAAAAAACCTGAGTGGAAAGACTCTAACGCACCAGACGCAAAAGGTAAGTTTAAAGAACTTAGTTGTGAAGCTTTAGCGGATTGGCTTATTAAAAGTAGAAAAGGTAATAAAAAGAAAATTGTTGGTAGTTTAAACCAGCAAATAGTGTTTAACCGCAAACGCAATCCTAGTTATGCTAAAAAAATGAAGTGTGCTAGAAATAAAGCTATGCGTAAATTAGATAAGAAATAATGGCATATAAACAAAAAACTCCAATGATGCATTGTGCCGCGACAGTAATGCATTCAAAACCTTGGAATAAAATGCGTAATAGAACGGCTGCTATTGCTGGTAGAGGTGATGGCAACAAGGTTGGGCTTGCTCACGCAGAGGAAAAAAGATCTCCGCTTAACAAACAAAAAGGTGGTGGCACAACCAAAACGTGTTTGCCTGCTTCGAAGATAAAAAGCATGAGTAAAGAAGAAAGACAAAAGCTAGTTAACTCTAAAAAAGCAGCTGGAGCAAAAGGTAAATACAAAAGATCTTCTAAAACAAATGTTAAAGGGGCTCGTAAAAAAGGAGCTACGCTACGTGACTGGTTTGAAAAAGAAGACTGGAGAAGAGTAGATGATCCATCAAAAAAATGCGGAGAATAATGAGTATATCAGATATAAAGTTATATGCAATGAATGCTGGAACACTAGGTGTAACAACTTTTACAAGAATAGAAGACGGTTTGAAAATATTTTTATTATTAGTTACCATAGGTTACACTATATCTAAATGGAAAAATATTAAAAAAGAAGAATAATGAAATACTTTACACTTAAAGAATTTGATTGTCCTGGTAAACCAGGAAGTGGAAGCATAATGGACGAATATTTTTTAGAAATGCTAGATAATGCTCGTGAGTTATATGGTAAACCTATGCGTGTTAACTCAGGGTATAGAACTAAAGAATATAATACTAAAATCGGCGGAGTTAAAAATTCTTCTCATATACTAGGTATCGCGGCAGACATAAGCTGTAAAAGTTCTAGTGATAGATTTGCTATGCTAAATGCTTTTATTA